>Ga0302324_100001364_pt1 | contig 59827 bp, 50 predicted proteins | sample Palsa_T0_1_FD_201949 | JGI IMG/M metagenome (GOLD analysis project Ga0302324, IMG submission 201949) | Peat permafrost microbial communities from Stordalen Mire near Abisko, Sweden - Palsa_T0_1 | ecosystem: Environmental > Terrestrial > Soil > Palsa > Peat permafrost | place: Sweden: Abisko...
GCACGCCGTTTGTGATGGTGTATCGGGTTTCGGCGCTGACTTATCGGCTGGGCAAGCCGCGGGTGAAGGTTCCGCGGTTCGCCATGGTGAATCTGATTGCCGAGGAAGAAGTTGTGCCTGAGCTGGTGCAGGATGATTTTACGGCGGCGAACGTGGTCAACAGACTGCGGGAAATTCTGGTGGAGGGGGCGGCTCGCGACCGGATGATTCGGGGTCTGCGGGAGGTGAAGGCGCGGCTGAGGAGGGTTGGGGTTCATGTGGAGGAGCGCGATGCGGCCGGGCGGGCTGCCGAGATTATTCTGGCGATGATGCGGGGGCGGGGGTTCGGAGAGGCGTGAGGAACGCGGGGAGATTTTCTTTCGCCCCCTTCGGGGCTGGTTGAGTCGGTCGGAGTGCCTCAGGGGCTGAAGCCCTGTTCATTTCTTGATCGCTGACGCGGCGCTGAAGCGCCGCTCTTCCACGGTACGTCGGGCGTCGGTGCCGCTTTTCCACGTTGCTTCGCGGCGTTGGCTGGGGTCTCTGGTGCCCACTTTGGATGACTTAGACCTCGAGCGCAAGGCCCCTCTTTCGCATCTCACTGCTTGACTCATCCTGACGCACGCTATGGGCTTGACGCGGAGTTTGGCATCGGGACACTGAAGTTTTTTCGCATGGCGGACGGTTAGGGTAATCTAGCAGCAAGGATGAAGCATGTTTTGTTGTGGAGAGCCGTGGCGTCGCGGGGGTGGCCGCGGCAGTAGACATGGGATTGGCGAGATTTGCGCGCTGCTGATGCTGCTGGCTGCATCGGCCAGTCTGGTGGCGGCGCAGGCTGGCGGGGCTTCTGCCGGCGGTGCAGGATCGTCTCAAGCTGCGCCTCGGTCCTCGCCTCAAGTTGCGCCTGAATCCTCACCTCAGGCGGTGCACGACGCGGGTCCGGCCAAGCCGGGGAGTATGAATCCTGGGAACATCAGTCCCGGGAACGACAATCCCGGGAATATCAGTGGCATTGTGGTCGATCAGGATGGGGCGGTGATTTCCGGGGCGGCGGTCACGCTCACGCAAACGCAAGTGGGATCGTCCCAGGCTTGTATTTCCGCGGGCGATGGATGGTTTCATTTCAGCAATGTTGCGGCCGGGGGGTACGACATTCGCATCGTCGCGGCGGGGTTCGCGCCGCTGAAACAATCCGGCAGTCTGGGCGCGGGTGAATGGCTTACGCTGCCGCCGCTGCAGTTGGCGGTGGGCGCGACCATCCAGGTGGAGGCGGCCGAAACCCAGGAACAGATCGCCACCGAACAGATTCATGAGCAAGAGCGGCAGCGGCTGCTGGGGGTGGTTCCGAACTTTTACGTGAGCTATGAGAAGCATCCCATGCCGCTGACGTCGCGGCAGAAATTTCAATTGGCGTGGAAGTCGTCGATTGATCCGGTGCAGTTCGGCATCAATGGTGTGACGGCGGGAATTCAGCAGTCGGTTGACGCATTCAGTGGATACGGCCGGGGAGCGCAGGGGTACGCCAAGCGCTTTGGCGCCGACACGGCGGACACATGGGTGGGAACTTTCCTGGGCGGGGCGATCCTGCCCTCGTTGCTGAAGCAGGACCCGCGATATCTCTACAAGGGAACGGGCTCGAAGCCGTCGCGCTTTTTCTACGCCGTGGCCAGCGTGTTTATTTGCAGAGGCGATAATTGGCGCTGGCAGCCGAACTATTCGAATCTGCTGGGGAGTCTGGGGGCGGGGGCGATTTCGAATCTGTATTATCCGGCGTCGAACCGGCAGGGGCTTGGCCTGACGTTCGAGAATACGGCGATTGGTTTGGGGGGATCGGCGTTTTCGGCGGTGCTGCAGGAGTTTTTGTTGAAGCATGTTACGCCGCATACACCGGATAAGGATCTGCCGCAGAATTGAGCTTTTATTTTCCGGCCGATTGAGGGTGCAGCCGCGGCCCGATACTTCCGGGCCCCCGGACAGCCGGGGGCGGCTGTCCCCACATGGGTCTTTCCTGCGTGGGTCTTTCCCACATGGGTTGTGCTCGCACATCTTTTGGGTCAGAATCTTCATCATAGGAAATGGGTTATCATTTCCTGGAGAGTCCTCCTGAATGTCAAAACCTTGGCGGCGCCGGCAGCGCGTCCTGACTAGTTCTCTGACTTTTTTTTCGCTCATTTTGTTGGCCACTCTTTCCTGGGGAGCGGAAAAGGCCCGCCTGCGAGTGGACGATTATCAGATTGAAGCCACGCTCGATCCTCATCTGCATCAGATCAATGCGCAGGCCAAGGTGAAATTTACGGCGCTGACGGATCTCAGCGTGGCGGTGTTTGAGCTGCACAACGATCTGCGCGTCACCAAAGTGACCGATGAGAAGAATCAGCCGCTGACGGCGGAACGGGTGACGCAGGATTCGACGGTGCGGGTTCCGCTGGCCGCGGGGCTTTCCAAAGACAGCTCGATGACGCTGACCTTCGAATACGAAGGACGCCTGGAAAACGCCGACAATAGCCCGGTTCCGGGCTTGAGCCTGGCTTATATCGGGGACGACACGAGTTATTTGTTTTACTCGGGACGCTGGTTTCCGGTGAGCGGCTATGGGTTGAATCGATTTACGTCGACGATCAGCGTAACCCTGCCGGCCCACATGCTGGTGATTGGCAGCGGGACGGAAACGGTGACGGATGTGGCGCCTCCGAAGAAGCCTGCCAGCGTGCTGCCGACCAAGACGTTCACGTTCGTCTCGACCAAGCCGAGCTTTCCCGGCACCATCATTGCGGGGATTTTCCAGGAAACGAAAAGCGACGAAGCGGGTATGGACCTGCATGTATATTTCAAGCCCTTGCATCAGGGATTAGCTGCGTCGTACACCAATACGGCGGTGCAGGAGTTTACTTACTTTTTCACGCTGTATGGCCCGCCTTCGTCGCAGAAACTGAACCTGGTGGAATTGCCGGGGGACACGCTGCCGTATGCGTGGGGGCCGGAGATTGCGGGGTTGGCGAGTCCGTCGATTACGGAGAAGACGAATTATCGGTTGTTGGCGGATGCGATCGCGCATCAGTGGTGGGGCGTTTCGGTGAGTCCGGCGACGAAAGACGATTGGTGGCTGAGCGACGGATTTTCGCGTTATTCGGAGGCGATGTACGTGGAAAACGCCGCGGGCGTTGCCGGCCTGGAAGAAGTGGTGAAAGACATGTCGGTGGGAGCGCTGGCATACGATACCGTCCCGCTTTCGAGCGCCAGCAAGCTGGATCTGTTTTCGACCGAATTCCAGTCGCTTTCGACCGACAAGGGCGCGATGATTCTGCACATGCTGCGCTGGGTGCTGGGCGAAGACAAGTACAACAAGACGATGCGGGAGTTTGCGGCGCAGTATGCAGGGAAGTCGGCTACCACCGACGATTTCCGCGAGATTGCGGAGAGGAATTACGGCGATCAGCTGACCTGGTTCTTTACCCAGTGGCTGGATTCGACCGGCGCGCCCGAGTTCAAGGTGAAGTACACCACGTACCGGCTGGGTGGAACCAGGGCGCAGCAACCGAAGGAAGAGAAGCAGGCTGGATTCCGTGTCAACGGGGAAATTACTCAGGATCTGGATTTGTTCCGCATGCCGGTCGATCTGCGCATCGACACCGATGGCCGAACCGAGAGCAAACGGATTGAGGTGGTGGGCACGGACTCTGCGTTCTCGATAGAAACGTTCGGAAGGCCGCGGCGGATTACGGTCGATCCCGATCACCACGTGCTTACCAATACCAGCGACGTGAAGCTGCGGGCTGCGATTCTGCGCGGGCAGGCGATGCAGCAGCAGGGGGATCTGTCGGCGGCGCTGACTGAATTCAACAAGGCGCTCGACCTCAACAAGAACAGCTCGCTGGCACATTACCGCATTGCCGAGGTCTTCTTCTTTCAGCGGAACTATCAGGCATCGGCCAACGCCTACCGCAGTTCAATCAACGGCGATGGAGAACCGCGCTGGACTGAGGTCTGGAGCCACCTGCAACTGGGGAAGATCTTCGACATTACCGGCCAGCGGGAGCGGGCGGTCAACGAATATCAGAAGGCGGTGCAGACCAACGACAACACCTTTGGGGCGCTGGAAGAAGCTCGAAAGTATCTGCAGAAGCCCTTTGAGCGGCCGAAGGAGAAGCGGGAATGATGGGAACGGCCCAGGGCGCCCGTTCAAGGTTATACCCCCCTGCGGCGGTTTTTGAGCGCTACCAGGCATCGGCAAGCTGCCTTTGTGGCTTCGGTCCGGCAACGTCCATCTTGCGCACATTCGGATAACCTTTTTCCGATTTCTTGGGTCTAACCATGTAACAAGGCAGCGGGAACTTCAGTGGGCCCGGCTGCGTATCTCTGATCAGATGTTGGGCGGGAATTGAGACCCCTCGCCTGAACGTTTACCCTGGGGCCCCCACGCTCCTCCCCGGAGGCGTGGGGGCAAAATTTTGTCTCGGTCCCAATGGCGGCTGAGGCGGGTGTAGAATCCGCGACGAAGCGAGGCCGCAGCAGATTTCTTATTGCCTCCGACTGTGCCAGAATGCATCGGCTTCATGGGCGTGAGCTATGCTGAGTGCATCAACTCAGGGTTCACCCAAATCGAGATTCACCAAACTCAAGGAAGACATTATGACAAGACGAATCACATTGCTGATGTTGAGCGCGATGCTGGGTCTGGCTGCGGCAATGGCGGCGGCTGGACAGAGCAACGCTCCCTCGGAAGAAAAGGGACCGGAGTTGTCGCCGGGGCTGGACCCGCGATATATCGACTCCTCGGCCGATCCTTGCGTGAACTTTTTTCAGTACGCGTGCGGGAACTTCACCAAGTATCATCCCATTCCCAATGACCGGTCGGGTTACGGCACGGGGACAATGGTTTTCGAACATACCGAGTACGTCTTGCATGCGATGCTGGAGAAGGCAGCGGCAGGCGGAGCGGACCGCACCCCCAATCAGCAAAAAATCGGCGACTACTATGCGGGCTGCATGGATACTGAGGCGATCGACAAGCGTGGGCTGGAACCCTTTCGCGCCGACCTTGAAGCTATCGCTGGGCTGAAAGACAAGGCCGAGTTGACTCCGCTGCTGGCTCGCGATCAATTGATCAACGTCAATGCATTTTTTGGATTGGGAGAGCAGCAGGATTTCAAAGACGCGAGCAAACAGATTGCATCCGTGGACCAGGGCGGGTTGGGGCTGCCGGAACGCGATTATTATTTTCGCGATGGAGAAGCGGCGGAAAAAACGCGCAAAGAGTACGTGCAGCACATTGCGAACACGCTGAAACTGATCGGACAGCACGAAACCCAGGCGGAGAGCGATGCGCAGGACATCTTTAAGCTGGAAACGGCGCTGGCGAAAGTGTCGATGGACGTTACTTCGCGGCGCGATCCCGCGAACACATATCACATGATGACGGTGGCCGAGCTGGAAAAGTTGACTCCGGGGCTGGACTGGAAGCGACTGCTGGCGGACGCGAAAGTTCCTGCGGTCGCGGAATTGAATGTGGTGAACCCTGACTTCTTCAAGGGACTCAACGCGGTGATCGCGTCTACGGACTTGAAGACGATGCAAGCGTACCTGCGCTGGCAACTGATTGCCTCGACGAACCCGGTCGCCTTGCCCAAGGGGCTGGATGAAGAAATGTTTGACTTCAACAACCGCAAGCTGAGCGGCCAACCCGAGCAAGAGGCGCGCTGGAAACGCTGCGTGAGCGCCACCGATGGCGCGCTGGGCGAGGCGCTGGGACAGGTCTATGCGGCGCAGGAGTTTCCGGCATCGAGCAAAGCCGCCACGGTGCAGATGGTGCACGACATTGAGAATGCGATGGATCGTGATCTGGACACGCTCGATTGGATGAGCGCGGCGACCAAGGTTCGGGCGAAGGCGAAGTTGCATGCCGTGGCCGATAAGATTGGCTATCCGGATCACTGGCGAGATTATTCGAAGTTGATTGTGAAGCGCGATGACGCGTATGGAAATGCGCAGCGGGCAGTGGTGTTTGAAAATCTTCGCCTGATCGGCAAGATCGGCAAGCCTGTGGATCGTGGGGAGTTTGGCATGTCACCGCCCACGGTGAACGCCTATTACAGCGCGGGCATGAACGACATCAACTTTCCGGCGGGCATTCTGCAGAAACCGCTGTACGATCCCAACGCGACCGATGCCGAAAACTACGGCCACATTGGCGCTGTGGTGGGCCACGAATTGACGCACGGCTTCGACGACGAAGGGCGCAAATTCGACGGCAAGGGCAACCTGAGCGACTGGTGGACTGCGGAAGACGGCAAGAAGTTTGAAGAGAAAGCCGAGTGCACGGTGAAGGAATACAACAGCTTTACGGCGGTGGATGATGTGCACGTGAACGGCAAGCTGACTCTGGGAGAAAATACCGCCGACAACGGAGGACTGCGTTTGGCATTTCTTGCGTTTCTGGCGGATGCGAAAAGGAAGAACATTGATTTGCAGAAAAAGGACTTGCAGCAAAAGCAAGACGGCTACACGCCCATTCAGCAGTTCTTTCTGGGCCACGGCCAGAACTGGTGCGGAAGCACGCGGCCCGAGCAAATCCGATTGGAGGTGCAGACCGATCCGCATTCTCCGCGCGAGTTTCGGGTGAACGGTACGGTCCAGAACATGCCGGAGTTTGGGCAGGCTTTTGGCTGCAAGCCCGGTCAGCCCATGATGCCGGAGAATGCTTGCCGGGTGTGGTAGAGGATCGCGGACGCAGCGCGGCAAAATGAAAACCGCTGAGGACGCCGAGGACGGGAAGTTCCATGGGGAACGTTCCCGCTTGTTCCGGACGACCTCGCACACCCGATCGTATGGCCCCGACCATTGGGGCTGAACGCTTCAAGTTCCTCTGCGTGCTCTGCGGTTTTGCTTGGGGCAGTTGGCTTCGCCTAGTAGTGGTAGCGGGCCTGCAGAAAGTCGACTCTGGCTGTGCTGACGCGATAGACCAGCCGATGCTCCTGGGCGAGGCGACGCGACCAGCAACCGGCTAGCAGGTATTTTAGCGGTTCGGGTTTTCCGATCCGGTAAAGGGATCGCGCAGGATACTTTCCATGAGCTCAACGGCGCGGAGCGCGACTTTGCGGTCGGTTTCGATCCAAGAGCGCAGATCCTGGCGGAATTCGGGATGGAATACCGCCTCCCGATCGGCGCTGCGGTGCAATTCCCATCTCGCGGCGGAGCTTTTCGAGCGGCTCTGCTTTCCCCTTCCGAGCCTGAGCGCGGCGCAACGCAGAGAGGAGCCGCGTTGCATTGCGAGGCGAGCGGAGCAGGTGCGCGGTCTCCATCAGTCCCGCTAGTTCCTCGGCTGGAACCAGGGCAACCCGCTTATCGCCTTTGCGGCGCACGATCACGAGCTCGTGATCGTCGGCTACTCGATCGAGCAGCGAGGCGAGGTTTTGGCGCAGATTGGTGTACGTGGTTTCGGTCACAACATTGTGTACAGGATTCCTGTACACATCCCAAACCCTTTTACAATCGAGGACGTGTCCATGACAGGGAGTGCACGACTAGAACGCGTGCTGGCGCAACTGCTTCTTTATGAGCATCCGCTGCTGAATTTTTCGGCGCGTGCGAAGGGTGAGGGCGTGGAGGTTGTCATCCAGTTCAAGGATGAACGCGTGCCGGTGCATACCTATTACTTCGATCTGCATCCGCGCGATTTGGACGATCCGCAATTTGAATGGAGCTTTCAGCGGCAGTTGTACGATGCGCTGCACGATTATTTTGTGGAGATGTTTATCCGCACGCCGCAGGACCGGGCCGACCGGCGGAGCAAAGGGCTGTGAGCGTCGTGCCTGTACCCGCGCAGCGTGTTCTGGGAGATCCCTCGCCCCGCTGGTGAAGGCGCGGGGCTTCGGGATGACGGATGGTTGCGGTGAATTATCGAGGATCCGGGATTGATTACGCTTCGGGAAATCATCGAGAGGGAGATTCGGGAGTGGGGGCCGATTCCGTTTTCGCGGTATATGGAGCTTTGCCTGTATCATGCCGCGCTTGGCTACTACTCGCGCGATGCGGCGCAGTTTGGCAAGGCCGGGGACTTTTTTACGTCAAGCGATGTGCATGCTGTCTTCGGCCGGTTGCTGGCGCGGCAGTTTGACGAGATGTGGCGCGCGCTGGGATCGCCGGCGGCGATCACGGTGAAAGAGCTTGGTCCGGGGCGGGGATTATTTGCGCGCGATGTGCTGGATTGGTCGGAGAAGAAGTTTCCGGAGTTCTTTGCGGCGGTGCGGTATGAATTGGCGGAAGAATCGGCGGCGTTGCGGGAGCGGATTGCGGAGACGCTCAGTTCCCACCTGGCGACGGGGCGCGCCTTGTTTTCCGGCGAAAGATCCCCACTTCTGCCAACGCCGGGCGGAGGTGGGGCATCCCCATTGCGGAAGTTCCCGACCATTGTGTTCGCTAACGAGTTCTTTGATGCGCTTCCGGTGGAGGTTGTCAGTGCTCGCGGATCGATGCGCGTCGATGTACGGGATGGGAGGTTGGTGGAGATCTGGGCGCCTGCTTCGGCCGAGGAATTGGAGTTTCTGGATCGATATTCGATTCACCCTGAAGACGATGAGCGGGTGGAAGTTCCGCTGGCGGCGCAGGCATATTTTGCGGGTGCACTGAATTTTGAGCGGGGGTTTGCGGTGGCGATTGACTATGGCTATACCCGCGCGGAGCAGCTTGCGGGGCGGCATCGCGGGACTGTGAAAGCGATTCGGCAGCATGCGGTGAGCGCGAGTCCGTATGAGGCGCCGGGCAATCAGGACATTACTGCGGACGTAAACTTTACGGCTCTGGCGGCGGTGGCCGAACAGAGCGGCATGCAGGTGCAAAAGCTGGTTACGCAGTCGCAATTTCTGATGGGCATCGGTGAGCGAAATCAATTTGGCGATGCGTTTGAAGATTGCGGGCTGCCGCAGGAGCGGGCCAAGGTTGCGTTGCAGTTGAAGCATCTGGTCACGCCCGCGGGCATGGGCGAGAGTTTTCAGGTGCTGGTGGCGAGCAGGGGGATCGATCCGGCGGCGGCGGCCGGGTTGGCCGGGTTGGGTTTTGGCGCGTCGAGGAAGATCGATGCAGGAATGTGAGTGAGCGCGATTTATCCCGGACCATCCGGTCGGTAGGATGGCTTGCTTGGAATGATGAAATCGTCAGTGTTTATGCTGGTCGCAGCCTGCTCGCGACAATTTCTGCTGAAGTAACTTCTTGCCCTGTTGCGGCTATGATCTAATCACAGCTAGTGTAGTGCGTCGAAAATGGTGATCGTTATGTTGCGCCTCGATCCGGCGTAAGTTTTGGGGTCCGACGAAGAAGTCAAGGGCTTTCACCACAGAGGGCACAGAGGATCACAGGGGAAACTGACGATAAATAAACGTCGATCTGCTTGACGCACCACACTGGTCCCCCCTTGCGGCAAACGCGCAAAAGCTCCGGAGGAAACTTGGATTTCCAACTGAACGAAGAACAGCTGCAACTGAAGAAGACGGTTCGCGAATTTGCCGAGGGCGAAATTCGTCCGCATGTGATGGAGTGGGACGAAGAGGGCGAGTTTCCGTTGGCCACGATTAAAGAACTGGGCAAACTCGGGCTGCTGGGCGCGATCTTTCCGCACGAGTACGGCGGCGCGGGGATGGGCTACGTGGAATATGTGACCGCGATTCAGGAATTATCGCGCGTGGATGGATCTGTGGGCATCATCGTGGCGGCGCACACGTCGCTGTGCTCGAATCATATTTTTCTGGCCGGCAACGAAGCGCAGAAAAAGAAATATGTGAGCAAGCTGGCGACGGGAGAATTCATCGGCGCATGGGGATTGACCGAACCGTCCTCCGGGTCGGATGCGGGCAGCGCGCGCATGACTGCGGTGCGCAAGGGGAACAGTTGGGTGTTGAACGGCACCAAGACTTTCATCACCAACGGGCGCTATGCCGACGTTTTGGTTGTGCTGGCGGTTACCGACAAGGCCGCGCACACGCACGGCATCTCGGCCTTTGTGGTGGAAAGAGATACCAAGGGATTTCGTCCGGGGAAGAAAGAAAACAAGCTGGGCTTGCGGGCGAGCGATACGTCGGAATTGATTTTTGAAGACTGCGTGATTCCGGCGGAAAATCTGCTGGGCGGCGAAGGGCGGGGATTTCCCGACTCGATGCGGGTGCTCGACGGCGGACGCATTTCGATTGCGGCGCTGTCGCTGGGCATGGCGCAGGGCGCGTATGAAGCGGCGCTGAAATATTCCAAGCAGCGCCGGCAGTTCGGCAAGGCCATCAGCGACTTTCAGGCCATCCAGTGGAAGCTGGCCGATATGGCGACGGAGATTGATGCGGCCTGGCTGCTCACCATGCGGGCGGCGTCGATGAAGGATGCCGGGATGAAGACGACGCAAGAATCGTCGATGGCGAAACTGTTTGCCAGCGAGGTCGCGGTGAGATGCGCCAACGAAGGCGTGCAGATTCATGGTGGGTATGGGTTCATCAAGGACTATCCGGCGGAAAAATTTTACCGCGATGTGAAGCTGTGCACGATTGGCGAGGGGACGAGCGAGATTCAGCGGCTGGTGATCGCGCGGCAGTTGCTGAAGGACTGAGCGTCGACTCAGTGCTTTATTGGTTGACGTCGACCGTGCCGGATATGCAGCACGAATACCGTCTGGTTCTCGATCGTAAAGAGAATGCGATACACGTGGGGCTTCTTTCCGTAAAGCAATTGTCGCACCTCAAATGGAAAGACCGTGTTCTCGGGAGCGAGCGGGCAGCGGTTAGGGAATTCGCCAAGAGATGCGATCGCATCTTGCAGTGCTTCGAACCAGCGCAGGCCGGTTTCTCCCGCATGTTCCGAGAGCAACCAGGAGAGAATCTCGTTTCCCTCCTGCTCGGCAGTGAGTGTGATCTCAACTCGAAAGGTCATGCTTGCGGCGCAGGTCGGCGAGAAACTCACTCGCGGGTCGGGTGCGTCCGGTTTTCACGTCTTTGTAGCCGCGATCGATGCCTTCGACCGCCCCGGCAAAGTCCTGGCGCTCCCACTCGAGATATGTCGCCAGGGCTTCGTCCAATGCAGCTGCGGGGTCCTGGCCCCGTCGCCTCGCATATTCCTCGAGTTGCGCCTGACGCTCGGGTTTCAGGGGAATCATGTCCATGGCAGTCACCCTCCGATCAATCCTAAGCAGTTCCCAGCCTGACAGTCAAAAGCAATCTGCTTTGCTGCAACGGGCACTCGCCTCTGTCATCCCCTCGGAAACGTTTCCAGGGAGAATTTCTGCGCTACCGAGTGGAAAGTTTCGCGGCGGGGTTAAGTTTTGGAGGAAAGCTGCGACGTTTTGCACGAGGATATCCCCCCTATGAGTCGCTCGGTACGGATATTGGTTTCGATCCCCCTGCTTTTGGCTGCCGGATGTCTCTTGAGTCTGCAAGGATGCGGCGGAAGCAGTTCCACAATCAGCACGGGAGGGTCGGCGAAGGTCGAGCACGTGGTGATCATCTTCCAGGAGAACCGCACACCCGACAATCTGTTTCAGGGACTGTGCATGGCGCCTTATGGATCGCCGAGCGCGTGTGCGGTGAATGCAGGGCCCTCGCAATACGAGATTCAAAGCAGCAACTGGTCGAATAACCAGGCTTCCGGCGGGGTTACCCAGCCCGGAGTGATCGACCTGGGCACCTATGGCAGCAATCCTGACAACTATGATCTGAGCCATGCCCACAGCGCTTTCAATGATATGTGCGACCTGAACGCGGCGGGGGCTTGCCAGATGGATGGCGCCGCCCTGATCCCATATTCGTGCACCGCCGGGCAGGTCAATTGCCCGCCGCCGGCGAACCCGCAATACATGTATGTGAATCCGGCAGACGTTCAGCCTTACCTGACCATGGCGCAGAGGTATACGTTTGCCGATCACATGTTCCAGACGAACCAGGGGCCAAGTTTTCCGGCGCATCAGTTCATTATTTCAGGAACTTCGGCGCCTTCGGCAACCAGCAAACTGTTTGCCTCGGAGAACCCGCTGGCCAGTGGCGCCGCGGGCACCGCAGGTTGCATCGGTCCTCCGAACGAGACCGTTACACTGATCGATCCCACGGGGAGCGAGACCAGCAACGCGCCCATCTATCCCTGCTTCGAGCACCCGACGCTTACCGACTCGCTGGACGCTGCCGGCATCACGTGGCGCTATTACGCGCCGTCGGCAGGTTCTATCTGGAATGCGCCGAACGCGATTCAGCATATGTGTGGACCGAACAATCCCCCGCCCAATGGCACCGCGTGTGTGGGATCGGATTGGACGGGCGCGTCGCCCAAGGTTGTCGTCAACCAAACCCAGACGAGCGCGCAGATCCTGAGCGACATCACGGGCGGTTCGCTGCAGAACGTAAGTTGGGTGATTCCCGACGGCGATGATTCTGACCACGCCCGCAGCAACGACGGGTGCGGTCCGTACTGGGTAACTTCGATCGTCGATGCGATCGGGGCCAGCCAGTACTGGTCCAACACCGTGATCATCCTGACGTGGGACGACTGGGGAGGCTGGTACGACCATGTGCCCCCGCCGCAGGTGCTGGCGGGATCGAACTGTACGCAGTTTGGTTGCGGGTATATCTATGGATTCCGCGTGCCCCTGATTGTGATTTCGCCCTATGCGAAGCTGGGCTACATCTCCAAGGCCAACCATGATTTTGGAAGTGTTTTGAAGTTTATCGAAGGGAACTTTAATCTACCATCGCTGGGCTATGCAGATGCGGACGCCGACGATCTCTCCGACATTTTCGATTACAGCCAAACCCCCACAGCGTTCGCGAATATTCCGCTGCCAACCACGCCCTCCTACTGCCCGACCGACAAGGCCGCCAGCGATCCTGACGATGACTGAGGCCTGCTCCCCAGGGCGGCACCCGGCGTCCTCCGGTTAGAGCTGTAATTTGAATTTGAAGCGTGCCAGTACTGTGGTGATTGCGAGAATCAGGCCTGTAAATGAAAGTGCCCGCGCCACTCCATACCAGCCCTGCGTGCCATCGGCGGTAAGACGATATAGTGTTGGGTTGAAGTAGGCTACGTAGGCCAGTGTGTAGCCGAGAAGTGCGTTCGCTCCTGTGACTTCGAGGAACCTGGAGAACCGGGCCACAGCTCGCACGGAGCCGACATCAGCGACCCAGTAGAGGAATAGCAGGATGATGGTGTTTGCCGCTGCGCAGTACAGACACCATGCCGGTGTGTCGCGAAGTTTGGATATTCCAAGGGGTGTGAGCAAATACGCGGCACCCGCGAGAGCCGATGCGTAGGCCGCCGCCCAGAGAACCCTGGCGCGAAAATTATTAGCAGGCTTTTCTTTGTCGAAGCTGCCTTCGATGATGATGAGATAGGCGATCAATCCGGCCATGGTGATGGAGCTTAAACCGGCTTCAAAAGGCTGAGCGTAAGGCGGGAGGCGGCGGAGCCACCCTAGCCAGCCGGCCGTGGATAGAGCATTCAAACCGCTCAGCAATATAAGGGAAGCGGTCAGCGCTGCCAGGTTCTTCTTGAGCAGCAGATACAGCGAACTCACTAACAGGTAGGCCCATCCCAGGAGGCCAAGAATCTCCCAGTCGGAAAAATCGAGCCAGGCCACGTGGCCATCCGGGGTAATTCGTCTGAACGCAATAAACAGCCCTGCGAGAATCAATAAGCCCGCGACCTTCATGATCTGCTGAGGCCGTTTGAGCGCCGAGGCTGACAGGTGGGCACCCCAGAACAAAGCGATTCCAGCAAATCCGAGCATGGCCCACCAGACAGCACTGATGCCCGTATGCTGACGATCTACTTGCGGAGCATTCGCAATAAATAAGCCGAGGACCACAAGGCTCAAGGAACGCCCCAGGTTGTGCAGCCATACGCGGCCTTGAGACTGGCCGCGAGCGACTCTCCGATCCGCGGCCAGCGGGATCGACATTCCCATCACGAACAGGAAAGCGGGAAAGACCATGTCGACGTAGGTCATGCAGTTGCTGCCCGGGGGCATGTGGTAGGTCCACCAGGGAAGGCCTTTGACGAAGTCCAGGTTATCGACGAACACCATGACCAGAACGGTCAGTCCCCGGAAGATATCGATGGACGCGATGCGGCCGGTGACGGCGGGCGCCGGCGCCTGCTCGGTGGACGTTTGGGCAATGCTCATGGCGGGCTTCATTCTAGAACAAGGCCGCGTCTTGGAAGACAGGGCAGGGCGTCGGGATGACGCATCGAGAATACTCACAATGGGTTTTCTTCCGCTCGTGCTTTACACTTGAGAGTTTGAATGCCGCTGACTCAACTCTGATTTCTGCCGTTTGCTCGGGCGATGTGCGTGCGCTGGCGCGGGCCATCTCTATCGTTGAGAATCGCGCTGCGGGATGGTCTGATCTGCTGAAGGCTTTGTTTCCGCATTCCGGGAGGGCGCGGGTTATTGGACTGACTGGGGCTCCGGGAGCGGGGAAGAGTACGTTGGTCGATCAGTTGGCGCGGCATTATCGGACGACTGAGAATCCCCACCCATTCGACAGGCTCAGGGCAGGCTCAAGCCGCAGAGAACGCGGCTTGAATGGGGCACCCGGTAGGGAACCCGATGACAAGTACACCGTCGGAATCATTGCCGTCGATCCTACCAGTCCTTACACGGGCGGGGCGATTCTGGGCGATCGAATCCGTATGCAGGATCATTTTGCCGACCCGGGGATCTATATTCGCAGCATGGCTACGCGCGGATCGCTGGGCGGGCTGGCGCGCACGACTGCCGATGTCGCCACCGTGCTGGATGCTTCGGGCCGCGACGTGATTTTGATCGAGACTGTCGGCGTGGGGCAGGATGAGGTCGACATTGTGCGGCTGGCGGACATCACCGTGGTGATTCTGGTGCCGGGCATGGGCGACGATGTGCAATCGATCAAGGCCGGCATCATGGAGATCGCCGACATTTTTGTAATCAATAAGAGCGATCGCGACGGCGCGGACAATGTGGAGAAAGAAATTCGGGCGCTGCAATCATTGGCCATGCGGCATGATTCGTGGGTGCCTCCGATTGTGAAGACCGTGGCCAGCACGGGAACCGGCGTTGCGGAACTGGCGGCGGCGATTGCAGAGTATGAAAACTATCTGCAGAAGGATGACCGCGCGCTGAAGAAGAGTGTGGAGAACTGGCAGGAGCGGCTGATCGAGATGCTGCGCGATGCCATGCTGGAAAAAGCGCGGGCGCAGATTGGCGACGTGGCTCGGCTGGCGGCTGAGGTCGCCGAGCATAAGCGCGATCCGTATACGCTGGTGGAGGAGATTGCGGGGCGCGTGGGTGGGTAACGCAGGTTCCTCACCGCCGCTTCGCGCCGGTTCGGAATGACAGAGCTATAGAGTTCTCGTTGGTTATAAGTTTCTGTTCGGAATGACAAAATCGAAATGAATTTCAGGATCGATCATCTCGGCATTGCGGTTAAGTCGCTGGCGGCCGCGAAGGGGATTTACGAGAAGCTGGGACTCAGCGTTTCGGAAGAAGAAACTGTCGAGCAGGAACAGGTGCGGCTGGTGATGGTTCCGGTGGGCGAGAGCCGGCTGGAATTGTTGGAAGCGACTTCGGAGAGTTCCGCGATCGCTAAATTCATCGCGAAGCGCGGGGAGGGATTGCATCACGTCTGCTTGAAAGTTCCGGATTTGCCCGGCGTCGTCGCTCGGCTGAAGCGGGATGGCGTGCGGCTGGTGTCGGAGGAAATCAAGATTGGAGCCGGTGGGCATCAGTATGTGTTTGTGCATCCGGCGAGCACTGGTGGGGTGTTGCTGGAATTGGTTCAGGGGTGAGGGCTTAGGGGCTAGGAGTTACACCCTGGCCACGGATTTGCGCGGATCTTCACGGATAAACTCTAAAGATTTCAAGATGCTTTTTCTGGTCATCGATACTTCTGGTCGGCAGGGATTCGTTGCGCTGGCGCGTGCGGACGCCGCTTCGGAGTCAGAGGATAATGTTCCGCTGATCGAGTCTGTGCCTTTGTTGGGCGGGACGTTCTCGGCGGAACTGGTGCCGCAGATCGCTGGTCTGCTGGCGAAACATGGATTCGGCAAATCGGACATCGATGCGTTCATTGCTGTGTCCGGGCCGGGGTCGTTTACCGGCTTGCGGGTGGGATTGGCTGCGATCAAGGCGCTGGCCGAAGTTCTGCACAAGCCGATTGTGCCGGTGTCACTGCTGGAGGTTATTGCTTTCGGAGCCGATGTGCGGGGGAAGATTTTCTCTGCGCTGGATGCGGGTCGGGGGGAAGTCTACGTTGGGCAATACGAAGTCGATGGTAATGAAGGCCGCCGCGTCGCTGAGCAACTTCTGTCTCGAGACGAATTCTTGAGTGAGGTGGGCGATGGTTCTGTGGCCACTCCAGATCCGGCATTGGCTAACCTTGCAAACGGGGCTGGCGCTAGGGCCCGCGTCATCGAACCGCCGGACGCGGTCATGATCGCGCGGTTGGGCTGTCGAAAGCTGCGGGCGGGAGAAGTGGTTGCTGCGGAGCTGTTGGATGCCAACTATATTCGCCGGACGGATGCGGAGATATTTGGGAAGCCGGGGGCTTAGCTTCTAGCTTTTGGCTCTCAGCTTTCAGCTTTCAGCTTCTAGCTCTCGGCTTGCGACCTTTGGACCATGATGATCCGCCTGGCAACTCTCTCCGACTTGGAAGCCATGATTCGGTTGGAGCGCCGGTGCGTTGGGGCGGGCCATTGGAGCTACGAGCAATATCGGCAGTTGTTCGAGAGTGACGCGGGTGGGTTGCGGCGGCTGGTTTTGGTGATCGAGGGCGCTGCGGATTCCGATTCGTCTGTGGAGAACGCAGGGGATTTTTTGTTGGGGTTCCTGATTGCGCGCCCGATTCCGCCGGAGTGGGAGTTGGAAAACATTGCCGTGGAGCCTTCGATGCGCCGCGTAGGGGCCGGCGTCAAGCTGCTGGCGGCGTTGCTTGCCGAGGCACAACGAACAAACAGCGAATCCGTGTTGCTTGAGGTGCGGGAGTCGAATCACGCCGCCCGCGCCTTTTATGAAAGGTCTGAATTTCGCGTGACCGGCCGACGGAAGGCGTATTATGCCGAGCCTTCTGAAGACGCGATCCTGTATCGCCTGGAAGTGAAACGTTTCTCACAATGAGATTTGCACCACTTTTGGGCGTTGCCCAGTTTTGTGTGCTTGTGCTAAGTTCGGTTTAGATCCCGGTTTGGAGGTCTGCTGAATGCTGACTTCGAAAGACGAACTCCTGACCAGTCATGACGAATTCCGCCGACTGGTCCAGGAGCATACGCAGTACGCACAACGTCTCGAAACCCTCACCCAAAAACGCTACCTGAGCGAAGACGAAAAGCTGGAAGAAGTGCGGCTGAAAAAGCTGAAGCTGCGCCTAAAAGATCAAATGGAATCGATCGAGCGCGAGCATCGGCAGCAGTACGGCGTCAACGTAGCGTAGACCGTTCTGGCCAAACTTCCCCGGCTTCGGCCGCTGAGGGAGTTCCCTATCTTCATTGTGGTTCACCAGGCGCAGCCATGCGCCTTTCTTTTATGGTCGCCAGGTTTGTGATTCGCCGAAACGGCGAACGGGCTGCACCCTCCTTGCCAATGTTGGCCTGAAACGGCCAAGCCGCAGCTATAATGTTCTGACTTCCCATGGTTCGAGACGGTTATTATTACGGGTTGCCCTTGATTGCCGTCGGGGCTTTGCTCGGCTGGCTGACGCGCCCTGCCTGGGGCATTATTCCGTGCCTGCTGGCCATTTTTTTCTTGTGGTTCTTTCGCGATCCGGAACGCACGATTCCGCGGGATGCGGGTGCGGTGGTTTCTCCCGGAGATGGGAAGGTGACGGATGTGAGCCCGGTCAGCGAAGGCGGCGGGAAGCGGCTGCGCATCAGTATTTTTCTTAGTGTGTTCGACGTGCACGTGAATCGGGCTCCGATTGCGGGAGTGATTGGCGAAATTCGATATCAGCGTGGGCAATTCATCAACGCCATGAGTGCGGCTTCGGCCGAACAGAATGAGCAGAATATTGTCGCGATGGAAGGCGACGGGCAGAAAGTTGTGTTCAAACAGATCGCCGGTTTGCTGGCGCGCCGCATCGTGTTTCATCCCAAGATTGGCGACCGTCTGGAGCGCGGCCAGCGCGTGGGCCTGATCAAGTTTGGATCGCGCGTTGACGTGGTGCTGGACGCTTCCGCACGGGTGAATGTGAAAGTGGGCGATCGCGTGAGAGGCGGAGCCAGCGTGCTGGCTTATCTGGAACCGCGGGTACTGGTGGGAACGGCGAGCGCAGCCAACGGCGAGGTGGTGCGTTGATGGAGACCACTCCCACGCCGCGGCGGAAATTGAGCAAGGGGATGTACATTCTTCCCTCGCTGTTTACCACGGCGAACATGGCGCTGGGGTACTACGCGATTCTTGAGGTGATGCACGCCAACGCGATTGACTACTGGCATTTGGATAACGCGGCCAAGGCGATTGGCTACGCGGTGCTGTTCGACGGACTCGATGGGCGCATCGCGCGCATGACCGGTACCAGCAGCGATTTTGGGCGCGAACTGGATTCTCTGGCGGATGCGGTGACGTTCGGAGTTGCGCCTGCGGTTCTCGCCTGGACCTGGGGCTTTCGCTTGATGCCACAAATTCTGCTCACCGAGTGGCATATCAAGCTGACGCAGTTGGGAGCGATTGCCAGCTTTCTGTTTCTGATTGCGGGAACGAGCCGGCTGGCGCGCTTCAACATCACACCGAATCCGCAGCCCTCGAATCCCGGAAGGCCGGGAAAGAAATATTTCGTAGGCATGCCAATTCCGGCGGGAGCGGGAGTGATTGCGGCCGTCGTGTACTTCGAAGCGGGCGAACCGATTGCCTCTTCCTACACGGCTTTGGCCTGGCTGGCGATGGTCACGACCGTGGGGTATCTGATGGTGAGCACGTGGCGATTTTATAGTTTCAAGGATATTGATTTCCGCTCGCGCCATCCTTTTCGGCTGATCGTTGTTCTGGCGGCGTTGTGCGCGCTGGTGCTGTTATTTTCGCGTAAGGCGCTGTTCGCACTGGCGCTGCTCTACATGGTTTCTGGTGTTTTCTGGCGGCTGCAGTGGATATTTCGCCGGCGTCCCGGCCCGCCTCCACCGCCTTACAAGGAGGCGTCGCAAGCGTCATGAACGATCCGGGAAAACTAGTTTCTGCCGCGGTCTTGCCGCCGCGCACGAAGTTGTATCGCGCCGCAATTGTGGGCGCGGCGTCGCTCAGGGGCAAAGAAGTCGCGGAGATGCTGAACGAGCGCAACTTTCCTGCGGCCGACATTCGCCTGCTCGATGATGACGAATCTCTGGGACAACTGGAGGCGATGGGGGACGAAATCAGTTTTATCCAGCGGGTGCGCGCGGAGCAGTTCGAGCATGTGGATTTCACGTTTTTCGCTTCCGACCAGGAAGGCACGCGACGCAGTTGGAAAGACGCGCGCGATGCCGGCAGCGCGATTATCGATCTGTCGAGCGCGCTCGAAGACGAGGCAGGCGCGACAGTTCGTTCGCTGTGGGTGGAGCGCGAACGAGGAAAAGTTGCCGTCCCCGAGTTGCAGCCCGGTCCCTGCGTGACCGCGCACCCGGTGGCGGTGATGCTGGCTTTGCTGATCTTGCGTTTGAAGAAAGTGGGCGGAGTGCGCCGCGCAGCGGCCACCATTTTCGAGCCTGCCTCTGAGCACGGACAGCGCGGCATGGATGAAATGCATCAGCAGACCGTGAACCTGCTTTCGTTCCAGCCGCTGCCCAAGGAAGTGTTCGACACGCAGGTGGCTTTCAATCTGATTGAGCGCTATGGACAGAAGTCGCATCCGGCGCTGGATTCGGTGGAATCGAGGATTCTTCGTCACTACGGAAAAATCGTTGGCGACGAGGCTCCGTCTCCTTCGGTCTGCCTGTTACAAGCGCCGGTCTTTCATGCTCACGCGCTGTCTTTGTTTGTGGAGATGGATGCGCCTGTCGATCTACTGTTGCTGTCGGAAGGATTGGCGGGCGATCACGTCAACATGGCTTCTGCTGACGAGCCTCCCAGCAACGTGAGTGCAGCCGGCCAGCCGGATATTCAGCTGGCCCTGAAGGCGGATGCCGTGCGGGCAAACGGCGTGTGGCTGTGGGCAACTGGCGACAATCTCCGCATTGCGGCGCTGACCGCGGTGGAGTGCGGCGAGAGCATGATGGCAACCCGGCCTACGGGGAAGATTCAGTGAGAGTAGTCCTGAGTCCTGGGTCCCGAGTCCCGAGTAAAACCGCGGTAGTCCCTAGTCCTGAGTCGCGAGTCGCGAGCGGGTTTTTCGCGGGGCTTGGGACTCGGGGCTCGGGACTTGTTTTAGCGCTGATAGTGCTTGCTGGGTGCGGGTATCATACTGCTGGGCATGCGGGGCAGTTGCCGGAGAGCGTCAAGACCATCGCGATTCCTGCGTTCAAGAATGAGACGCTTACTTATCGACTCGACCAGATGCTGACTGCGGCGGTGGTCCGCGAATTTACTACGCGCACGCGTTATCGCATTATCAACAATGCCGGCGATGACGCCGACGCCACGCTGCAGGGAACCGTGCTCTCCAGTGTTGCCACGCCGCTTACTTACGATTCGAATACGGGCCGCACGGCCAGCGTGCTGGTGGTGGTGAGCATGAGGGTGATCCTGAGCGGGCGCGATGGCAAGGTGCTGTACCAGAATCCGCAATATGTGTTTCGCGAGCAGTATGAAGTGTCGCAGGATCTTTCCAGTTTTTTCGAGGAAGACTCGCCGGCATTCCGCCGCTTGTCGCAGGATTTCGCACGGACCCTTGTGTCCAACATTCTTGAAGGCTATTGATGATAGATTTTATGTCGTTGGTCGTTAGTCGTCGGTCGTTGGCCAGGGACGAACGACTACCCGTTAACGACTAGCGGCTAACGACGGTTCTCTCATGCGCGCCTTTGCCCAAGCCGAGCGCTTTGTCAGCGAATTGCAGTCGCGCAAGACGCGCGCGGCTTACGTGTTTGTGGGCGACGAGGCATTTTTCCGCAAGCGCTTTCGCGACGCGATTATCGAGCATCTGGTTCCCGCCGATCTGCGCGATTTCGGCATTTTCGAATTCGATCTCGCGGAAACCGAACTGGCCGAGATTCTTGACCGGGCGCGCACCCCTTCGCTGATGGCTCCGTTTCAGGTTTTCTTTGTGCGTGGGGTGAAGAATCTTTTTGGCCGCGGATCGAATGACGAAAAACTCGCCGCCATCGAGGATTACTGCAAGAATCCGAATCCCGATGCGCTGCTGGTGTTCGTTGCCGACCATATCAGCATTCCCGCCGACGTGCGCCGCATGGAGATGCAGGACAAAGAACGCTATCAGCGCATCCGCGAAACCATGGGACAGTTCTGCGGCATCGTGGAGTTGGCGCGCGTGGAAGAAGGCGATGCCGTGCGCTGGATTGGCGATTACTGCACTGGCCGCGGGTTGAAGATTGAGCCCGACGGCGCCCGCGAACTGGTCGACGCGCTGGGCGGCGACATGATGATGATCTCGAACGAATTGGAGAAGCTGATTCTCTACGTAGGGGAGAAAAAGCGCATCACGCTGGGTGATGTCGAGACCATGGTGCTGGCCGCCAAGCAGCGTTCGTTATATGAACTGACGGATGCGATCTCCGGCAAAGACCGGGTGCGCGCGCTCGAAGTGCTCGACGCGATTTTATCTTCCGGCGAAGGCGAAGAAGCGGCCATCGGCCACATCTACATGCTGGCGAAAACCTTTCGCCAGATGCTGGTGATTCTGGAGCGCAAGGTGCGCGATCAGCGCATGCTGTGGGCCGCGCTGTGGCAGGGATTCCGCGTGCCTCCGTTTGCCGCCGATGACATTATCAAGCAGGCGCGGCGCTACAAATCGCGCCGCGAATTAACCCGCGCCATCCGTCTGGTCGCGAAAGCCGATCTCGCTCTGCGCTCGAATCCAGTCAGCAAACGCATGGTGCTGGAGCGGCTGGTGATGGACCTGACCACCGAACCCAAACTCGAAGCTCCGGGATGGATGCAGGAACAGTTGCCCGTGTGAAAAAGGGACGACGGTTTCCAAAGATACTCACTTCAGATACACTCCCGTCTCAGACAATGAAGATCGCTAGAAAATTTATTCTTGTCGTTTGTGGACACCCGTGCTCGGGAAAAACGGGGCTCACGAACCTGATCAAATCGAGCAGACACGACGTTTTTGTTGACGAGATGGATGATATAAGACTCGTCGAACTTCCTGATTCAAACCATGATGAGCCCGTACGGAGCGCCGCTTACCGGCTGATGCATTTCCGGGCTACAAAGAACCTTGGCACCGGCCCAGTCCTAGTTTCAGCTACCTACCAGCCGTTCAAACACAGGGAAGAAATCGCGAACCTTGCGCTTCGGTTCGAAGTCCCGATGTATGTGGTTCAGTGCGTTTGCCGGCCGGAAGAGGCGGAGCGGAGGTTTATGGGCCGTGGGGTCGACCATGCCGGTAATGACCTCACCGCGTCCCGAGTGAGGCAAATAGCGGCTGACTATGAGCGGTTCGACGGAGCCTTGACCTTGAACACGGACATATTACCCCTAGCGGATCAGGTTAAGCTCGTTCTGGCTTACATTGAAAAGGGGCCTCCGGTGGACCCCACTCGATGGGCGCGACATTACTACCAGCGCGACGCAAAGTCTGCATCGGTATCTCCGCGTGCCGGAAAGATTTCCGAAGCTTCTGTCCGGAGGGCCAAGTGGAGGCTGGGGTTTTACACGACGTGGTTCTTTATCTTCGGGGTTTCAACGTTGGCTGGACTATTGCCACTCGGGGCAAAAGTTGTAGGCAATCTCCTCGATCTAAGTCGTGGTCTTTCACGTGATTGCTGTTCGCCTTACCGAGCCGCCCAGCTATTTTCGAGTACTTGGCACCAAATAATTTTTGAACACAGCATCTCCGAGTGGTCAGAGTGGGCCACTGCATTTCTCGCCTTCGCAGGCCTCGGAACACTTGTTGTTGAATTTGAACGTGGTATACGCGAGAGGCGAAAAGAAGCGAAGGAAACGGATCAAGCCGGGCGAGTTCCCCGCTACGGCGAAGGGCTCGGCAGCGACGTCCCGAGCGACACTGAGGTCTTCCATCAGTACTCGTGTCGTTTAACCTCGTTAGCGCGTTCCCACATGCTGCTAAATGGCGTTCCGCTACTCTTCGCTATCCAGCCGGAAAGGCTAGTCGCTTTCTCAGTTATCGGCTATCGTGCCCTACAGGGTCGGGACGATCGACTAGTAGCTCAGGCTGCTGAGTTCGGTCTCGACTGGGATGGATTCTCAGCGTGGCGTCAGGACGAACTGCGGAGGGAATATTTGTTGGCCGACGCCCATGAGTATGGACTGAGCTGTTTGGGAATTGTTGGCCCAAAAGGAGGCGAATGCAGGGTCGCCAGCTGGAAATGTCCTTATGCGGACTATTCGAGCCGAGAACTTGCCGTCAACTATTACTCGGCCGGGACCCTCCCTAACATGCGACGGTTGCTCGAGAGCAGGAAGTGGGACGACGGTGAGCTCGATCCCGGCGATATACCGGAGAGTTCGAAACGATACTCGATGCGAATCAGTGTTACTGGCCTCGTATTAACCAAAGATGACTATTTCGTCCTTCAGAGGCGATCTCAGACTGTTGGTCACGGTTTGGGAAGTTTGGCAGCATCCGTTAACGGAGCCGTCGACTACTATGCCGACTCCGGCCGTCGCGACGCGAGGCTGCTAGGATTCTTATACGCTCACGTTCCCTATCGCTGGCACACGGGCTTGACTGAGGTTGAGGAAATACTCGCCATCAAGAACTGGGACCTCGCCAATGCCGCTCTTCGCGAACTCGAGGAGGAAACTGGACTGAGCAGGCGCAAATGTCTCGAAGACTTGACGTCCGAAACGGATGGTGTCCCGCCGATTGACCGACCTTTTTTGGGTGCCGCCTACAACCTTCGCTATGGCAGAGATTTAAACTTCTACTGCTGTTTTCGGTCTTCTTTGGCAAGCAACGAGATCGGACTCTATAGAACTCACGCCCGCGATAAATGGGAACTTCAGAATTTTGTATTTATCCATCGAGATAAAGTGCGGTCCGAAGCGATTAAAAAAGGCGAGTTGGACCGCATTCTTCTTGGACGAGCAAGACATCTTCTTGGGGCGCTCTATAGTTGGGCGGTGTATGCGGGCCAATGAGAAAGAGACGGCAGTTCAGGAACAGCTGCCGGCATAAGCAATTATCGGCTCCGAACCGTCGGTCCTTCAATCCATCCTAGAGATAAGATCTGCGAAGAAAACGAGCTGGCTCGTGCTCTATTTCAACGCGGCCACATGCTTGCCGAGCCGCGATTTGTACCGCGACGCAGTGTTTTCGTGCAGCGTGCCCTTCTGAATTGCTTTGTCGAGGGCGGAAACGGTCTTTCGATACGACTGCTCCGCCGCGGTTTTGTCGCCTTTTGCGATGCTTTCGCGCAGGTCGCGCAACTGCGTGCGCAGGCTAGAGGTGTTGGCTCGGTTGCGTGTGGTGCGGCTTTCGGTTTGACGGGCGCGCTTGAGCGCCGACTGATGATTCGCCATGTCTGCTTCGTTACCTTCGTGTGTACAGAGAGATATTCGGGGTAGGTCCGAATTTCTTATTATAGGGGCGAGGTTCGTGGCTGGTCAAACCGGATCGGTGAAGGGTTCATCAGATTGCATCCCGCGTTTTTGGAGCGGGATGGTCCTCCAGGCCCACAGAGCGTATGCGTAGGAGATCCTTCGCTTCGCCTGAAAAGCGGCTCCGCTCAGGATGACAGCCTGGGGGGACGGCGGGCTGGGTGGCGGGCTGGGGATCGGGCAGACGATCAGGGCCAGCCTTTCGGATTGAGCGGCTGGCGGCGAAACGGCGAGTCAAAGGAAAACTGATGTCCGACGGCCTGGATCGTCTGAAGGTTCTGATCAACTCGTCGACGCCGATTGTGCTGATGGAGACGGCGGAGGAAACGCGCGCGGTCAACCTGGTGCGGGGCGCGTGCGCCGACTTGAACATGGCCACGTTTGAGTGGACGATCGCCGACGGGTTGGTGCGCTCGGGAACGAATGCTCCGGTGAGCCGTCCTGAAACATCGATGCAGGCGCATGCTCCCACGCAATCAAGAACCGCGCTAAGCCCCGGACGAGGAGAATCCGAACGCCTGGCCCACGCCATCCTGTCTTCGATAACGGGTGAGGGAACAGCAGCCGCGCCCGCCACCTCCGGAACCATTTACAACACGCGCGAGCCCGCCCAGGCGTTGGCCAACATGGAGGCGATGACGGTGGAGGCGGTGTTCATCCTGAAGGATTTTCACCGTCATATGGACGATCCCGTGGTGGTGCGCCGTTTGCGCGATGTGGGGCAGAAGTTTTTAGCCAATCGCCGCACCGTGGTGATTACGTCTCCGGAGATCGCTGTGCCGTTGGAGTTGACGAAGCTGGTGGACTACTTCGACCTGCCGCTGCCTGATCGGGATCGGTTGCATGAACTGGTTCGCGAAATCTTCACGCGTCTGTCAAAGACCTACACGCTCAAGCTGCAACTGGATGCGGCCGGGGTCGATGCCATGGCGGCCAATCTGCGCGGATTGACGGAGGAGGAAGCCGAACGCGCGATTTCGCAGGCGCTGATGACGCGGTATGCGTTGTGTCCGGAGACGATCACCGACGTGCTGGACGCCAAGAAACAACTGCTGCGGCATTCCGGGATGCTGGAATTTATCGAGGCTTCGGACAATATGGCGGGCGTGGGCGGTCTGGAGAATCTGAAGCGCTGGCTGCGGCAGCGGCGCGGGGCGTGGGAAGACGCGGCGCGCGCGTACGGACTGGAGCCGCCCAAGGGCATGATCGTTCTGGGCGTGCAGGGCTGCGGCAAGTCGCTTTGCGCGCGGGCGGTGGCTGGGGAATGGAAGCTGCCGCTGGTCAAGTTCGATACCTCGGCGGTGTACGACAAATACATCGGCGAAACCGAGAAGCGCATTCGTAAAGTATTTCAGGTGGCCGAAGGACTGGCTCCGTGCGTGTTGTGGATCGATGAACTGGAAAAAGTATTCGCGGGCAGCGGTCCGGATTCCGCCTCGGCCGACGCCGGAGTTTCTTCCCGCCTGCTGGCGTCTTTTCTTTCGTGGATGCAGGATCGCAAGGCGCCGGTGTTCGTTGCCGCCACCTGCAATAACGTTGAAGTGCTTCCGCCCGAGTTGATCCGGAAAGGGCGCTTTGACGAATTGTTCTTCGTGGATCTGCCGAATCAGGCGGAACGCAAGCAGATTTTTTCCATCCAGTTGGCGAAGCGGAAACGGAATCCGGCGGAGTTCGATCTGGAAAAAGTGGCGGCCGCCGCTAAGGGATATTCCGGGGCCGAGATCGATGCGGCGGTGCAGGGCGCCATGTACGCCGCGTATTCCGAACAAAAGCCGCTTAGCACGCAGGTGTTGCTCGATGCTCTTGGGCAGACTGTGCCGCTTTCGACCACGCGCGCGGAAGAGATTGAAGCCTTGCGCGAGTGGGCGCGGTCCCGCGCGGTTCCGGCCTCGGCGCAGGATGCCAAGCCGGCAGGCGACGCGCCGCGGACGTAATGTCATCCCGAAGGTCCCGCGTTTTCTCCAGCGGGCCGAGGGATCTCTAGTCCCACGGTTCGCCGGGTAGGGATATCCCTCACTCTGCCTGAAAAACGGCTGCGCTCGGGATGACCACAAACTCCGAGCTTTTCCGAATCGAGCCACTACCGGAATACCATTTGACTCTGCACTTAGACCGGGGGTAGGCTGTACTCAATGGTAGTGATTCGCCCTTTGGGCATCCGCATTTCGATTGATCCCGTCTCTGAGCAAAATCCTGTTTTTCTCGCGAAGGTCCGCACCGGGTTCAACCTACGAGCATGAAGAAGAGCATCGGGATCACTCCCAACATCGAAACTTTTTTTGGCACGCGCGATGAGAATGTGCGCGTGCTCGAAGACGGCCTTAACGTCACCATCAATCTGCGCTCGAACGCCATTGAAATTGAAGGCGGACAGCGCGAGGTGGCACGCGTCGAACAAGTGTTCGCCGACTACGAAAGCCTGCAGCGTTCCGGCTACAGCTTCAACAACGGCGATCTGAAGAGCATGCTGAGGGTGCTGATCTCGGATCCGAATTCCACGCTGCGCGGCCTGGCCGACGCGGGCAAGCAGCGCTCGTTTGGGCGCCGCACGGTGCAGCCAAAAAGCAACAATCAGCGCCGGTATCTGGAAGCCATCGAGAAGCACGACATGGTGTTCGGCGTCGGTCCTGCCGGTACGGGCAAGACGTATCTTGCGGTGGCCATGGCGATTTCCGCGCTGCTGGCCAAGCGCGTGAACCGGATTATTTTGGCGCGTCCGGCGGTGGAAGCCGGGGAGCGCCTCGGGTTTTTGCCGGGCACGCTGCAGGACAAGATCGATCCCTACCTGCGTCCGTTGTATGACGCGCTCTACGACATGCTCGATACGGAGAAGGTGGATCGTTATCTGGAGAAAAATGTGATCGAGATTGCGCCTATCGCGTTTATGCGCGGGCGCACCTTGAACGATTCGTTCGTGATTCTCGACGAAGCTCAGAACACGACCTGCGAGCAGATGAAGATGTTCGTCACGCGGCTGGGGTTCAACTCGAAGGCGGTGATCACGGGCGACATCACGCAGATCGATCTCCCTAACGCTCGCCGCAGCGGCCTGCTGGAAGCCATTGACGTGCTGAAGAGCGTGAATGGCCTCGCGTTTGTGCACTTCGACGAAAGCGATGTGGTGCGCCATCATCTGGTGCAGCGCATCGTTCGCGCCTACGACGAACATAGAACCCGCACGGGTGAGCAGCAGCAGATGATGTTGCTGGCCGAACCCAGAGTTTCCGAACCCAGACGCGCCGAACCCAGAGCTGCCGAACCCAGACCGGCCGAATCGAGATCGGTTGAAAACGGATTCGCGGGGAATAGGATCGGTGATCCCGGATCGGTCGACCTCAGCAGCCCCGAGACGCCGGCCGCCAGCGAAAAAGCCAGCCGCTACCGTGAAAGAACGGAAGAGGGCTATTACGGCTGAAGTCAAGCGATAGTACGCTGTTGGAATGGCAACTCCTTTGTGCGGCTGCGTTGAGCGCGGGCGTGATTTTGAGCGCAAAGAGGCTGCTGGCTTGGTCATTCTGAGCTTGATCATTTTGAACAAGAAAGTTGTGGGATTGAGCGAAGCGTCCCTCGCCCGCTTTGTTCTGCGCACGCGCCGAAGCCTTGGCCTGCAAGGATCGGTCAACGTCATGGTGACGAGCAGCGCGGCCATGCGTTCTCTCAACGTGCGCTTCCGGCAAAAGAACAAGCCCACCGATGTGCTCTCATTTCCCGCCGAGCGGCCTGAGAACGGCAAATTGGGATGCGCGGGGGAGATTGCCATCTCCGCGGAAATCGCCGCCCAGAACGCTGCACGGCTAGGACATTCTCCGGCTGCGGAAATCAAAATCCTGGTGCTGCATGGCATGCTGCATCTGGCCGGCTTTGATCACGAGCGCGACAACGGCGCCATGGCGCGGAAAGAAGCGCGGTTGCGCCGCGAACTCAGTCTTCCGTTGGCATTGATCGAACGCGAGCGACCCGGCGCGAGACCGGTGGCCGAGACTCGTCGTTCACCAACACATGGGTTAAGCCGGAGGCAGGCATGAACTTTGCCATTGCCTTCGCCTTGCTCATCCTCGTTGGACTATTGACGTTGGTATCTTACGTGGACCGCGTGTATCAGGAAGCCGGAAAATTTCTGGCTCGCGAATTCCAGGACAACATCGACGCCTTCGAGCAAAAGGTCGAGCCCAGGCTGGGAGTCAGCCACGATCGCGCGGCCTTGTCGATGGCGGTGCTCACCCAGGTGATCACCGCGGCGATTGCGTTGCTGATCGGTTTCTTGCTCTTCAGCGATCCGCTCTGGACCGGGTATGAAGTCGCGCAGGCGGCAGGATGTCTGCTTCTGATCATCATTGTATGCAACCGTTTCCTGCCGTTCGTGTTTTTCTCGCGTACGCGCGGCGAGTGGCTGATCCGCTGGACAGTGTTCGTGCGAATTCTGATTTACGTGGCCATGCCGGCCACCATCGTGCTTGGCTTTCTGAAGTCGGTGGCATCGCTGACCAAGCAAGGTATTGGCGAACAACCGGAAACTTCCGCCGAGGCGGTCGATGCTCTCATTGAAGCCGGGCAGGAAGAAGGCATCATCCAGGAGGGCGACCGCGATCTGATTCAGTCGGTGGTGGAGTTCAGCGGCAAGACGGTGCGCGAAGCCATGAAGCCGCGTCCGGCGATGTTCGCCGTGCCCGCCAATACCACGGTCGAAGGGCTGATCGAAATGCTGCACTCGCGGCACTACTCGCGCGTGCCGGTCTATGAAGGCACGATTCACAGCATCCAAGGAATTGTTTACGCGCAAGACGTGCTGCAGGTGCCGGACACCGAAGCGCACACGCGCACCGTCGAAACCATCATGCGGCGTGACGTTCACTTTGTTCCCGAGAGCAAGCTGGGTAGCGATCTGCTGCGCGAGATGCAGAAACAGAATATTCGCATGGCCATCGTCGTCGATGAATATGGCGGCGTGGCGGGACTGGTCACCATCGAAGATCTGGTAGAGGAAATTGTCGGCGAGATTCGCGACGAGCGCGAGAAGCCGGAAATTATTCGCGACGGCGAACGCGCATTCATCGTTTCCGGCGGCACGGATGTGGACCGGCTCGACGAACTATTCGGCATTAAGCTCGAGGGAAGGGAATCCGCGACAATCGCAGGGCTGGTCAGTGAGCTGGCGGGAAGAATTCCCGGCAAAGGCGAAGCCGTCGAGGAAGACGGCCTGCGTTTTGAAGTTCTCGACTCCACCGATCGCAAAGTGGAGCGCGTGCGGGTTACGGCGGTTCAGCCGCAGCAGATGAAGCTGATATAAAGTAAGCTTCTAGCCATTAGCTTCTAGCTCTTAGCTGGCCGTGCTTTTGGGATATGAATGCCAATTATCCTGATTCGAAGGAAGATGTGCTCGCGATAATTGTGGCTGTAGAGCGCCACCGGAGATTTGTCTGGACAGCGGGTAGAGTTCTTCGGGAGACGGCTCTCTGGACGCGTCTCGAAGGTTTGCCGTACGCCGAGCGCAAGGCCATCCTGCGGCGGCTGACGATTTTTCTTGAAAATCTGGCGGAGCAAGGCATCCCTGCAGCGCCGCCTCGAGGTGCAAAGTATCGGCTACGGGGATGAAGCCGGGTTTGACTATGTTGCCCAGCTAGGAGCTAGCAGCTAGCAGCGATTCTCTTATGCCCTTCCGCTCCGGTTTCGTTTGCATTCTCGGCAGCCCCAATGCGGGCAAGTCTACCTTGCTGAACGCGCTGGTGGGCGAAAAGCTGGCCATTATTTCTCCTAAGCCGCAGACCACGCGCAACCGGATTCAGGGGATCATTCACGTTCCCGCAACCGACAAGGACCAAGACAAGGGCAAGGCCAAAGGCAAGAAGAAAGGCGGCGGGCAGATCGTGCTCATCGACACGCCCGGCGTGCATAAGCCCGACAGTTCTCTGGGTCGAAAGATGATGGTCGAGGTGCGCGAAGCGCTGGAGGGTTGCGACCTGGTGCTCATGCTCATGGATGTGACCCGCAAGCCCGATCAGCGCGACGAGTTTGCGCTTGACCTGCTGCGGCGCACGGGCGCGAAGGCGTTTCTGATTCTGAACAAGATCGACCTGATCCCGGAGAAATCGCGGCTGCTTCCTCTGATCGAAAAAAATCGCAGCCTTTATCACTTCAGCGAGGTGTTTCCAATTTCCGCGCTCAAGCGCAAGGGGCTGGATCATCTTCTGGAAACGGTGCTCAACGCTCTTCCCGCCGGCCCTGAGTATTTTCCTGAAGACGAAATCACCGATCAGCCGGCGCGCTTTATGGCCTCGGAAATTATTCGCGAGCAGGTGTTGCTCAATACCAGCGAGGAGATTCCTTACGCGACTACCGTGGTGGTTGAGAGTTTCGAAGAAGGCCCGCGCCTGACGCGGATTGCGGCCATTATTTATTGCGAGCGCCAGGGACAGAAAGGAATCCTGGTAGGCAAGGGCGGGCGCATGCTCAAGAAAATCGGAACCGCGGCGCGACTCGCCATCGAGCGCATGCTGGGAACCAAAGTGTATCTTGAGCTTTTTGTGAAGGCCGAGCCGGGCTGGCGCGATTCGCGGCGGTTCGTGGAAGAGCTCGACTGGCGGCGGCAACTGGAGCAGCGCATGCTGAATGTTAGACCTTTGACCTCAGACCCAGCACCTTAGACCTCGGACCTCAGACCTTAGACCTCGGACCTCAGAGCTTCGACCTCAGAGCCGATTGGCGATTTTGGCGGTTTACCACTAGAATCAATCAGTTTGGTTTCAGGCTGCACTCGTTCGACACGAGACACTATGGAAGCCGGGGATTCTACCGAGCAACATTTTCCGGAACACGACTTCGATCCCGCAAAGCTTGATCTGCAGGTTCAGGTTAAGTTCGGCGCCGATCGCAAGTCCGTGGAACCGGTGGTGGCGCAAGTCATGGGATACATCCGGCGAATGAAATGTGTTGACGGCAAGGAAGACGCCGTCGAACTGGCTCTGCAGGAAGCTCTGGCCAATGCCGTGGTCCACGGCGCCAAGGAAGATCCCAGCAAGATTGTCGAATGCCTGGTGGCGTGCGACGAGCAACGCGGCGTCCTCATCATCGTGCGCGATCCGGGAGAGGGATTTAATCCGCAAGGGATTCCTCCATGCACGATGGGCGAAAATCTATATTCCAATCACGGGCGGGGAATCTTCCTGATCAGTCAGTTGATGGACGAAGTGCAGTTCCACAACAATGGGACTGAGATTCACATGGTGAAACGCTAGCTTCTGGCTTTACGCCCGCCATTCCGGTTCCTACTCCTTCACCGCAATTCCCAGCGTCTTCATCTTGCGATAGAGATGGCTGCGCTCCAGGCCGAGGACTTCGGCTGCCCGAGTCACGTTACCGTGGTTCTCATCCAGCTTCTTGAGAATGTAGTCGCGCTCGTAGGCATCGCGGGCCTGATGCAGCGTGGAGAACTCCGTTCTCGGCGTGCGGCGGCTGCCATCGCGATACACCAGCGGCGGAAGATGTTTGGCATCGAAACGCGTGGTGGTGGGATTCATGATCACGATGCGTTCAATCACGTTGCGCAGTTCGCGCACGTTGCCCGGCCAGGAGTAGCGCATCAGGATTTCGATGGCGTCATCGGTAATCTCCCGCGGACGCCGTCCATAGCGCGCCGCCAGCTCCTTCAGAAAATGGCGGGCAAACAGCGGTATGTCTTCCTTGCGTTCGCGCAGCGGCGGAACAAAAAAGGGAATCACGTTGAGCCGGTAAAACAGGTCCTCGCGAAAATTGCCGCGCGAAATCTCTTCTTCCAGATCTTTGTTGGTGGAAGCGATCACGCGCACGTCGACGGTGATGGTCTCGTCGCTGCCCACGGGAGTGAAGCGCTGCTCTTCCAGTGTGCGCAACACTTTTGACTGCGTCTTCAGGCTCATGTCGCCCACTTCATCCAGAAACAGCGTGCCGCCGTGCGCCTTCTGGAACTTGCCTTCTTTGTCGGTCGAGGCTCCGGGAAACGATCCCTTGTAATGGCCGAAGAGTTCGCTCTCGATCAGATCTTCCGGAATCGCCGCGCAATTTACTTCGACGAAAGTTTCTTCCTTGCGCAGGCTCTGCGCGTGAATGGCGTGCGCCACCAATTCCTTTCCGGTTCCCGATTCGCCGTAGATCAGCACGCGGCCGTTGGTCGGAGCCATCAATCCAATCTGCTGCCGCAGCGCCTTCATGGGAATGCTGTCGCCGACGATTACGTTCCGGGTCTGCAGCTGCTTTTTCAGATCAAGATTTTCCTGCTGCAGTTTTCTGGAGTCGATGGCGTTCTTCACCAGAATCAAGGTTTTTTCCAGGCTCAGAGGTTTTTCCAGAAAGTCGTAGGCGCCGAGTTTGGTGGCGCGCACTGCGGTCTCGATGGTGCCGTGACCGGAAATCATGATCACTTCAGGAGGATTGTCGAGTTCGCGGATTTTCGCGAGCGTGTCCAGGCCGTCAACCCCGGGCAGCCAGATATCCAGCAGGACGACGTCGAAAGCGGATTTGCGCAGAATCGTCAGGCAGTCTTCGCCGCTCTCGACCGAAGAAGTCGAGTAGCCTTCGTCCGCGAGGATGCCTCCGAGAGAGTCGCGAATGCCGGCTTCATCGTCAACGATCAGGATGTTATGCATGATGAGTAGAAGCTTCCGTCGCTGCAGGTTCAGGCACAACCGGCAGTTCGATAATGAAGCGCGCGCCTACCGGATCGTTTTCTTCCACGCGAATCGAGCCGTGATGATCTTCGATAATGCGGCTCACAATGGCGAGTCCCAGTCCGGTGCCGCGCTTCTTGGTGGAGAAATAGGGAAGGAATAATTTTTCCTTGAGTTCACGGGTAACGCCGTGGCCGGTGTCGGCCACCATGATCTCGACCGCATCGCGGCTGGCAACTAAGGCAGTGGAGATTTCAATTTCGCGCAACACCGATCCGTCTAACGCCTCGGCGGCGTTGTCAACCAGATTGGCCACGGCGCGCTTCATGGCTTCGGGATCGGCCATCACGCAAGGTAAGTCGGCGGCCAGCGACTGATGCACGACCACTCCATCGAGGCGGCCGTGAAACATCGCCACCGCGCTGTTCACGATCTCGTTGATGTCGGTGGGTTCGGGCTTGGCCACGGGAAAGCGCGCCAGGGTGGAGAATTCATCCACTAAGCGGCGAACCGTTTCGGCCGCTCCCGCGATGGTTTCGGCGCAGGAGCGAATCACGCCTCGCGATGTGGCATCGGGCGAGCTCGCGCGGTCCAGATGCCGCTGAATGCGGTCCGCCGAGAGCGCAATGGGCGTCAGCGGATTCTTGATTTCGTGCGCCACGCGGCGCGCGACTTCCCGCCACGCGGCCTGCTTTTGCGCCTTGGCCAGATCGGAAAGATCCTCGAACACCACGACATATCCGGAACGCGCTTCCTGATGCCGCAGCGTGGCCACAGTGACGGCGGCATTCAACGATGCCGCACTGAGCGGTCCAATGGGAATCTCCATCTGACTGGTGGTGATGCCCATGCGATCGGCGCGGCGGAATAGAGGTTCCATATCCGCGCACAGATCCTCGGGGAATGCCTCGGTGAACAGCGCTCCGTGCCGAATGCCGGAGTCGCCGTCGGGATGGAACATGCGCAGCAGAGCCTGATTCACGTGGGTGACGCGCCGCTCGGCATCGAGCGACAAGACTCCAGTGGGAATGCTTTCTAGAATCGTTTCCATCTGCCGGCGGCGCTGCTCCAACTCAAGATTCGCGGCGCCCAGATCGCGGCTTGAAGCTTCAATCTGCTGGCGGCTGTTTTCCAGTTCTTCCGCCATGCGGTTGAAGGAGCGCACCAGATCGCCGATTTCGTCGGCGGAACTGACGTCGACGCGGTAATCGAGCCGCCCGCGAGAAATCTCCTGCGTGGCTTCCGCCAGCGCGGAGAGCGGACGGGTGACGATCTTTGCCAGAAACAACGCCAGCCATGTGGTGACGAACAACACGATCATGGTCAGCAACAGCAGCAATCCCATGTAGGTGCGGCGGACCATGCGGCGTTCGCGCGCCAGATCGTAATAACGCTGCTGGCTGATTTCCAGTTGATGAACCGTCTGGGAAAAATCCCGAGGCAGGGGAATGGCCACCAGAATCATGCCGCCGCCCGCGGTGGGAGCGCTGCCCAGCGTGTAGTCGGTTTGCTGCCAGGTAAACTGTGCGGGATGTCCTGCCACGGCCTCAGCGAGGGGGAGCCTCGGGTTCAGCGACGGCCACGGTGTTGGCAGATTCAAGCTGGCTTCCACATTGCCGTCGAGCACGGCTACGGCAAACCCGCCCTGCAGAGTGAGTTCGTGATGCTGCAACTCCTGGAGCACGCCCGCGAAGCTGCGGCTGGAAAACGCATGTTCAATTTCAGGAGAAGCCGCGATCGCCGCCGCTTCAGCCCGCGCATTCTGTTGCGCGTAACTCGCCAGCGAAGAGCCCATGGCTTTGGTCGCGGAACGCACTTCTTCCACCGGGCTGGAAAACCATTTATCGATGGAACGATTCATCAGGCCATAAGCGAACCAGTACATCACCATGACCGGCAGAAACGAAAGAATCAGCGCGCCGGCGACCATGCGCGTGCGAAACTGCGCGCCCAGCACTCCCAGGCGGCGCTCTGCGAACAGCTTCAGCAGATTGCGCATCAGAACGAACGCGAGCGCGACGAACAGCAGAAAGATCAGCGCCGAGAGTGCGGCTAAAACAATAATGTCCTGATTATTGCCGGGATGCAGAAAGTTCAGATCAAACGCAGTTTGCGAAACCAGAACCGCGAACAGCAGGAAAACCGAGACCGCCAGCAGGATCATGACCTGCTTGCGATACGACGTTTTCGACCGGATTGAGGCTGACGGATCCACAGAATTCGGATTCACAATCTACGCCACGCCGCGGTCTCGCGGCATCGCGCCGACGTTAAAATCTGTCTGTCATTATAGATGCTGGGGCGAGGGAGGCTGGTACTAGTGAGGGCGGCTGTGCTTGGCCGCAATCTGGGAAAGCATGGCGTCATACGCCGGCTTGGGCTTATACGCGCGGTCAAAGGGCAGCGCCGCGCCGCGCGTGCCGTGGGAGTGCGAACCGATCCACGAATATTTGTCGGTGAATCCCCACGTCTGGATTGCCGTACAGCCGGGGTGTTGCAGGCATTCCCGCGCCACGCCAAGATACACGGCAGCCTGCAGTTGCAAATCCTCGCTGCTCGCTTGCCCGGCGGAATCACGAGGCAACGAAACAAGGGGCAACGAAACGTCGAGTTCCGTGATGTGAACCTGCAGTCCCAGCGCGGTCAAGCGTGCAATGTTGGCGGCCACCGCTGGCGCGTCAAAGTCAAGTTTTTCAATATGCATCTGCAGTCCCACGCCGTCAATGGGAACACCACGTTGCTTGAAATCCTTCACCATGGCATAGATGGCGTCGGATTTTTGCCCCGATCCTTCGCCTCCATTCTCGTTGTAAAACAGCAGAGCTCTGGGATCGGCTTCGCGCGCCCAGCGGAATGCCTGCTCAATGTAGGCCGTGCCTTTTCCCGCCAGTCCCACGCCCGGCTGGTTGTACCACAAAGAGTCTTTGACCTTGCCGTGCTCTTCGAGCGCTTCATTCACCACATCCCAGGCAAAGACCTGCCCCGCGTAGTGCTTCATTTCCGTCGAGATATGTTCCTGCAGCAGGTGTGATAACTGCTGTGGCGTGAAATTGCCTTTCGCAATCCATGGCGGATTGTATTGATTCCACACCAGGCAATGCCCGCGAACTTTCATGCTATGCGCCTGGGCGAAGCGGACTATTTCATCCCCTGCGTGAAAATCAAACTCGCCCTCGCTCGGGCGCACGGTCGCCCACTTGAATGCGTCCTCAGGCTCAACCATGTTGAATTCGCGGCCCAGAGTTTCCGAGTAGGCGGCTTCGGAAAACAGCGTTGGACGCACCGCCGTGCCCACCAATATGCCGGCAGATTTCGCGGCCTCGCGCAGCGTCTGCGGCCCGGAAGAGAATAGCGAGGCAAAGACCAGACAATGCGCTGCGCACCGAAAACGGCTGAGAAACAGCATTAACGCTCTCTGTTTTTAACGCATCGCTGGAGCACGCACCGCCGGAGCCGCCGGCTGTCCCAGTTGCGCAGCCAAATTGGCCGTGATGTCTTTCCCGCCCTTGAAGTTTGTGATCAGCGATTGAATGGTGAAGATTGGTCCCCAGGGAATGCCCCACCAGCCTGCGACTACACTGAGCAACGTCCAGGGTAGGCCCTTTGCCACAGCGCTTTGTCCGGCAGGAATGAAATACACATCCGACGAGCGGCGGAAAGTCATCACCAGCACCGAAACGCAATACTGATAGCAGACCAGCTTGGCTCCGCGCTGAATCTCAAACTGCAGTTGATTGGACGACATGCCCTCAATGCCGAGAATCTTCATAGTGTTCTCCTTGGGGGATGGGTCATTGTAGGGCCGTGAGGGAATTCCGGTAAAGAAGCAAAAAGTTCACCGCCTTCCGCGGCGATGAAGACGCGGCTCCAGGCCTTCTACGGAAGGAACGGCTGCAAAGGGCAGCCTTCGCAGCATGCCTTCGCTTTCTTGCAGTATCGTTTGCCGACTCCCACGATCAGTCCGTGCATTTCGTTGTAAACCTGCGCCAGAGGCTCGCGCCGCGCAACGCTCATGGCCGAAGGAGGATGACGGGTTGCCGCCGCATCGAGCTTGGCCGCTGGTGGCGAAGCGCTGCTGGATTCTTCCGCCATCGGCGACAACGCACTTTGAAAGAGCCGGCGAATGTCTTCATAGTCCGCCTTCTCAGGCAGAAGCTCATGCCGGGCGAGGATGCGGCGAGTATAAGCGTCCACCACAAAAACAGGATGATTGCCCGCATATAGAAGAATCGAGTCGGCCGTCTCCGGTCCTACTCCGTTTAACTCGAGCAGTTCCTGGCGAAGTTTTTCGGTAGGTTGCGCGAAGAGTTGCTCCAGCGAACCGCCATGTTGCCGGTCGAGGAATGCCACGAACACCTTGAGCCGCTTCGCCTTCTGGCGAAAATAGCCGGACGGCCGAATCAGCTTTTCCAGCGTTGTCAGCCGTGTCTTGCGAATTCCTTCCACGGTGAGGACCTTCGCGTTGCGGAGGTTGGCCAACGCCTGCTCGACGTTCGTCCACGCCGTGTTCTGCGTGAGGTAAGCGCCCACGATCACTTCGAAGCTGGTTTCCGCCGGCCACCAATGCTGTGGTCCCCAGGCGCGCTGCAGGGCTTCGTAATATTGCCGAATTGTGTGTTCTGTCGAACTGCTCGCCAAATGAAGAACTCCTCATCTGCCCAGCGACTGGGCTCGTGATTGATCTTAACCGGCTTCAAAACAGAGAGTCGAAGGCTTACCGACGGACATGTACCGGAAGCGGTCGGCGTGCGTCGCGGTGAGCAAAAATGGGCATTTCTCATGAACTGCGGCGCGGGCGAACGCCATGGGGCAGCCTGCCGCAGAGTCCAAGTACCAGAGTAACTGGTACGTTCGTTCGCTTACGTTGACAATTTATGTCAACGCCAACGAGTTGCCTGCTCTCCCAAATCGGCATCCGTTTGCGCCTGCCGTGCGGCGGTGTGTGCGGCATTGTTCGAAGGTGGTTAGGAGAAACTGCGTATGTCTCAACGGCTGGGTGATCTTCTCGTCAAAGAGAAAATCATCACCCAAGAGCAGTTGGAACAAGCGACGAAGGCTCAGAAAGAGCACAACACCCGCCTGGGCTCGGCGCTGGTGAAGCTGGGCTTTCTCACGGATGAAGACGTTACCAACTTTCTCTCGCGCCAGTATGGCGTGCCCGCCATCAACCTTTCTTATTTTGAAATTGACCCCGCAGTGGTCAAGCTGATTCCGTTCGAAACCGCCAAGCGCTATCAGATTCTTCCGCTGAGCCGGGTGGGCGCATCGCTCACCATCGCCATGGTCGATCCCACGAACGTGTTTGCCATGGACGACATCAAGTTCATGACCGGCTTCAACATTGAGCCGGTGGTGGCGTCGGAAAGCTCGATTCTAGCGGGGATCGACAAGGCCTATGGAGGGACGAAGGAAGAAGACCTTGAAACCGTGATGCAGTCGATGTCGGAACTGAGCGACGAAGATGTCGAACTGCAGGCCGAGCAGCAGGAAATTGGACTGTCGGAGCTGGAAAAAGCCGCCGACGAAGCGCCGGTCGTCAAGCTGGTGAACGTGGTTCTGGGCGATGCGGTCAAGCGCGGGGCCAGCGACATTCACATCGAGCCCTACGAAAAAGAATTCCGCGTGCGCTTCCGCATTGACGGTGTGCTGCAGGCGATCATGTCGCCGCCGATGAAGCTGAAAGACGCCATCACCTCGCGCATCAAGATCATGTCGAAGCTCGACATCAGCGAGAAGCGCTTGCCGCAAGACGGCCGCATCATGCTGAAGATGAACATTGGCGGGCGCAAAAAGCAACTCGACTTCCGCGTCAGCACGCTGCCTACGTTGTGGGGCGAAAAAATCGTGCTCCGCCTGCTCGACAAAGAAAACCTGCGCCTCGATATGACCAAGCTGGGATTCGAGCAGGAGTCGCTGGTGAAATTCGAGAAAGCGATTCTCAAGCCCTACGGCATGGTGCTGGTCACGGGCCCCACGGGATCGGGCAAGACCAATACGCTCTACTCTTCGATTTCGCGCCTCAATCAACCTGACACCAACATCATGACCGCCGAAGATCCGGTCGAGTTCCAGTTAAGCGGCGTGAATCAGGTGCAGATGAAGGAGCAGATCGGGTTGAACTTTGCCGCCGCGCTGCGTTCGTTCCTGCGGCAGGATCCCAACATCATTCTGGTGGGCGAGATCCGCGACTTCGAAACCGCGGAAATCGCCATCAAAGCTGCGCTCACCGGACACCTGGTGCTTTCCACGCTGCACACCAACGGCGCGCCGGAAACCATTACTCGTCTGATGAACATGGGCATTGAGCCCTTCCTGGTGGCGACTTCGGTGCATTTGATCTGCGCGCAGCGCCTGGTGCGCCGCATCTGCAAAGACTGCATCGCGCCCATCGAGGTTCCTCCGCAAGCCCTGATCGACGCCGGCTTTACTCTCGAAGAATCCAAGACCGTCAAGATTCAGAAAGGCAAAGGATGCGGGGTCTGCAACAACACCGGCTACAAGGGACGCGCCGGCCTGTATGAAGTGATGGAAGTCGACGACGAGATTCGGGAACTGGTGCTGGTGGGCGCGTCCGCCGTGGAATTGAAAAAGAAGGCGATCGAGCGCGGCATGATCACGCTGCGCCGAAGCGGTCTGATCAAGGTGGCGGCGGGCGTCACCACGCTGGAAGAAATTGCCCGCGAAACGATTCATTAGTAGTCCTGAGTCCTGAGTCGCGAGGAAAACCACGACCGACGGATTCCGAGGGACACTGGGCTCAGGATTAACGAAAGTCGCGAGGATTTTGCTCAGGACTCGGGACTCGGGACTCAGGACTAACGAAAGGGAACTTTGTTATGGCTTTGTCGCTCAGTGATTTGCTCAAACGGATGCTGGAAATGAACGGCAGCGATCTGCACATTACTACCAACTCGCCGCCGCAAATTCGCGTGCACGGCCATCTGGTGCCGCTCGACCTGCCGCAGATGTCGCCGGCCGAGACCAAGCAACTGGCCTACAGCGTGATGACCGACTCGCAGAAGCATCGCTTCGAAGAGAGCCTGGAACTGGACTTTTCCTTCGGCTTGAAGGGCCTGGCGCGTTTCCGCGCCAACGTCTTCAATCAGCGCGGCGCTACCGCGGCCGTCTTCCGCCTGATTCCGTTCGAGATTAAATCGTTCAATCAACTGGGCCTGGCGCCGGTGGTGAGCAAGCTTTGCGACAAGCCGCGCGGACTGGTGCTGGTGACCGGACCGACGGGTTCGGGCAAATCGACCACGCTCGCCGCCATGATCGACAAGATCAACAGCGAGCGCCACGATCACATCCTGACCATTGAGGATCCGATCGAGTTCGTGCACATGAACAAGAACTGCGTGGTCAACCAGCGCGAACTGCACGCCGATACCAAAAGCTTCGGCGACGCGTTGCGCGCCGCACTCCGCGAAGATCCCGACGTGGTGCTGATCGGCGAAATGCGCGACCTGGAAACGATTGAATCGGCGCTGCGCATTGCCGAAACCGGCCACTTGACGTTCGGCACGCTGCACACCAATTCGGCCACCTCGACCATCAACCGCATCATCGACGTGTTCCCCGCCCACCAGCAGCCGCAGATTCGCGCCCAGCTTTCGCTGGTGCTGGAAGGCATCATGTGCCAAAGCCTGCTGCCCAAAGTCGATGGCAAGGGCCGCGCCATGATCATGGAAATTCTGGTGCCCAATCCGGCCGTGCGCAACCTGATCCGCGAAGACAAGATTCACCAGATTTATTCCTCCATGCAATCCGGACAGGAAAAGTACGGCATGCAGACCTTTAACCAGTCGCTGGCGACCGCGTATTTCCAGAAGCAAATTTCGATCGAGACGGCCATGTTGCGCTCCAGCAACGCCGACGAATTGCAGGAGATGATCAACCGGGGCGCAGTCCTGGTGAACCGCTCGGGCGCCGGAGCCACCATGGCCAAAGGCGCGGCAAAACACTAGAAGCTAGAAGCTAGAAGCTAAGAGCTAAGAGCTAAGAACATTCGGAACGGGTATCGAGAGCAGGACAGAACGCTTAACGACAGAACCATAAACGGCAGTTACCCCGCGAGGAGAGGTTAGAACCATGCCAGTCTTTACATTTTCCGGCAAGGACGCGTCCGGGCAGAAAATTACAGGCGAGCGTTCGGCGCCCAACAAACAGTCGCTGGCGCAGACATTGCGGCGCGAACGCATTGTGCCCGGCGCGATTCGCGAAAAGGGCAAGGAATTTTCCATGCCCACGTTTGGCACCAACAAGGTCAAGACCAAGGATATCGCGGTCTTCTTCCGCCAATTCTCGGTCATGATCGACGCCGGCCTGCCGCTGGTGCAGTGTCTGGAAATTCTGGCCGCCAACCAGGAAAACCAGTCCTTCCAGAAGACCCTGAATGGGGTGCGCACCACGGTGGAAGGCGGGGCCACGCTGGCCAACGCCATGCGCCAATACCCGGTTTTCGACGACCTCACCACCAACATGATCGAGGCCGGCGAAACCGGCGGTATTCTCGACATCATTCTGCAGCGCATGGCGACCTATGTGGAAAAGGCAGTCCGCCTGCGTTCCGCCGTGAAATCGGCATTGATCTACCCCATCGCGGTGGTGGGCATGGCGGTCTTGATCGTGGGCGCGCTGCTCAAATGGGTGGTGCCGATCTTCGCCAATCTGTTTGCCGGATTGAATGTCAGCCTGCCGCTCCCTACCCGCATCACCATCGGCATGAGCGCCTTTGTGCAGAGTTTCTGGTGGGTGTTTGGGGCGGGCGCCATCGGTTTGTATTTCGGGATCAAACAAATCCGCAAGCATCCCACGGGCAGATATTACTTTGACAAGATGATGCTCCATATTCCCGTGATCGGCGGGCTGCTGCGCAAGATTGCAGTCGGGCGCTTTACCCGCACGCTGGGCACGCTGATTACTTCCGGCGTCCCCATCCTCGAAGGCCTGAGCATCACCGCCCGGACCAGCGGCAACGCGGTGCTCGAAGAAGCTCTGATGAAAGTGCGCAAGGCCATCGAAGAAGGCCGCACCATTGTCGATCCGCTGCGCGAGTGCGGCGTGTTCCCCAACATGGTGACGCAAATGATCGGAGTGGGCGAAGCCACCGGCGCCATGGATTCCATGCTGCAAAAAATCGCCGACTTCTACGAAGAAGAAGTCGACGCCGCTACCAAGGACATGCTGGCCATGCTGGAGCCGGCCATCATCGGAATCCTGGGCATCTCGGTCGGCGGCATCGTGATCTCGCTCTATATGCCGCTGTTCGCCATGATCGCCAAACTGGCGGGATAGAAGCTTGGTTTCAAGGTGACAAGGTTTCAAAGTTTCACGGTTGTTGCGATGAGCGTCATCCCGAGCGCAGCCGGTTTTCAGGCGGAGCGAGGGATCCCCCGATCCACAGGTCCTGTTAAGGGAGATTCCTCGGCTCGCTCGTGAAAACGCGGGCCATCGGAATGACGCCGCAGTTGAGCAACCGGCTTTGAAACCTTGAAACCTTTGAAACCTTGAAACCTCAGGTTCAACCATGCAACCGATGTTCGATGAGCGCAATTGGCTGGTGTGGTTGGTACGGGTCCGCATCTTCATTCTGACCCTGCTGCTGGCCATCGAACTGGCGGTTGCCCGGTTTAGTCCCGCGCCGCTGCCCATGCGGTTGTTCCTCAGCACCATTCTGTTCTGGTACAGCCTGTCGCTGTTCTATGTTCTTCTGCTCTCGCTGTGGAACGAGCATCGCCTGCAGGCCAGCCTGCAGGTTCTCACCGATGTGGTTCTGGTCAGCCTCGTGGTCCATGAAACCGGGGGATGGGACAGTTCGCTCAACTTCCTCTATCCGCTGGTCATTATTGTGGCCAGCGTGCTGTTGCCGCGGGTGTGGGCGGGGCTGGTCGCGGCGCTGGCTTTCATCCTGTACGGAACCGTTCTCGAGCTCAACTACTTCGGCGTCGTGCCTTCCTACTGCACCACGCATCCGGGATTGAAGGCGCTGCAGGCGATTATTTTCGTCAACCTGTTCGCCTTCCTCGCGGTCGCCTATCTGGCGGGCCTGCTCACCTCCAAGCTGCGGCAAGTCGGGGTGCAACTCAAAGACGCCAGCGGAGCGCTCGAAAGCCTGCAGGCGCTGCACGAAAACATTATTCAATCCATCAGCAGCGGCCTGATCACCACCGGTCTCGACGGCCGCATTACGCTGGTCAATACGGCGGCGCAGCGGCTGCTGGAGCGCCCGCCGCAGGATTTGTTCGACGTCCCCGTGCATGAGCTGTTTCTCGATCCGCTGCCCACGGTGGAATCGCTGCACACCCACAGTGAAGTGCGCTTCGATGCGGCCAGAAAATTCCGTAAGACGGTTCGCGTCCGGGTCTCGACGTTAACCGTGCCTGGGCGCGAGAATCTCGGTTTCGTTTACGTGCTCGACGATCTCACCGAAATCCGCCGCCTGGAGCGCGAAGTGCGCATGCAGGACCGGCTGGCCGCCGTGGGCAGGCTGGCCGCGGCCATCGCTCACGAAATTCGCAATCCTCTCACCTCCATAGCCGGATCGATCAGCATGCTCAGCGGGGTTCCCGAGATGAACGACGACCACCGCCGCCTGCTCGACATCGTGACCCGCGAATCGCACCGCCTCAACGCCATCATCACCGACTTTCTGGCCTACTCGCGCACCAAGCAGTACCGCTTCGAGCCGGTGGACCTGCTGCCGCTCATTGAAGACACGCTTACCCTGATGGCCCACCGCATGACGGCGGAAAATACCGGCATCACGATCGAGCGCCGCTTCACCGTGACCGAGGCCTGGGCGCTGGCCGACGGCGACAAACTGAAGCAGGTTTTCTGGAACCTTTGCGAAAACGCGGTGCGCGCCATGAAAGACGGAGGCACGCTGACCGCCGCTCTGGAAACGTTGGGCGACGACTGGCAAGTCTCGTTCATCGATACCGGAAGCGGAATGTCGCCGCAGCAGATCGAAAAAATCTTCGAGCCGCTGCAGTCGAACTTTGAAGGCGGCACCGGCCTGGGCCTGGCCATCGTTTATCAGATTGTTCAGGCGCACGAAGGCAAGGTATGGGCGCGCTCCAAGCCGGGGCAGGGAACTACGTTCGTGATTCGCCTGCACCGCCTGGAGGCCGAGCAGTCCGTATTCGCCGGCGCGGGCAGCGAAGGCAGGAACATCGACGGGCAAGGGCAGAGTCCATTGCAGGCGCCACGGCTGGTGGCCGCGGCCGCGCGCGGAGGTCTGCTTGGCTAAGATCCTGGTCTGTGACGACGAGCGCTCCATCTGCGAAATGCTCGACATCTCCCTGCGCCGCGAAGGCCATCGGGTGGAAACCGTCCAGGGGGGACAGGCGGCCAAGAGCAAAATTGACGGCGCGCTCTACGACGTCATCATCACCGACATCAAGATGCCTCAAGTCGACGGCATTGAAGTTCTGCGCCATTCGCACCAGGTATCGCCCGACTCCGCCGTGATTCTGATGACTGCGGTCGATGACTACGAAGCTGCGGTCGAGGCGGTGAAAGCCGGGGGCGCGTCCGACTACATCCGGAAAAGTCCCGGGCTGGTCGGCGAAATCAAGCTGGCCATCGGCCGCGCGCTGGAAAAACTTGCGCTCAGCAAACAGAACTTTGCCCTGCGCCGCGATGCCGCCGCGCACAACTCGCTCGACAACATCATCGGCTCCGGCGCGGCCATGGAAAAGCTGAAGCAGACCGTGCGCACCGTGGCCTCCACCGCCAGCACGGTTCTGGTGCATGGCGAAAGCGGCACGGGAAAAGAGCTGGTGGCCCGCGCCCTGCACGTCTGCTCGCCGCGCGCCACCGAGGCGTTTGTGTCGGTGAACTGCGGAGCGTTTCCCGAGACGCTGCTGGAAAGCGAGCTCTTCGGCTACCTCAAGGGCGCGTTCACCGGAGCCAGCCAGAACAAGCGCGGGCTGTTTGAAGTGGCGGGCGGGGGCACGATTTTTCTCGACGAAATCAGCGAGATGACGCTCGCCATGCAAGTCAAGCTGCTGCGCGTGCTGCAGGAGCGCAGCGTGCGCCCGGTGGGCAGCACGCATGAAATTTCCATCGATGTGCGCGTGATCGCCGCCACCAATCGCGATCTCGACAAAGCCGTGGCCGCCAACACGTTTCGCGAGGATCTCTATTACCGGCTCAACGTCATCCCCATCCGCGTGCCGCCGCTGCGCGAACGCCCGGAAGACATTGCTCTGCTGGCGAACCACTTTCTGAAAAAATATGCGGGCGCGGCCGGCCGCAACATTCTGCGAGTGCATGCGCCTTCGCTCGATGCCCTCTGCGGATACGAATGGCCGGGCAACGTCCGCCAGCTGGAAAACGCGGTGGAGCGGGCGGTTGCGCTCGAAACGACCGACGAACTCCACGTGGAGCTTCCGGCCGAGCGGCCCAAAGCCCGCGCCGCGGCCGCGTCCGCAGGCGGATCTTCCTTTCTCGAAAGCGGCGCGGACCCGGTGCTTCCCCAAGGCATCGGCATGGAAAACTACGTTGCCGGCATCGAGCGCTCGTTGCTGCAGAATGCCCTCAACCACAGCGGCGGGGTGCAGACCAAAGCCGCCGACCTGCTGGGAATCTCCTACCGCTCGTTTCGCCACCTGATGAAGAAATACGAGCTCTAATCAGCCGTCAGCCGTCAGCTGTCAGCCATCAGCCGTCAGCTTTCCGCCTTCAGCTTTCCGCCGTACGCGAACCGTTCTCAACGGAATCCAGCAGCAAGCTGTACCTGGTCACCAGCGCTGAAACTCGGTAGCACTTGAAGCTGACGGCTGATGGCTCCCCTGTGGAAATCTAAGGTCTCAATTCCCTTGCTGGGCGGGCGTGTCAGGTCAATCGTGTAATTTGTGCCCAGGATTTCCTGTAGGACGGGAAGTTTTGCCTAAGTTGTTTGCCTATGCGCCGCCCTGCTTAGCCTTTGCGGCAGGCTCGCCGGGAAAATCCGCATACCCGCGAAAATCGCCTTCCACTGATTTTTGAATGCATTTTTCCGCTATGTTGAAGCAATCCCACGCCCCGCAACCCGCAGTGGAGAAACCATTTCGGAACGTTTGTAGAGAATTGTCTCAAGATGGCATTGAGGATGCTATGAGAATTGGGAGTTGCCCGCCACGCCTTGGGGAGACGTGGCCCAACAAACGTGGCCCAACGTGGCCCAACCAACAAAGAAGGGGAGGATGGAATGAAGGAGCCGTCCGTGCGGCTCGGTCCACGCGAACAGCAGATCGTCGAATTGCTGTTGCAGGGCTGTGACAACGCCGAAATTGCCAGCCAGCTCAAAATGGCGCGGCGCACCGTGAAAGCTCATTTCAACCGGTTGTTTCTCCGTTTCGGAATTACCGGAGGCATCAAGCGAGTCAAACTCGCAACCCTGTTGTATCGGAGGCAAATGTGCATACCATCGGACGTTACGGCAACCGTGTCCCCAGTGAACGTGAGCAGCGTGTCATCGAGCTCGTTGCCGAAGGCCTGAAGAATAAAGAAGTTGCCGAAGCTATCGGGACCACCGAGCACGTGGTGAAGAACTACCTGCGCGTTATCTACGACAAGCTGGGGCTGTGGAACCGCGTGGAACTCGCGCTCTGGTATGAGTCGCGACGGACACCGACGACCTTGTTAACAAATTAAGCCGACCCAACTCAATCTCATCCCGAATCCGCCCTTGCGCCTGAGAATACACGTGCGGCAGCCGCCCTCGGCTGCCCGGCGGCGCGAAGTTCTGCGAGCTTTTGTGTGGCTGCCGATTGCTCGGCGGTGGACCATGCCTGATTCCGCTACTGGCAGCCAAACGTCCGCAGGTTGCGCAGCCTTTCTCCGGCCCCGGGTACGCCCTTGGTGGCCGCGGCATCCAGCAGAAGCCGGGCCTGGTCGCAGTTCTTGGCGACGCCTTCGCCTTTCAGATACAGGTCCGCCAGCAGAAGCGTAGCCTGCCCATTCTCCTTGGCGACCGCTTTCCATAGCCATGGCGCGGCCTGGGCCGGGTCGCGCGGCTGGCCGTTGGTGCCATTCAGGAAATTCTGCGCCGTGGAGAGTTCCTCGCTCCCCGGACCCGGCAAACGCGCGCCCTGCGGGACTTTGCGAACCGCAGGAGCCTCTGCTGGCGAAGTCGAGGCTGCCTTTTGCAGCGTCCCCTTTCTTTGCTCTTCCGGCCCTTGCGCTTCCGGTTCTTGAACTTCCGGCACGTTCGCTTCTACTTTTGCTTCCGGCACTGCCTTGGAACTCGGGGAACCGAAGACGGATGAACCGGCGGCATTCGCAGAACTCGGCGGACTGTTGTCATTTGGCTGCAACGAGCCCGAACTCGATTGCGGAATCCCTGACGGTTTGCCCACGCCGGCGGAATTTCCCGTTTGCTCGCTGGTCGCTTGCTGCGTGGTCGTGGAATTAGATTGCACCCGGCGGGGCGGTTGATCGCTTTTCCTGCCGCGCCACGCCATATAGACCAGCACCAGGAATGCGACGATCACCGCCACGACAATATAAAGGCGGTAAGGACGCGCGGGTTCCTTAAGGTGCAAACTCGGATCGGGCGCGGCATTCGCGGAATGAAGCGGCTCGGAATGAAGCGGCCCGGAACGAAGCGGCCCGGAACGAAGCTCGGAGCGGTCGCCGGAACGACGATCTGCGGAATGAAGATCTGCGGAATGACGATCTGCGGAACGAGAAAAGTATTCGGAACGCGGCAACGTCTCTGCGTTCCGCGCAGGCGCCAGCGGATGTGCGGCCGCGTGACCGTCGTCGTTTGCAGGCGGCTCGTCAGCGGGCTGGGATCGTTCGTGCGATGATTCTTGTTCCGGCGATCGGTGTTGGGATGATGCTTGTTGCGATCCGATGGAATCGCCGGAGAGTTCGCTTGGCCCACGTTGCGCGGGTTCTCGAAACCGAGCGTTGATGCTGGCGGCGATGGAACCGGAACGGTCCAATCTCCCGCCGCATTCTCCACAGAAAAAATTCCCCGCCCGATTCTGGTGGCCGCAACTCGGACAGCGCGGGGAAGCAGAGTGAGTTTCAGAGCGGGCAACGAAAGTCGAAACTCCATTCGATTGCGATTCGATCTTCTGCGGATCGATTTTCTGCGGATCGATTTTCTGCGGATCGATGCTCGGCGGAGCGATGCTCGACTGCGATTCCATGTTTATCGGCGAGTCGATTTTCGCGGGCAGTTCGATGCTCGCCGGCGGCTCAAAAAGCGCGACGTCGTTTTTGGCCGCCGGTGCCGTATGCGGAACCTGATCGGGGACCGCGGCAGGCGTAGCTTCGCCCGCAGGATTTTCCGCCTCCAGTTCGCGCAGCAATTCGAGCAACGCTTCTTCGCGCCTTTCCGGCGGATTGGTGTAGTAGACTTCCGCCCACCGGCCCATGTTCTGCGCCAGCAGCGGATTCATAAGCGGGTTGAATTCGGGCCGGGGCTCGCTATTTGACTTCGCGGGTTCGTCGGTTTGACGCGACAAGGGCGTCCTCCGGTGAGAACGGCATGCGACCAAATCGCTGCCTGAATTTGGATGCCGGATCCCGGATCCAGGGGAACGTTATATTCTAAATGACGCGCACCAGGAACAAGAAGCTGTCGTTCGCCGTTCGCCGTTGGTCGTTGGTTAACGATGTCCGACTGAGGTACCGACTGACGACCAACCACGGCTTTAGGGGGCGAACATACGGCCAAGAGCGCTGTACGTACACCGTTGTAGTCATCATGCAATAAATGTACAATAACGTACATATATTTACGTACATTATTGTCACTTATTCCCATTTTGGGACAGAAAACTTACCCCTTCGCACCAGGGGAAGCGACAAAGCCGGTCAGGTCGATTCTTAAAATGCCCATTGCTGCGCCAGCAACGGCCCGTAGAGCGACGCGGAGAGCGCGACTGGCCCCCACCACGTTGGCGGCAGTTAAAGTTCGCCAGAACGCGTTTATGCGCGTTCTACGACAAATCAACGACTTACACCAACTTTCAACGACTTACACCAACTTTCAACGACTTAGCGAAAAGAGAGGTTTCAAGGTTTCAGGGTTTCAAGGTTTCAGAGTTTCAAGGTTTCAGAGTTTCAAAGCTTCGAAGACACAAGCGACGAGAACCGAAACGATTCGCGACGGCACAAAGATTTTGATTTTGAAACCTTGAAACCCTGAAACTTTGGAAACTCTGAAACCTTGAAGCTCTGAAACCTTGAAGCTCTGAAACCTTGAAGCTCTGAAACCTTGAAACTCTGAAACCTTGAAACCTCTTGAAACTTTGAAACCTGGAAATTTCAGTTACAGGTTTTGCGGTAGGCAGGCTCGAACTGATCGAGTTGTGCTTCGCGTTGCGTGGTGAATTTTCCGGTCGAGGTTTTGCCGTAGAGATCGGCGCCGGGGCAGTAGTACAGCGCCGTGTGCAGATCGACCCAGACCTGAGTGGATGGGTTGCCCTTATCTTCGGGGACTTCGGGTGGGTCGGCCAGGCCCAGCGAGATCAGCATGCGGTCGAAAAAGGAAAGGTCGGCTTCCGGATCTTTGTGATGAGCGGCGGCCGCATTGGAGGCCGCCGTGGTATCGGACGAGTGGCTCGACCAGATTCCCCAGCGGATGACGCAAGCGACCAGGATCACGGCGACGGCCAGATAGATATCTCCGCGGCGCGTATTCCAAAACCGGGCCAGTGCGGCCGCGCGGGTGTCGGGAGCCAGAGGCTCGAGGAAGTCGCGCGCCGAGGCGGCGGAACTCCAGTCGGGCGGATGCGTGATGGTCGCCGGTACACCAGCCGGTTCAACATCGGGTACACCAGCCGGTTCAACATCGGAAGATGTTTCTTCTTCTGCGCGGTCCGCTCTGTGAGTTTTCGCGGCTTCCGTTTCCCCAGCTTCCGTTTCCCCAGCTTGGGTTTCTGCGGCTTGATGTTCTGCAGCTTGATGTTCTGCAGCTAGATCCTCGGCGGAAAGATGTTCCGCGGAAAGATGCGCAGCGGCTTGACCTTCAGGGAAATGTTTCGCGGCGAGCTTGGGGAGAAGTTCGGCGTCGGAAATTCCCGCGTCCGCCACATCCGCTACGGATTCTTTTCCGGCGGAGGCGTCGATGGGAGCGGGTTCCTTCGCGCGTTGGCGCTCCGGGGAAGGCTTCTCGGCCTCACCGGCGGGCGGGGTTCCCCTTTTCTTTTTCTCTTTCTCCTTCTCCTTCTCCTTCTCCTTCTCTTCCTGCATGTACCAGAGAGAGGCCAGCTTGGTCTGCATGCTGGGCGGCTCGTAGGCGGCGGTGCGCGACAATCCGCAATGCCCGCAAAACTGTTCTGTGGTGGCCACTTCGCGTCCGCATCGACGGCATAAGCACGAACTGGCCGCGGTGTCCGCGGCTGATGTCTTGGGCGCGGGATCCGCAGCCGCAGCCTGATTGACCGCAGCCTGGTTGACCGCAGCCTGGTTGACCGCAGCCTGGTTGACCAGGGCTTCCAGGTTGGGTTGAAGTTTCTCCAGCGCCTCCAGCACCGCGGCGCGTTCATCGGCCAGCGACTTCTTGCGCGCGGCTTCTTCTTCCCGAGCCTTTTCTTGGGCTTCTTCTCGAGCTTCTTCGCGACCCAGGGCCTCGGTCACCAGTCCGGCCATCAACTGGCAGGTGTGCACATCCTGATCGGTGAAGGCATGTGGGGTTGCGTAGTAGAGTTCGAGTCCGCCCACGACTTCGCCATCGTGAAAGATGGGCACGGCGATCAGCGACTGGATGCCGCGGCGGCGGCATTCCTCGGTATCGACGAGAAATTCGGGATTGATGTCGGCGCAGCGGAAAACCTGCGAGGTGCGCAGGCACGGCCGGCTCAGAGACTTCTCCATGGGAACGCCGGCGTTGGTGGGCGGCGTTTGCTCACCCGCGACCGCCAGGTAGCGCACGGCTCGGCCGTCGGCAATGGCGATGGCTGCGCCGCGGCCGTGGGCGAATTCCAGAACGCGCTCGACCACCAATTCCAGGGCAGGCTGCAGTTCGAGATGGCGAACCTGAATGTGATGCTGGGTTTCGACGATTTTCGCCAGTGTGACCGTGTAATCGGCGGGAGCGGTGGGCACCGATTCCGCGGCGAGAGATTCCGAGGAGATTGAAGGGGTAAGAGAAGAGACGGGAGAAGGTGATTGGCCACGATCCTCGGCTTCTGCCTGATCGCGCTTTAATTCTAATCCGAGTTCCAGTTCCTGCATTTCCCGGTTGTGCTGTTGCAGCACAAAGGCGGCTTCCAGCAATTTGCCGAGCGCCTGTTCGTCGAGAACTGGTTTGTTCTTACTCTCGGATACGACTTCTTTTGCCACCGTTCGAAACCCCGTAGGCCACGCAGACCGGTTCCGGGAACCGGGAATGCGCCTATTCTATGCAAATTCCCGCCATCCCGAAACCCAGGTTGGGCAGGCAATTCATTGGCATGGGGGAACGATGAAGAATTCTTGCAGTCCCGAAAACCGGGCTTTCCTTGCCGCTTCAATTCTTGCCGCTTCACACCGGACTGCTTCAATCCTGCTTTCTAGTTTACCTCCGGAGTCGTCGGCTTGTGATGGTCAAGCTGGCTGCAGTGGAATCCAAAGGTCACGTTGCCGGGGGGTGACGATGGTAACCGCGCTGTCAGTTCTTAGTTCTCAGTTCTCAGTTGTTTGACGTTGGCGGTGTTCAGCTCCTGAAGATCATTGCTTGTCGAATGATTTTGGCGGCAGCAGGATCTGCACGCCGAAATAGCCCACGAAATAAGGCTGATCGCTCTGCGCCGGCCTAAGGGCGCGGCCCGCCATCAGCAACAGGATGAAGGGACGGTGCAGTTTATAGCGAGCTCCGACGTCGAGCACCGGCTGCACGAATGCGGGCTGAATGGATGAAGAATGGAAGGTTCCGGTGGTGTAGAGTTCGGCATCCACTTCCAGTTTCCTGGTGAAGTCGTGCCCGACCACCAGGCCGAACAACCACCCATCCGGGCCCAAATGTACCAGGTTGTATCCCGCTTCGGCATTCACATCGACCGGACCGATTTTTTTGGTGAACTCCAGAGGAAGAATCAAGCTGGCCCCCGGAGGCGTAATGCCGCGCTGGACCGCGTGATTGGGGTTGTTGAGCGAGAGCTGCGGAAAGATCGAAAACGCCATGCCCGCTTCGCCCGAATCGTAGAAGCGCCACTTTACGCCCAACTGGTCCTGCCCCATGCCGTATTTTGCGGGAGCGCCCTGATTCCACACCCGCAGCCACGCGTCTTCGTAAGTCAGCTGGATGCGGTCGCCTACGCCGAAGTTGATGTCGACGTCGGGGGTGTGCGTAGTCGATTGTCCGTTGAAAAGAAACGGCATGTACCCGAGATTGATCTCCCAGTCCTTGTTGCCGGGAGTGCCGGGATCGTTGGTGTAGTAGGGCGGGCCGCCCTGGGCATGGGAAAGACATGAGGCCAACATCAGGGCGACAAAGAAAAGAATGAAGCGGCGCAGCCTTGCGCGGGGATATCGAGTCAGCATTTGCTGGCCGCCGAGTTCGGCGCAGTCTCCCTTCGTGATTTTGCGCAGCGCAGGCTGAACTGATTGCCAGCCTGTGCAAAAGTCGGTCGCATCCGACTGCCAAGCCCAACATGGGAATCGCAGGCGATCGGACCGGTGAAAACGGGAAGGGCTTGCGAGAGCCCAACTATTGCGATCATACCGCCTTCTCCGCCTAACCATCGGACCAGCGGGTGCGGTTGCGCAAGTCTTGATGGCTGAAGCAGATTCCTCGAAGTGGTCAAACTGCCGGACGGCCGTCCGGCGGCGGCGGCAGGATGGCCGGGATCTTGATTTTCGCAAGCCGGTGAGGCGTTGCGAGTTGTTTCGGAGTGCCGAAATGGAATGGGCGGCTTCGCGCGGCCGGCTGAAAAGCGGCAGGAAAGAACCACGGTCCCCGCCCACAAGTGTCAAGCCTGAAAGGCGTTAGCTGGGAAAGCGGGTTGGCGACGAAGAAATGGCGAAGGAGATGCTTTAAGAAATGCGAAGGCAAGATCAAACAGGCTGGAGGTAGCCATCGTGATCGATCTGGGTCAAGTCAAAGTCACGCCTCGGGATCAGCAGGTTCTGAACCTGCTGGTGCAGGGCTGCAGCAACAAAGAAATTGCCGGGCAACTCAACATCAGCCCGCGTACGGTCAAACAGCATCTGCGTACATTGTTTCTGCGGGCCGGGATACGCGAAGGCCGCAAGCGGGTCAAACTCGCCATCGCCGTGTTCGGGAACGAGGGGGCGCAATTATGATGCCCCGGGAGCAATTGAGCCCGAAGGAAATCCGGATTGCGATTCTGGTATGGCAGGGGCTGACCAATCGCGAAATCGGCAAGATGGTTGGCACCACCGAGCAGGTGGTCAAGAATCACTTGCGCAGCACGTTCGACAAACTCGGCGTCTGGAGCCGGCTGGAACTTGCCATGTATGTGGCCACGCACGGGGGAAAAGAATGGCCGGCGTCGGAACCTGAGACCGATCGGGAAGACCGGGGGGAAGACCGGGCGATTGGGGCGGATTAGCTGTCCAGTCCCGAGCGGGGCCAATCGTTTTTTCGGCGGAGGCAGCTTCTGGCGACAAGCGGGCTTGTCGGAACAAGCAGTTGTGAGTCGCGAGTCGCACGCTGCGAGTCGAGAGATCCGGGCGAAAGCCGGGTTCGCTGGGAACTCAAGGCTTGCTTCCGGGAAGAATCAGCTTGGTCCGATGGAAATCAGCCTTGCGAAAGAATCAGCGGAGCCGTTTCGGAAGGTTCGTGTTGTTTCTTTGCGGCGAAACTGCAAAAGGTTTCATGAACGAGGCCGGGAGGTCCTCATGAGATTGCGCTAAATGTATGTAAGCGCAGAGGGTTCGCTTATTTCGGAGGCGGAAGCGGAATTGCACTAGGAAGCGCGATCTGGGCAACTACGGGCTCACGCCAGCCACCAACCGGCTTCGCGAGCTTGATTTCGCAACCCCCCCGAGGCGAAACCAGCGATGGCCTACAAAGAGATTTTCTGGATGGCGTGCGATTCCACCGAACAACTGAGGGCCGAATACGGTCCCTTTCACACCCGTGCCGATGCCGAACGTGAGGCAAAAAAGCTGGGATTCTGCTACCTGCTGCGTTACGAACACATCATGGGCGACAATGAAGAGATTGAGGACGTGCGCTGTATCTTCATTGAATTGCCCGGAGCGCGGGCGGTGGGCGCCGACCCGGTGACTCTGCATACCCGCTGCGCCACCTGCGGCGAATCCGCCGCGCACGAAAAGGGCTGGCAGGCTGAGGTCTGGGCCGACATTCATGAGTTCGAACATGTGCGCCACCTGGTGCGCCTGTTCCAGCACGCGCACGGCCAGGGACTGAAAGAAGTCGCCGGCTGGCGCGGGTAGGCCGCGGCAGTTCGTCCCGAGAGCAACCCCCAACCAAAACCGCAGAGGATGCGGAGTACGCCAAGGAATCCATTTCCTTCAGTCCCCGGCGTAATGTTGGCATCCCTCGGTTTCGGGCGCACCCCGCTGGGCGGGAAGTTCGCGGTGATGAACGGCCAGACGCTGCAGAAGGGATTCATTCCACTGCCCACGGGGGCCAAGGCGATCTATACTTCCTCGGGCCTGACATACTATCGTCACCACGATCAGGTGGGCAGCTCGCGGTTGGCCACCACGCCCAGCCAAACGCTATACTCGTCTACCGCGTATGCGCCGTTTGGCGAGCCCTACAAGCAGGCGGGCACGACCGACTTGTCATTCACCGGTCAGGATCAAGACACGATCTCAGGCATGCACGACTTCCAGGATCGCCGGTTCATCCCGGTACAGGGGCGCTGGCTGACGCCCGACCCGGCGGGGCTGAGCGCCGTTAACATGGCCAATCCCCAAAGCTGGAATCGGTATGCCTACGTCAACAACAATCCTCTGGCCATGATCGATCCGTTTGGCGACGACGGGTGCTATGCGAACATGGCATATTGCACTGTCAATGGAACGCCCGGCGCCTGGACCTCAGGGGGTGGTCCGACGAGCATAATGAATGAGGGCGGCAGCCCCGGTTATGTCCCGGGAAGCGACCTCAATGCGGGATTGTCAGCCTGGCTTTCTTACTTGATACATGGTACATACTACCCTCCTGGCAGCTACTTTGGCAGCGAATACTGTGTTGACTCAGAGGAGGAAGATGAAGCCGCCATCTGTACGCCGGGAGGCGGCGGCACGATTACCGACTATAACGCAGGTGACGGAAACAACGGGCAGACGAGTTCCCAATGTTTAGTTAAAGTCCAGAATGCAGTCCAAAATGCCTTGGGGCAAACCGTTAGTTACCAGGGCCAGACGCCGGGCACGGAACAGTCTAACGCGTTTAATTTCAACTTCCTTGTTGCGGGGTACACAGGAGGTATAGGTGGCCTTTGCGGGAGATATCTGCCACCTGGATTGTTCGGAGCCGTTACAGGCATCGGACCTTCTCTGCACATAGTGTCACAACCTGGATTCTGTAACCCTATGGGCGATCCAACGAACACCGGTATGACCCCAGATGGGTTCTTGGTAACCGCGCACATCGACTCGGCATTTGGGTGGAACCCAATTGGTTTCATCTGGCATGAAGTAGTCGATGTACTCCTCAAGCGGAATCATGGGTGCTGAGATGAGAGCATCGAAAAGGATTTTGCGCTTCGTCTTCGCAGGCCTGTTCTTGCTGTCGACTGTGGAATTACCGGCAGCTGAGCAACCAAAGTTATCCGCTCTATTAATCGGCGAAGTCAGTGCTTCAGTCTTGCCTGGGGGTGGAAGGGACTCGAAGATTACGGCCTTTGATTTAGCGCCAGATGGTGATCTCCTAGCGGTACTCTATTCGAATTGGTCTGCACAAACGAACTTTAAGTTATCGGTTGCGATTTGGGACGTTCGAGCTAGAGCCGTTGTGCAAAATGCTCAGGTTGGCGTGCACGATGTATCTACCTCCACCTTTTCTCTTGTTGACGATGAGGTAACCTTTACCGCGGACAAGAAATACCTGATTGTACTTGGCCTTGGGAAGGTCTGGATCTTGGACGCAAGCACGTGCGCTGTGGTTCGTTCAATTGATTCGCCACGGGCAGAACTAGGGGAGCCCGTGCATTTCCTGACCGCGGATCGCTCCACTTTGGCAGTGACGTATAAGCAAGGATACAACCAGTTTAACATTGCTCTGTTTGAGATCCCCAGCGCGAAGATAACAGCGAGCTGGCAGTCGTCGGCGTTTCCTCAGTCATTTTCACCCGACGGTAACTTGGCGGTCGGACCGGATGCGGAAGGTTACAATCAAGGAGGCGTGAGTAATTTGCTTGTAATGGATGCAAGAACTGGGGCGAAGATAAAATCCATTCCTGTTAGCTTTGGTTTTAAGAAGTGGAGGCCCGACGGGAAAAAGGGCTCGTTTACGGCCCGATTCGTAGACAATGAAGAGGTAGTAGTAACACCTGATAATATGACCGATCACACTGGGCATCATTCGGGAAACAGCATGGAAGTAGTCAATGTCCGCGAGGGTCGTTTGGCCCGCGAAATCACGCCTAAGAACTTCGGACCAACCGGGGAGCTCACTGTCTCGTCCGATCTCTGCTACTTTGCGGTGTATAGCCATAACGTTAGCGGATTCGCGAAACTCTCAGATGGGTTGTGGCCGGATTTCGATAAACCCCAACTGATGCTGTATTCTGCGGATGAGACAAAGCCGGAGCTCGTGATTCCAGGCTTGAAAGCTGACGGAGCAGTCGCTCATCTACGGAACATGATCTTACCGAGTCTGTCGAACAATGCTTCCGTCGTGGCCCTCGCGCAGGCCGGAGCGGTAAAGGTCTTCCAAATAAAAGAATGACAAAGTTGTAAGGCGAACCCGCGAGTTCAGTGTTCTGGCGGGTGGCCCAGCCTTTCGATTTTCCTGACGCCACCACGACCGAGGGTGCCCCACCCTTGCGCTCTTTGCAAGAGCCTGCCCTGAGCGCAGTCGAAGGGGTGGGTACCACGAGCGTATATTGGTTGGGCTTTGCCGCGATGAATTGGGCTCACGAATCTACGGTGTCGGCAGCATCGTGCCCGCCCCTTCGACTTCGCTCAGGGCAGGCTCTTGCAGAAAACGCAAGAGCGGGCACCCACAGTTTTTAAAATACGAAGAGAAGGGAACGAAAGGATGGGCCACCCGCCTTCCAAGTCTACTCGCCCGCGAGGAGCCGACACGGTTATCCCATCAGCCTCCGTCCCAAAATTCTACGTGTTTGCTCCGGTTTCATGCGGAGCACCCGACGTATTCGGTGTCTGGTTTTTCTTGAATATCGCGCCAGCTGCTGCCGCCCCTATCGAATAAGATGCTGAAGCGTAGAACGGCATAGTAAATACCAACTGGTCAAAGCAGAGATCTTGGAGCTGGCACGCTCGTCCGAAAAAGTGCGCAATTCGAGATCCAAACGTCAGCGACCTCACGGCGGGGAATGCGACAATCCCTACGCATAGAATCAGAAACGGGAGCACCCAAACCCATTGCATTGCTTTGTCCCTGAGGCGTTTCCCGAGCGACCATCCGAGGAAGAATGCAAGGAAGACCTGGGCTGGAAAGTAAGGTATTTCAGTGACAAGTCTATGGAGGTCACGAATCGGGAAGTGGTAGCCGATGAGACGAAGCAGGTCAAACCCAAAGCCAACCAGGAATGGAGCCGCGATAGGAACACCCAGCGCCGCTGTGAGTTGATGCATGACGAAGAACAGCACGCGCTTCGCCGGCGATGCGTGGCTTCGTGCTCCCGAATTGTTCATGTGTCTCCTCCGAGTCCTGCTACTGTTGGGGATATTCATTCACGTCTTTGATGCACTCCGCCGCCGACGCTGCGTGCGCGGCAGCTCCCGCTGTCGTGTCTGGAGTTTGTGAACCGGCTCCTTTCGGGTTCATGGCATGGTCTGCGCTATGGACATCACGCTGGCCGCTTGGGGTGCCCTCAGGAGAATCCGTCGAGTCCCGAGGCTGGTTCTCCCGAGTGGAGGTTATCGGGCTTACATTGTCAGGGTCCGTACCGAAGAGGCAACCGACGTACATTACCCATCTCTCCCAAGTCGAGACAGGTTTAAGCTCCGGCTTGACAGGGCCTATGTGGGCCTGCTCCTTCACTGGTTTCCCAGCCTTTACATGGTCCTCATTTCGTTTTACGGGGCCTATATGATCCTGCGGCTTGTTTTCCTCTTTCTTAGTCTCCTCTGCCGGTTTCTGGGGTGCGTTCCTCCCGCCCGCCGTCTGACCGCCATTCGCGCCGCCGCCCTGCGTCCCAGAGTCGACCGCCGCAGGCGTTCCCGAAGGCCCTCCCTCTTCATCGTGCCCGTCCGGGTCGATGCGGTTGAGCGGCCCATTCTCGACATACGAATACAAATTAAGCGACTGCGGATCGCCGAACTTGGCATACGGGACAGTCGTGGGTTTCGCCGCCCAGTCCGGCGTCATGAACCGTCCCAGCGCCGACGAATCGTAGCGCGCCCCGAAGTTATCCAGCCCGCTCTCCGCGTCCCGCTCCTTACCGGTGAACTTGTAGTTCTGGCTCACCCCACTGCCCGCGCAGTAGTCGTACTCCACCCCTCCATAGGGATAGTAGTCGATGTCCTGCTCGCAAGTCGTGCCCGTCTGGCTGTAGATCACTCCGTGCGAGCCGAGGTGGTCAGAAAAGTAATAATGCACGGCTACGGTGGTTCCGGTGGAAGTCGTGTCGCGACGGGCAATCCGCGCGCCGCCGAAGAAGAGATACTCTTCTTCATCGTTGCCGCCCAGATCGGTTTCCGCCAGAGTTTCCGATCCAGTCCCTTTCCAGTAGAGTGTGCCAGTGGTTCCGCTGGTAGGGCAGGCCGTGGTCGCGCTCGCGACCGCGCATTTCTCGACTCGCTCCCCCTTGCCGTCGTAAATGTAACCATCCTCCGCGGTTGGACACGCATGCCACTTCGTGGCGGATTTAGCCACCTACAGTGTCGGCAGCATCGTGCCCGCCCTTGCAAAGAACGCAAGAGCGGGGCACCCACAGTTGTGGTTCTATCCGCCCGATCAAAAGCCTGGGCCACCCGCCGCCTGCTACTGGTCCGTGTAGACCTCGTCCACTTCGAGTTTCAAGGTCCAAGTTGAGGTCGAGCCCGCTCTGACCAGCATACGTCGGCATCTGGGCTCTGAAGTTCCCTCGCTCACAAACACGTCATAGACCCCTGGTGGAAGTGAAGCCTCATAGCGTCCGGCACGAGAGCTCTCTAGAACAAAAGACTTTTGGGAATTGACCTTGCGCACGAAGCCGTGCGCTTCGACGTACACATATGTAGCTGGGGTATTATCAACGTCTCCCAAAGTCACCAACACAACAAGAGTTCCATCTTTCTCCGAAGGACGGCCTGCGTCAGCCGTTCTCCCTATCGACAAAAGTGCAAGCAGGAGTACGACAACGCTCAAATGTCTAAAACGCAGAACATTCATGGAAGTCTTCCTTTCTGCAACGTTACGGGCCGATAGGCGGGTGGCCCAGCCTTTCGATTTTCCTGACACCACCACGACTGAGGGTGCCCCATCCTTGCGTTCTTTGCAAGGGTGGGTACCACGAGCGCATATTGGTTGGGCTTTGCT
>Ga0302324_100001365_pt1 | contig 59825 bp, 43 predicted proteins | sample Palsa_T0_1_FD_201949 | JGI IMG/M metagenome (GOLD analysis project Ga0302324, IMG submission 201949) | Peat permafrost microbial communities from Stordalen Mire near Abisko, Sweden - Palsa_T0_1 | ecosystem: Environmental > Terrestrial > Soil > Palsa > Peat permafrost | place: Sweden: Abisko...
TGTTGGACGGCGGCGAGCACATGGACACGTTTTCCAACGTCAATCTCCCCTTCCCTTTTCCGGACGCCATTCAGGAGTTCAGCGTTCAGACCAGCAGCCTTACGGCGCAATATGGGCTGCACGCCGGGGCTGTGGTTAACGTAGTGACTAAGTCGGGAACTAATGAATTCCATGGCGATGCGTTCGAATTCGTGCGCAACGGTGACTTCGATGCTCGCGACTTCTTTGCGGCTACGCCCGACACACTAAAACGGAACCAGTTTGGCGGTACGATTGGAGCGCCGATTAAGAAGGACAAAATCTTCGGGTTTTTTGGGTACCAGGGGATGATCATAAGGACGGCCCCGCCCTCGTCGATCGCCCACGTGCCTACGCAGGCGGTGCTGGGCGGCGACTTCAGCCAGTTGGAATCGGCCGGGTGCCAGTCCAGCGGCACGGCTCGCACGCTTATCGACCCAACCACCGGAGATCCGTTCCCGAATAATATCATCCCTGCCTCCCGGCTCAACCAGCAGGCTCTGAAACTCGCCTCGTACCTGCCCGTCTCAACCAATCCGTGTGGCGAGGTGACCTATGCGATTCCGGAACCGCAGCGAGAGAACCAATATATCGGTCGAGCAGATTGGAACCAGAGCGCCAAGCACAATCTGTTTGGGCGCTACTTCTTCGCCGACTACAAGAGTCCGGCAGCGTTCGACAACGACCTGCTGCTTACCACCCAGCGCGGCGTCAGGGACCGCAGCCAGTCGGTCACGATTGGCGACACTTATTCGATCAATCCCACCACGGTTAATTCCGTCCATGCCACCTGGACGCGGCTTGCCGTCACGCGTGGACCGGCTTCAGATTTCATTAACCTGACAGACGTCGGCGTGAATATGTACTCGGCGGCGCCGAACTATATGGATATCGCGGTTAACGGTTATTTCGGCGGAGGGTGCGGCAGTTGCGCGCCCGCCATTCTCGACCAGGACTCGTATCAATTCGCGAATGACCTGGATATGGTCCGCGGCCGGCATCACATCTCACTGGGTGTGGACCTGATTCATTATCAGTTCAATTACAGGAATTACGTCATAGCCAATGGCTCGGTGACCTTCAACGGGGAGTCCTCCGGCGATGCGCTGGCCGATTTCATGCTTGGGTTGCCCAGCTATTTTGAGCAGGGAAATCTCCAGCCATTCGATGGCCGGCAGAGTTACATTGGCGCCTACGTCCACGATAATATCCGGCTAAGTAAGCGGCTCAACGTTCAGCTCGGTCTGCGCTGGGAACCTTACCTGCCCGAGCGCGAAAAGTTCGACCGCATGCAACACTTCGATGCGGCGGCATTCGCCGCGGGCACCGAGACAAACCAGTATGTCAACGCTCCGCCGGGCTTATTTTTTCCGGGCGATCCAGGGATGCCGAGTGCCTCCGCTTTCCCACGATATGCGATCTTCGAGCCCCGTGTGGGTCTGGCTTGGGACCCAACAGGGAGCGGGCGCCAGACCATTCGCGTCGGCTACGGCCTTTTCTATGACACGATGGAAACCGCCTACCAGGAGGACCAGACCGGGGACTCTCCATGGGCCAGCACCATCGATTTGCCGAGCCCGGCGGGAGGCCTGACCAACCCCTTCTTAGGATACCCGGGCGGCAACCCGTTCCCGTCACCTTCGCCGCCCAGCAAGAATCAGATATTTCCCCCAGAGGGTCAATACTATAACTATCCTTTGCACGCTCACCCGACTTCCGTGAATCAGTGGAATGTTAGTTATGAGCGGCAATTAGCTAATAATTGGCTGGTATCGGGGACTTATATCGGCAATAAGAGCACCCACATCTGGACCGGGGAGGATGTCGACCCGGGTGTTTTTATCCCGGGAACCTGCAGTGGCTCTCCCTGTTCCACGACTTCTAACACTAATCAACGACGCGTACTCTACCTCGAAAACCCCGTCGCCGGCGCGTTGATTTCGGACATTTATCAGGCGGATGACGGAGCCAATGCTGAGTATGAGGGACTCCTGCTTAAGGCGGAGCATCGCTTTAGCGATCACTACTCGATTCTGGCGAATTATACCTGGGCCCACTGCATTAGTGAGGCGGATGCCGAGGGTGATCTGGGCGGTCCGCAAACGCAGAATCCGTACAACCGAAACGGCGAGCGGGGGAATTGCGGCTTCGACCTCCGAGGCACCTTCAACCTGACGTTCGTTCTCGAATCGCCTCACTTTGCAAATGCATGGGCCAACCGGCTGCTGGGCAACTGGCAGCTCGCGCCTATTTTTTCGATTCACACCGGAACTTGGTTCTCCGTTTTCACGGGCATCGATAATTCTCTGACAGGTATCGGACTGGACCGTCCGAATGTAGTCGGAAATCCTTACGTAAGAAACACCAGTACCCTGCAATGGCTGAACCCCAGTGCTTTCGTTCCGAACGGGCTGGGCACATTTGGCGATTCGGGTTCGGATTCGCTACTGGGTCCCGCCTTCTTTGATATCGACGCGGCGCTGAGCAAGCGTTTCAATATCAGGGAAAAGCAGCAGCTCGAGTTGCGGTTTGAGTTCTTCAACATCACGAATCATGTGAATTTCAACGTTCCTAACCTGGACACCAACATACAGGACCCCACGTTTGGCCAGCTCCTGGGCGACGTGGCTCCGCGCATCCTGCAGTTTGCAATCAAATATACTTTTTGATATGGTCTGACATTATGGAAAGGCGGCAACAGCACGTCGGCCGCGGCAGTCGTCACTTCAAACGTTCGGCACCGGACAAGGTGCAATCACGAACCACTGCATAAGTAAGATCCCGCAGGCGACCTAAGTCGCCAGCCTGTGGGCTCCTCCCGATGACAAGCAGATCCGCCTGCGACCTGAGTGCCGCCTCAATCAGTGCGTCTTTAATCGGACCTATGCGATACTGATTCGCATGCGAGCCCGCATTTCTTTGCAGCTCCTCGAGGCGGTGGTGAGCTGCCACCTGCCTTTCAGCGGACTGCATGCGCTCATCGAGGTCGAGTTGAACAGCCAGCCCCGGCTCGCTGGACGAAATTGCATGAATGAGCAAAAGATTCCCATGGAAGGTCTCGGCTACCTGGGCAGTATACCGAAGAACCCTTTCGGAATCCGCCTGTAATCCTACAGCACAGACCCATTCGCGGTGTTCGAGCGGCCTGGGGGAAATCGTCTCCGCATGCTGTGTGGTCAAGACCGGAATGTCAGCACGGTCCAGGACCTTAGCACTTCGGCAGGGATGTCGACGCCGAGCTATACGCCGGTGCGGTTATTCGCGTAACAGACAGTCAAAATTGTTATTTCGGTTGAATTGCCAAAGACTAACTCTGTTCCCAATGGCGCCAGTCGGCTCTGGCCATGTCCCCCCGTAAGCACGGCCAACAGCGGTACCGGCCAAACACGAGGCTGGGGCTTCCCCAGAAATAGGATAATCGGACCAAGGAGCCAACATCCTGCCCTACCCAAGTCATGTGAATTGCTGGCGTTTACTGCCAGCCGCGTTGACGGCATGGATCGCGTTCCAGATTGCAGCGCTAGTTCCGGGGGCTCGGCTGCACGGGCAATCGACATCCGGAGTTCTACGCGGCATCACCAAAGGACCGGCCGGCCTGCCGGTGCCGGAAGCCCGTGTTGTCGCGCACAACGTGGTGGAAAACTCCGATCGCACGGCCTTGACCGGAGCAGATGGAACCTTTGTCATCGGAAACCTCAAACCGGGCCGCTACCAGTTGACGGCCAGTAAGCCGGGCAGTGCCCCGTCGTCCAGCATTGCGGTGGAGCTGGCTGGCGGGCAGAGTCTGAATGTCGAGATTACCCTCGGCGTTCCGGCCCAACCCCCGGGGTTTTTGAAAAGATTGTACAAGGCCTATGCCGACGACTGGAGCGGGACGGCGGCGAGCGGGCCCGAACCGCCCAGCCGCGTGCCGCCGTCTCCTCTGAATTCGCCGCCGTTTCCGAATTCCGACTGGTCCTATGGCGGCTCCCCGGAGATCGGCGCCCCGGACACCAATGTGCCTCCGCTCATGCAGGCCCTCTATGGCGGCGCGAACGGCCAGGCTTGGGAAGACAGCAGGGTCAAGGTGTACGGGTGGTTGGAGCCGAGCTTCAATCTCAGCACTTCCCACAACTCGAACCTCCCGTCGGCCTATGACATCTTCGCCAACCGGATGGAACTCGACCAAGCCGTACTTTATATCGAGCGAATACCCGACAGCGTGCAGACCACGCACATCGATTGGGGTTTCCATCTCAGCGGGTTGTATGGCACCAGCTACCGCTTCACCACGAACGAGGGCTATTTCAGCCAGCAACTGCTGGAGCAACACCGTCAGTACGGCTTCGATCCCGTGCTCGAATATTTCGATCTGTATGTTCCGCAGGTGGCGGACGGATTGAACATAAGGGTGGGCCGATTCATTTCGGTGCCAGGTATCGAAGCGCAGTTAGCGCCGAATAACTACGTGTACACGCACTCACTGTTATACAGCATCGATCCCTTCACTGACACGGGTATCATCGCTACCGCCAAGCTTAATGACCGCTGGATGCTGCAGTGGGGGCTCACGGCCAGCCACGACGTGGCCCCCTGGACTTCCGACGCGCGGCCGTCCGGCACTGCCTGCGTTAGCCACACGTTCCACAACGGCAACGATAATGTTTATGCCTGCGCCAACGGTATCAACAGCGGCAGGTACGCCTACAACAACCTGCAGATGTTCGACAACACCTGGTACCACAAATTCAACGGCTCATGGCACATGGCGACCGAAGCCTGGTACATGTACCAAAAGGACGTGCCGAGCGTTTTCGGACCGGTTCTGCCCGAAAAAGGCACTTACGGCGCCTTCTGCGCTCAAGGACAGATTCGCTGCTTTGCCCCGGAGTGGGCCATGGTCAATTACGTGGAAAGACAGTTTTCGGCGAAGAACTATATCTCGATTCGCGCCGATTTCCTGGACGACGAGAAGGGTCAGCGGACCGGCTTCAAGACGCCCTACGCGGAGGAGACTCTGATGTGGGGACACTGGGTAGGGACCACGGTTCTGCTGAGACCCGAACTCAGGTTCGACCACTCTTTCGATGCGCCGGCATACGACAACGGGACGCGGAGAAGCCAATTTCAGTTGGCGATGGACGCGATCTTCAAGTTTTGAGAATCGCTGGTTGCGGCGGCGGAGCGCGTGCTCGAAGAAGGCTTCAAGAAGAGGGCCTCTGTCCCGAAAGCAGACGATGGGCGACGATCTTGGAGCTTTGCGTGGTGCCCGCCATGGCTTTCGCCTGCAGCAGGATCTCGATATAAGATGCCGGTGGTTGCCCTGCTCGCGACTTGAGCAATCCGGCCAGAACCGCGGGGAATTCGGGGCTGGTGACCAGCTCGCCGGCCGCCTCGGTAGCTTCCATATTGATACCGGACAGGACCAGCACCACTCCGCTACCCGACGTATTTGGCAGCAGAGCGATATCCGCGTAGGTCTGCTGGTTGTTGCCTCTGTCGCGCGTGATGCCATAGACGGCCTGTTCTCCGGGCAGCGGCGCCTGGTTGCGAAAATAGAACTGCCGGCTGGCGTGATCCTCCTCCATGGAGAAGTTTAGCTGCGGCTCGAACAGTTGCACCCAGGGTACTCCGCGCCGGCTGCCTATAAGGACAAAGTTCCCCATCTTGAATTCCCGGAGAGTCATATAGCGCGAGTAGCGAAGGTTCGTCTGGCTCCCAAACCGGCGGCTCAATTCCATCAATCTCGCGGATATATTGGTGTCGCCGAAGCTGGTGTACTGGCGGGAAGCGATCAGTTGCAGAGCCGCTCGCAGTTGCGGATCCGGAACGGACGGCACCAGCTTGAGCGGATAGCCGCCGGTCACGTATTCGCTGAGGGGGATGTCAACGTCTAACAGATCCTGCACCATGACCAGGCAGGTGTCGGCCACTACGATACTGGTCTGCCGCCCGGGCGCGAAGATTCGGGACCATAGCGGATCGGGCCGCGCGGGCGGCGACTGGCTTTCCTCCGCCGCCGGCGCGCGGCGCAGCGCCTCCTTCTGCCTCCACAAAATCAGCGAAATGAAAACCAGCGCCGCGAGCGCCACCGCGACCAGGATGGCTGTCCGTCGCGACGGCGCGGAATTTGCGGACGTCCCTGTCCGGGCGACCGCCACCACCGGCTGGGCCGGCGTTTCGGCATCGGCGCTCGCCGCTGCCACTGGTTGCAAGGGCTGCGCGGAGCGGGGCTCGAAGTGGGGGAGATAGGCGCCCTTTGGAATGGTAAGGATGACCGGCTCTTCGAGCCCCTCGGAGCCGAAATATTCCTCCAGTTTCTTGCGCAGGTGACGGACCTGCACCCGCACAATATTGTCTTCGTTCGGATTAAAATCCGGCCGCCGTCCCAGAACTTTGCAGCCGATTTCCTGTTCGCTAATGGCGGTGGGATTGTCGGTCAACACGCGGCGGGAGAGGTAAAGAAGGATCTCCCGAAGCTGCGGCGCCTTCAGCAGGTGGCGGCTGGAGGCCACGCGCTGGACGAGCGCCCAACGTGCGTCTTGCGCGGACGTGATGATGGGCTCCGAGTGGCTTAGCAATTCACTCAAAGCGAAGCTCCTTCGCGATGCAGGAAGAAAAAACCCAGTACTTCACACAGCATACTACCACGCGTTAACAAAATCCACGACCGTTGACCGGGCCGCCTGGCGGCGGTCTCCAAATTGCTGATTTTAGGATGTCATTCACGTGAATTCACGTGAGTGCGGCGAGAAAACACGGGCATTTCCCTTGCGTTCAGGCCGAACACGTCCTACATTTTGTAAGTCACACAAAAGAGTGGGAAGCTGCGATAGTTAGGGTTGTCTCGCGCTCAAATCCCACCCGCGAGCTCGGGTAGAGGGCGAGTAAGCGGGGTTCTTCGTGGAACTTGAAAGGGGTCTAAAAAAATGAAACGTACGTTTTCTCCCACGTGGGGGTTAGCCATTGGGCTGTTTGTACTCTTCGCCACATCGGGGTTGGCGCAGGATCGCGCGCGCATTGAGGGTGTCGTCACAGACGAAAGCAAAGCCTCCATCGCGGGCGCGAACGTAACGCTGCTGAACACCAAGACCGGAATTCGCGTGGTCCGGCAGACCAGCGATACGGGCTTGTACCTGTTCGATCTCGTCGAACCGGGCGACTATACGGTCACCATAGAGGCGGCCGGCTTCAGCAAGTTCATTCAAGAAAACATCGCGGCGGAGATGCGCGCGGACATTACTGTCAATGCGACTCTCAAAACCGGAAGCGTGCAGGAAAGCATTACGGTCGCCGAAACTCCGGTGGACGTGCAGTTCAACTCCACCAACCAGGATCTCACGCTGGACTCCACCATGGCAGCGGAGGCGCCGCGCTTTGATCGCAATCCGTTCAAGATGAGCTTGTTGTTTCCCGAGGCGATCAATACACGCGGTGAAGTGTTGCCCTTCCTGTCCTGGTCCGCCAATAGTGTGGACTTGGGCGGCGGCACGAACCTGAAAAACGACCTCGAGGTGGATGGCAGCCCCGTGGGTCTCGGGCACAAATATAGCCTGCCTCCTAATATGGATGCGGTACAGGAAGTGACGGTCTCGCAGAACAGCGTGGACGCCGAGCAAGGCCACAGCGCCGGCGGCGTCATCACCATGACCACTAAGGCGGGCACTAACGAGTGGCATGGCGACGCTTTCTACCTGGGACGGTATCCGTGGGCGGACGCCGAAGCCGACCGCACCACGTTCAGCGCCAACGCACAGCGCCAGAACACCATGGGAGGCACGCTGGGGAACCCGATCAGGAAGAACAAGGTCTTCAACTTTGCTGCCTTCGAGTACTGGAAAGTGGGCAATCCCAGCAGTTATGTGGTCACGGTGCCGACTCCCCTCGAGGCGGCGGGGAATTTCTCGCAGTCCTACGGTCTTGCCGCGGACGGCTCGCCAGTCATCCGCACGGTTTACGATCCGTGGACGACGGTAACGAGCGCTAACGGCACCGTTACGGCAACGCCTTTTCCAGGCAATATCATCCCGGCGAGCCGCTTCGACCCGGTGGCGGCGAACTTCATGAAAGAATTCTGGCCGGCCAACAATCCCGGTCAGAATATCACGGGCGTGAACAATTTCTCCAAGGGCTATACCGACGCCTGGAACTACTACAACTGGGCCGATCGCCTGGATTACAACGTCAGCGACAAGTTCAAAATATTCGCTCACGCGGGACACTACCACACCACGGATATTACTTCGAACCCGACCCCCAACGACTCTCCACTGTTTCAGCCGACGGGAACGGTTCGCAATGGCACCCAACTGAACGCAGATGCTGTCTGGACCATTAATGCGCGGACGGTCCTGGATATGCACGCCGACTACGATAGCGTGCTGGACGCCTACAACTCGACGCCCCTACCAGCCAGCGGCTGGAGCGCTTTCTGGGGCGGCAATCAGTGGTACGAGCCTTATTTCGCCAACTCCCCTGGCACTCCGGTTTACTATCCCGACCTGACCATTAACGGCACCAATTTCGGCGGGCGGGGTTTTTACTGGAATCAAAATCCCAAGGGCGAAGCTTATAGCGTAAAGCTTTCGCAACAGCGCGGCTCGCACTATCTCAAGGCCGGCGTTGAGTATCGCAGAACCTGGGGCCCCGAGTATGTATCGAACACCTCGCAGTTCCTCTTCGATACGTCCGTCACAGCGGGCACCTACTCTAACCCGAATACCGCGATCAACGGCGACCAGTGGGCCACTTTCCTGCTTGGCGCACTTGGCAGCGATACGGAAATGGTGGGCGGGCCAGTGCCCATCTCCATCAACACCTTCTACGGCATGTTCATTCAGGACGATTGGAAAGTAAGCCGCCGAATCACTCTCAACCTGGGCTTGCGCAACGAGTACGAACCGGCATGGGCAGACGCGGATCACTTTCTTTCGCAAGCCATGAATCTGACGACTCCCATCGCCGCGATGCAAGCCAACCCGCCGAACATGCCATCTATGGCCACTTCGCTGGTGGGAGGCAACTTTTACCAGTGGACCGGCGCATGGCAGTTTACCACCGCCAGCCACCCGGGCATGTGGAACCCGCCGTCGTTAGCACTAGCGCCCCGAGTCGGCGCAGCCATCCGCATCGATGACAAGACCGCCCTGCGCATCGGATACGCCCGCTACGTGATTCCGACAGAGTATAACTTTACGGCGGCCCCAATCGCGGGATTCGAAGACGTCAACTTCCTGGAGCCACCCTTCTTCGGCATGACCGGGTACCAGTTTGCGGCGCCGACGCTACAAGGTGTGCCGCAAGAGACGCTCTCGAACCCCTATCCGGCGACCAATCCGCTGCTTCCGAACTTTGGTCCGATCAACGGCAAAGCTCTGGGGCCGTACGTCGGTATCGGAGGAGAGAATCTGCTCTGGTATCCGCAGAACTTTAAGAAGGCTTACAACGACCGCTTCAACTTTAACCTCCAGCGCCAGTTGCGGGGCGGATTTGTAGTTTCGGGCACCTTCTTCATGAATATCGGCCACCAGCACTATACGCAGGAGTTGAACGCCATCAACCCCGCCATCGAGCAACAGTACGCAAGCGACCCCGCCTATCTGGCCCAGAACGTGTCCAACCCGTTCTATCATTACCTGAACACGACCATTAACAACGGCCCGCTGTATAACCAACAGACGGTGTCCCTGGGGTCCCTGCTGGTGCCGCGTCCACAATACGGGCCGCTGTACGAGATCGGCGTGTGCTGCGCGGGCGAACGCTACTACAATCTCCAGTTGAAGGCGCAGAAGGCCTTCAGCCATGGATTCAACTTCCTGTTTACTTACGTGTATATCAATGAGAAGTCGCAGATCAACAATTTCAACGACGAGACCTACTACAACAACACGTTCCAGTGGCAGGACAGCAACCAGCCCCGTAACCGCATGAACATCGTCAGCACCTACGAGTTCCCGTTCGGAAAAGGGCGCACCTATTTGAACAACGCTCCCAGGGTGGTGGACGCCTTAGTGGGCGGCTGGAAGATCACGCCGGTTCTGCAATATATTTCGGGCGATTTCCCGCAATTCGCGAATATGATCGTAACCGGCAATCCGTGTGTATCGAATCCTACGCCGGATCACTGGTTCAATACGTCGGCCTTCTCGCCGATTCCGGCGAACACTTACGTATTGCGCACCAATCCGTTGCAGTACGGCTGTCTGACGGGTCCGAAATTCTGGGACCTGGATGCCAGCCTGGCGAAGTCCTTCCACATTATCGAGAGAGTCCGCGCCGAGCTCAAGATGACGGCTTACAACGCTCTCAATAAGTTGAACCGCGGCGATCCGGACACTAACATTTACGATTCCACGTTCGGGCAAGCGCTGTATCAGGGTTCTCCCGGAGGCACGTTTGGCGCTCAGGCGGCAACATCCGCGTTCAACAGCGGACGTCAGCTCGAACTAGGCTTCAAGATACTCTGGTAGCCCGGCAGGCTGATTGTTTCATTAGGGGCGGCGGGGTACTCGCCGCCCTTTTTTGTCTCAATACCGCGTCCCCGTCTTCGGCGCCTTCCCGGCTTGCCCCTTCCCTCCGAATTCCACCGGCGCCTGCCGCAGCGCGTCATCCAAAGCCGCCTTCAGTAAGGCATTGCCAGGGTCGCTGCGCACTGCTTCGCGCAATTCCGCCAGGCCCTGAGCCCACTGGCCCAGCCGCAGAAGTGCAATCGCATAGTTCACCCGCAGACCCACATGTTCGGGATACAGATTGAGCGCCGCGCGGTACTTTTCGAGCGCCCCACGCAGATCGCCGGCTTTTTCGAGATCCGCCCCCAGGTTGTTCAGTTGGATCGCGGTCACCGAGTTCTGGTCGTCCCTGTCCTTCTTATGCAGCAGCTCCGCGAGCTTCTGTTTTATCGCATCGGCCTGCGCGGTTTGGCCGTCTTCGCGCAATGCGGCTTGCAGGTTGTACAGCGAACTCTGGTTGTCCGGATCGAGCCGAACGGCCTCCTGCAGGTGCGCCACGGCCAAATGCGCCTTCGCCTGGCTCAAATATTCTTCGCCCAGGCGGGTCTGCGCCACGGCGTCGCCCGCATCCAGCGCTACCGCTTTTTCAAATGCTGCCAGGGCGCCGTCTTCGTCCAACAAAGTCTTGCGCGCCTCACCGAAGTCCGACCATGCTTCCGCAAAATCGGGCCGCAGCGAGACGGCCTCCTTCAAATGCGCGGCAGCCTTGTCGACCTCGCCCTTGTCGCTACAGACCTTGGCCCGCAGATAATGGGCATAAGCCGCGTCCGCACTACGCCTGAACAACTCGATGGCGCGATCGAGTTGCACGCCGGCTGCTTCCATCTCGCCTCCCTGCAGCAAGATCAGCCCGAGGTTGACGCGCGCCTGCGCAAACTTAGGGTTGAGTGAGACGGCCTTCTCAAACGGCGCCCGCGCGGATTTCGCATCCCCAAAAGCATTGAACGCCTCGCCCAGCGCATTCTGCGCCTCGGCGGACTGCGGCCGCAGCCGGACGGCTTCCGTCAGTTGCGCGATGGACTCGCCACGGTCGCCCTCCTCCTGCAGCACACTTCCCAGCAGCAGCCGTGCGTCGGCGTCGCGCGGGTTGTCCCGGATGATCTTACGCAACAGGGCGATGGCCTGCTGCCGCTGCCCCTTGGCCAGCAGCGCCCACGCCTCTTCAACCGGAGCGCGCTGGGCCCCTAGCAGCGCCACGCAGACAACGGCGCACAGCGACAGTATAATGCCCCGAGTCATCCAAGCAATTTCTCCGCGCGTGTGATGCCGGAGCCTTCCGTGACATGGATCAGTCGATCGGCCGCCACGCCCGTCAGTTTCTCGATCTGCCCGAGCGGCCAGCGAATGTCCAGGTCTACCGACGCCATCTGCCCGAGCCCGAAGTGCAGCCGCCGGTCGCTACAGGACAAATAGGACGATTGACTTAGCACCTCCTGCGCCTGCGTCTTGTCGCCATAGCGCGCAGTAACTCGGGCGCCGATGGCACTGCGATTCGATTGTACTCCGGTCAGCTTCACCTTGATCCAATGATGGCCGCCGATGACATCGTTGCGCAGCAGCGACGGCGGTTCGTTGTGATTGACGATCAGGATATCCACGTCGCCGTCATTATCGAAATCGCCCGCGGCGCAACCGCGGCTGGAGTGCGGCGCATCCACTCCCGGTCCGGCCTGCCCCAGTAACTCCTCGAACTGTCCTTTGCCCAGGTTCCGGAAGACTACGCGGGGAGTGTTATAGTTCTCGCGCACTTCCGGATAGATGCCGCCCGTGGCCCAGAAGAGATCCGGACAGCCATCGTTGTCGAGGTCGGCCGCCACGATGCCCCAACACACATAGCGCGTCTCCACGGCCAGGCCCGACCGCATGGTCATGTCCCGGAAACTGCCCTTGCCGTTGTTCACATACAGCGCCGTTGTGTCGTTCGAAAAGTGCGTCTTGACGATGTCCAGGTTGCCGTCCAGCCGGAGATCGCCGACGCCCACACCCATGCCGGCCTGCTCCATGCCGTCTTCGCTCAAGGCCACGCCCTTCTCCAGACCTTGTTCGGTGAAGGTCCCGTCATGGTTGTTGTGAAAGAGCAGGCTGGGCGTGGAATCGCAGGCGACGTAGATGTCCGGCCACCCATCGTTGTCAAAATCCGCGGACACCGCCGTCAGGCCGTAGCCACCCTCCACCTTGCCGATGCCGGCCGCAACGGTGACATCGGTAAACGTGCCGTCGCCGTTGTTGTGATAAAGCGAATGATGGCCATAGGGCAAGCCGCGCGGCCCGCAGAATAACCCTGCCACGCTGCAGCTATTCGAGGCGCCCGCGCGCGGCACGGTCTGCATATCGAAGGCCAGATAGCTGGAGACGAACAGGTCGAGCCTGCCATCCCGATCGTAATCCAGAAACGCGCAGCCGGAGCCGAAGCGCGGCAGGGGATTCAGCAGTCCGGATGCTTTGGTTACATCCGTGAAAGTGCCATTGCCGTTGTTGTGGTAGAGCGTGTTCTGGCCCCAGCCAGTGATGAAGAGGTCGTCGAAACCGTCGTTGTCATAATCTCCGATGGCCACGCCGTACTCGTAGCCTGTGCGGTAGAGGCCTGCCTTTTCCGTCACGTCGGTAAAGGTGCCGTTCCGGTTGTTTTTGTATAGGCGCTTGGAGGCCGTGGGCGGCGGATCGCCGAATCGGGAGCCGGTCAGCACCAGAATGTCGAGCCAGCCGTCGTTATCATAGTCCAAGAAAGCCGCCCCGCAGCTCATGGCTTCGATCACGTAATCGGCGCGCGTAGGGTGGCCGCAGACCACCGTCTGCCGGAGTCCGGCCTCTTGGGCCACATCGGTGAACCGGGCGTGGAAGGGGAGTCCGGAAGGTTTGCCGCGGGGCGACGCCTTTACGCCGCGGGAAGCCATCCCTTGTTGGCCATGGAGGCGTACAAACGGCCATGCGAGAAGGCCCAGTGCGTTGCGCCGGGTGAGAGGAGCCATGTACGTTCAGCTCCAGTATAAACCGCCTCTTGATTTGCCCTCATTACGGCCGCCGGCTCGCCATCCCCCGCTCGAGATCGCTCGGCGAGTACGGCAACGCAGGATTCAGAATTTCATGGCCATCGCGCGTTATAAGGATCGTATCTTCGACAAAATATGCCTGGTCTTGAGCGACCAATGCCGGTTCGTAGCACACCACGTTCCCCTCGCGAAACACCTTGGGATTTCCCTCCGCCATATCTACACCCAATCCATGCAGAGGCTGCCGCGGAGCCTGGAGCGCTTCCGTAGCTGCCTCGCGCGCCAGGGGAGTACGCAGCTCGCTCTGATGGGCCTCCACGTAGCGTCGGAACGCCTGGTGCACCTGGTCGGGAGTTGCGGCAGGCTTCATGGCCTGCACACCCGCTAAATAGGCCCCGTTTAACAGCGCCATGGTTTCCGTCTGGCCTTCGTCAAAATGGCCGGACACCGGCAGGGTACGGCCAAAATCGCCTTTGTACATTCGGAAATCACAACCAAGGTCGAGCCGGACGACGTCGCCGGCTTTCATCGTTCGATCCATGTTGCGATAATCCGCGAAGGCTTCGAAGAGCGTCGAGGGCATGGTAAACGCTCCCGAACGGACCCACGGCCAGATCGATGGACCGTCCGAGCCTTCGTTCAGACAGGCACGGATCACTATGTTGACGCACCAGAACCACGATTGCGTGGAGCGTGTTGAACAGAAAATGGGGATGCAGTTGCATCTTCAGTGCGCTCAGGTTTGCCTGTGCGAGCTGACTTTCGAGCAGAGTCGCGCGCAACTCGAGTTGCGCCGACAATCGTTCACGTTCGAAGAACTTGCGATAGTAGCTTACGCTGTGTTGAACGCCGACAATCAGCCAATAAATGATCACGTTCAAATGGAAGTCGATCGGCACGACAGCCCGGAAGGTTGCGACGAAGGTTCGTCGGAACCAGGGCAGGCCGAAGAACGGCGTGATAAACGCGAACAGAACCTCTTCGATCAGCGCGAAACATACGCTCCACACGAGGTGCATTCCGCCGCTGCGCCACCAGTTTTTTCGCTCGATCGGCAAGCGGCGCGCAAGCCACCAGACGAATGGAGTGAGAAAAGCCCAAGCGTATGCGGTTGTCAGCCAGACCACGAGATAGCCGCGCCACGGGACAGGTTGGCCCTGGTAAAGAAGACGCCCCGCATCCTCGCTTATGAAGAACAGCGCGAACAAAGTCCAGCCGCCGAGATAAGCCAGCCAACGGATTAGCCTCGAACTCAAGAAGAACCCTTTCACAGCATATCTTTTACAGATATGTCGGCACCACCTGCATCTCGGGAACGCAGACGCGAGGGGGCAGTCTGGCGACCGCAAGCACCGTTTCCGCCACGTCCTCGGGGCGCAGCGCTTTCGCGAGGGTCTCGGCGGATGGCTTAACTGGACGGCGGTCCAGTATCTCGGTATCGACCAGGCCAGGACAGACCACGCAAGTCCGAATGCCGTTCTCCTTTTCCTCAACGCGTATCGCGTGAGCGAGGCCAAGCAGACCGCGCTTGGCAGCCTGATAGGCTGCGCCAGAGACATCGGCGAAGAGTCCGGACACCGAGGAAATGTAGATCAAATGGCCGGCGCCTCTCTCCCGCATGGCCGGAAGCACCGCCCTGGTAATGTAGTAAGCGGCGTTGAGATTGACGCTCACCATCGTGTCCCAAATCTCCGTGGTGAGGCGCTTCATCGAGCGATCGGGGACGTTGGTTCCGGTGGCGAACACCAGTACATCAATTTCGCCAAGGCGCTCGCGCGTGCGCTGCGCGAGGTGTTCCATTTGTGATGCGTCCGCGGCATCCGCGGCCAGTGTTTCCACGGTTCGGCCTTCGCGCGCCAGGGACTCCTGCAATTCGCGCAAACGCTGCTCGCGGCGAGCGGAGGCCATAACGCGAGCGCCTTCTCGCGCAAACAGCGCGGCCGTTTCGCGGCCGATACCGCTCGAAGCTCCGACCACGAGGACGACTTGGTTTTCGATTGTCACGGGCATATGATTCACTATGACACTCATGTGGCCATAAGTCGGCTCGTCGGACTTGCGTATGCGCTGGAGCGGTAGTATGAAACTCGTTCTTCTCCTCGCGTGCTCTTTATCTCTACCTGCCGCGCTCCGGGCGCAAGCCCCTGACACATCCCGCTGGAAGATCGACGCCGATGGCGGCATCACCTGGGAAGTTCGGGGCGGCGGCCTGCCCCATCAGGACCAGATCGAAATGAGCGGCCGCAAGGTCTCACTCATACTGACCTACGGCGTGCGCGAAGATGGCTCGCCCGGCCTGACGCGCCAGCTCGTCTTCCCCACCCTCCGCACCATCCCCAATGACACCCACGCCAGCCTGAGCTACACCTTCGCGGACGACTCCGCACCGCGCCTCTTCATCGCCGGGCGCGCCGTAGCCACCGAGGTCGTCTCCGCCGTACACATCCGCGGCCTCGTCACCATCGATAGCGCCCCCGGCAGCGCCAACGGTGTCACGCTGCGCCGCACCATCTTCCCCTCCGCCACTAGCCCACTGGTCTTGGAAAAGTACACCTTCACGAACGGCAGCACACACGAAGCGGCGGTCGAAGTGGAGAGCACTCAAAAGATCGTTCGCACCAGCGCCGCCCGCGGAGTCACGGGCGAATACGTCATCTCAGCTGAGGTCCTCGATGCCGGTACCAAAACCCTAAAACCGGGCGAGAGTGCCAGTTTCGCCGTCGCGTTCACAGCCCGCGAAGCCGGCACTACCAAGCCCGTCCTCGATGTCGCGGCCGAAGAAAAAGGCCGCCGCGACCGCATCGAGAGCTTCCTTTCCAAGCTCCGCCTGGAGACTCCCGATCCGGTGCTCAACACCGAATTTGCCTTCGCCAAAATCCGCACCACCGAGAGCATCTACGAAACCAAGGGTGGGCTGATGCATGGCCCCGGCGGCGGCGCCTACTACGCAGCCATCTGGGCCAACGACCAGGCCGAGTACGCCAATCCCTTCTTCCCCTTCCTCGGCGACGCCACGGCCAACGAATCTGCCATCAATGCATTCCGCCAATTCGCCCGTTACATGAACCCGGATTACAGGCCCATCCCCAGCTCCATTATTGCCGAGGGGACCAGCTTCTGGAACGGCGCCGGGGACCGCGGCGACATGTCCATGATCGCCTACGGAGCATCACGCTTCGCCCTGGCCTACGGCGACCGGCACACCGCCGAGGAGTTGTGGAAGCTCATCTCGTGGTGCCTGGAATACTGCCGTCGTAAGGTCAACGGCGATGGTGTGGTGGCCTCCGATAGCGACGAACTAGAGGGCCGCTTCCCAGCGGGCAAGGCTAATCTCAACACTTCGTCGCTGTACTACGATGCGCTCAACTCGGCCGTCTTTCTGGGCCGCGAACTCAAGCGGCCGGAAGCCGAATTGCGCCAGTTCGCCCAGCAGGCCGAAGGGATGCACGCCGCCATCGAGCGCTATTTCGGAGCCAGAGTGCAAGGCTTCGACGCCTACCGCTACTACGCGGGCAACGATGTGCTCCGTGCGTGGATTTGCACTCCGCTGACCGTGGGCATTTTCGATCGCAAGCAGAGCGTTATTCACGCGCTCTTCTCGCCGACGCTGTGGACCGACGACGGCCTCGCCAGCCAAGCCGGCTCCAAGACCTTTTGGGACCGCGCCACTTTGTACGGCCTTCGCGGCGCGCTGGCTGCCGGCGAAACCGACCGTGCCGTGGAGTTCCTCGGGAAGTACTCGCGCCGCCGCCTCTTGGGCGAGCATGTGCCTTACCCTGTGGAAGCGTGGCCCGAAGGCAACCAAAGGCATCTCGCCGCGGAGAGCGCCCTGTACTGCCGCATCTTCACCGAAGGCCTTTTCGGAATCCGCCCTACCGGGCTCCGCTCCTTCCAACTCAATCCCCGCCTGCCATCCGGCTGGGACCACGCAAACCTGAGAGACATCCACGCTTTCGGCGCCACCTTCGACATCACCATCGGCCGGGCGGGGGAGAAGTTACAGGTGGAAGTTATCCGTGAAGGAAGGAAGCTCACATCGCAGGTCATCGAAAGAGGCCAGGCCGTCGACGTGGATCTACGAAGCGAGTAGGCCGGGACTTACGCTATAATAGAAATACATCCATTGCTTTCAATTCAAAACATCTCCATGCGCTTCGGCGCCAGAATTCTGTTCGAAGACGTCACTTGCACGTTTCTTGCGGGAAGACGCTATGCCATCACGGGTCCCAACGGCGCCGGCAAATCCACGCTGATGAAGATTCTCGCCGGCGAATTGGAACCCTCCAAAGGGACGGTCTCGCGCCCGAAGAAATTCGGCGTGCTGCGCCAGGACCAGTTCGCCTTCGACGGATTTCGCGTGATCGATACCGTCATCATGGGAAATGCGCCACTCTGGCGGGCGCTCGAAGAACGCGAAGTACTGTATGCCAAGCCGCACGACCGGCTCACGGATGCGGACGGCATGCGACTGGGCGAACTCGAAGGCATCGTAGGCGAAGAAGGCGGCTACACGGCGGAGGCCGATGCCGCGGTGCTGCTCGACGGTCTGGGCGTGGAATCCGCGTTGCACGAACGGCGTATGGGCGAGTTGCAGGGCGGCCAGAAGGTGCGGGTGCTGCTGGCCCAGGCTCTGTTCGGCAGCCCGCCTGCATTGCTGCTCGACGAGCCCACCAACCACCTTGACCTGGAATCGGTCCACTGGCTGCAGGATTATCTCTCCCACTACGAAGGTGTACTGATTGCGATTTCGCACGACCGGCATTTTCTGAACAGCATTTGCACGCACATAGCGGATATCGACTACGAAACGGTCATCACCTACACCGGTGGGTACGACGACATGGTGCTCGCCAAGACGCAGATTCGCTCGCGTATCGAGGCAGGGAACGCGCAGCGCGAAAAAAAGATCGCCCAGTTAAACGAATTCATTGCGCGCTTTTCGGCGGGCACGCGGTCGAGCCAGGTGATGTCGCGCAAGAAGGAGGTGGAGCGATTACAGACCTCCGAACTGGCGAAGTCGAATATCCAGCGGCCTTACATCCGTTTCGACATGAAGCGCCCCTCGGGCCGGCATCCGCTGGAGGTCAAGGGGCTGGCGAAGAGCTACGGCGAGTTGCAGGTGTTCAACGGCTTCACTGCCAGCGTCTCGCGCGGCGAGAAGATCGCGGTGATGGGCCGCAATGGAGCGGGTAAAACCACGCTGTTGAAATCGCTGCTTCGTAGCGCCACCGGCTTTATCGAGAGCGCCGACCGGCACTTCGACGTGGACGCCGGGATTGTCGTGTGGGGTCACGAAGTGACCGCGGGTTACTTCGCCCAGGACCATTCAGATTCGATTACACGCGGGATGACGGCGATTGAGTGGCTGCACGAGTTTGACCCGCAGGCGTCTCAGGAGGAATTGCGCGGCCTGCTCGGCCAGATGTTGTTCAGCGGCGAGGACGCCCTCAAACCGACCAACGCCCTCTCCGGCGGTGAGGCGGCGCGGCTGATCCTCTGCCGACTCATGCTCCAGAAGCCTAATTTCCTGGTGCTTGACGAACCTACGAATCACCTGGACCTGGAGTCGATCAACGCCCTCAACATCGCCCTGCAAAAGTACACGGGAACCGTAGTGCTGGTGACGCACGATCACGATCTGATCGAGGAGGTCGCCACGCGGATCTGGCATTTCGAGAGCGGACACATCGAAGACTTCAAGGGCCCGTACGAGGAGTACGCAGCCTATGCACAGGAGAAAGCGTCCTAAGCGAATTCGCACGGGGCATTGCCGTTTACCACTGGTAGACCCAAACATAGGTGGTGTAAACCGTATCGGCCGGTCCTGGCTTAGGACCATACATCTTTCCATTGATTTGTTCTCCGGCACGTATTGTTAACCGCATACCGTTTTGGAAAAACACTGGATCGTTGTGGTGAAAGCGATAGCCGGAGAACTCTTTCTCCGGCACAAGGTGCGTTAAACCCGCGACCGGTGTGTAATACTTTCCACGGTTAAAGTAATAGGTCCCAAGGAAATAGTCTTCCAGACCCGAGGACAGCATGAGCGGAGATTCCGAGCCCCCGAGATACCGATGGCCCCGGCGCCGCCGGCGTGATTACCTCAACTGTGCTCCCGCAAAGGGAGATGCAGTTTGGTCTGAAGCTGCATTTCTGAAGCGGCAGCGGCTCAGACCAATTAAAATACTCAACCAGGTAGACGTACTAGGCCAGTACCGGTATCCGCAACGGGCGACCCCGGTAAACGTCACTATACTTGGAAGGGTTTTATGTATTCTATAACCGACCAACTTGCCGCCCTTGAGCGCATCGCAGTTTTCTCCGCCAGGTTGCGGGGACATGAGCTGGGAGCGTGGTGCAACGATGAGGTACTGGCATTCGCAAGCTGTGTTCATTGCGGACGCGAGTTGCGCGTATACTGCTCGCCACTGCAGCCCGATATCGACGGTTCGGGCCTGGAAGACGGCTGCGTGAAAAGGTCCGCCGAGGCCGCATAGTCGCGCGCGAGTTTCGGAGTCAGGCAAGTCCTGGATCGTTGTCCGGATGTCCCATGCCTTATTCCGATGGTAACGGCGCAGGCTGCTGCTGGGTCATACAGTGTAGCGTGCCCAGTCCCCAGACCAGCTCGACGGCGTTAATGCCAGCTACTACGCGGTCGGGAAACAGGCGCGCCAGTGTATTCAGCGCCATGCGGTCGTTGGGATCGTTGAATGTGGGGACCAACACCAGGCCGTTGGCAATGTAGAAATTGGCGTAGCTTGCCGGCAGCCGGCGGCCGTTAAAGAACAGCGGGGCGGGCATGGGCAGCTTCACCACTCGCAAGGGCAGCTTGCGCAGGAGCGCCAGGTTTTCGCGCAACGGTTCGTAGTTCGCGTCGGTGCGATCCGGCTCGGAGGCGATCGCCACCGTATCGGCGTTCACAAACCGGGCCAGGTCGTCCACGTGGCCATGCGTATCGTCTCCCGCGATGCCGTTACGCAGCCAGAGGATACGCCGCGCGCCCAGATAGTCGCATAATGCCCGCTCGATCTGGCGGCGGTTGAGCGCCGGATTGCGCGCCTGCACGGGGCTGAGCAGACACTCCTCGGTCGAGAGCAGCAGACCTTTGCCGTTCACATCGATGCTGCCACCTTCGAGCACCAGTCCGGGCTCCCAGGCGCGAAGCTTCAATGCGCCGGTCAGCACGCCGGGAATAGCAGCGTCGTTCCGCCAGTCGTCGTACTTGGCCCATGCGTTGAAACGCCAGTTGGTGAGCGCCACTTCGCCGGCACGATTCCTGACGAACAGCGGGCCATAATCGCGCGTCCAGCCGCGGTCGGTCGTGGCGTGGAAGAACTCGACGGCATCGAGATTGGCGCCGCTCTTGCGCAACACGCGGCGGGCGGCTTCTTCCGACGCCCGGTCCTGAATCAGAATGCGCACGCGCTCGACCTGAGCCAGCTTGCGCACGATTTCGGCGTATACCCAAGGGATGGGCGTGAAGCGGCCGGGCCAATCGTCGCGATTGTGCGGCCAGGCGATCCAGGTGGCCTCGTGGGGCTCCCATTCGGCGGGCATGCGGAAGCCCAGAGCGCGCGGCGTTGCCCGCATCAGTCGAGTAGGCGCCGGCAGATCGGGCCGTAAGCGTCGATGCGCCGATCGCGAAAGAAAGGCCAGTTGCGGCGCACTTCTTCGATTCGCCGCGGGTCGCACTCCGCAATCAGAATTTCCTCGCGGTCGTGTGGAGCTTCCGAAATCACTTGGCCAAAGGGTTCGGCCACGAATGAGGCGCCCCAGAATTCCAGGCCGTGCTCCGGCGGACCTTCGTATCCTACACGGTTCACAGCCGCCACGTAGATTCCGTTAGCGATGGCATGCGCGCGCTGCATGGTGCGCCAGGCATCGTGCTGCGCCGCGCCGAGCTGCTCCTTTTCCGCTGGATGCCAACCGATCGCCGTCGGGTAAAACAGCACCTGCGCCCCGCTCAGAGCCGCCAGCCGCGCGGCCTCCGGAAACCATTGGTCCCAGCACACCAGCGCGGCCACGCGGCCAAAGCGGGTATCGAAGGCGCGAAAACCCAGGTCGCCGGGCGTGAAATAGAATTTCTCGAAATAGAGCGGGTCGTCCGGGATGTGCATCTTGCGATAGATGCCGAGCAGCGTCCCATCGGCGTCGATGACGGCGGCCGTATTGTGGTAGACCCCGGCAGCGCGGCGCTCGAACAGCGAGCCGACAATGACAATGCCCAGTTCGCTCGCGAGCCCGCACAGCGCGTCGGTGGATGGCCCCGGAATGGACTCGGCCAGATCGAACAGACCGGCGTTTTCCTCGCGGCAGAAATATTGCGAGCGGAACAGTTCCTGCAGGCAGACGATCTGCGCCCCCCGGCCCGCCGCCTCGCGAATCCGCCACATGGCTTTGGCGAAGTTTTCGTTAGGGTCCACGGAGCAGGCCATCTGAACGAGGCCGATGCGAAACTTGGCGGCGTGCACTAATCCATTTTGACAGACCGCCGCTGCGATATCATCATTGCTTCACTCGATGACCGGAAGACTTGCTGTCGCCGCGCTCTGCCTGGCCGCCGCGGCCCGTGCCGCCGTCCCCACACCCGCGCAGCACTTCGGTTTCACCCCCGGCGACGACTACAAACTGGCGGATTCGGTTCAAATCTTCAGTTACTTTCATAAGCTCGCCGCGGGCAGCGACCGTATCCGTCTCGAGGAATTCGGCCGGAGTTCGGAAGGCCGGCCCATGTACGTGGCGTTCATCTCCGCGCCGGAGAATCTGAAAAAGCTGGATCGCTATCGCCAGATCAGTGCGCGGCTGGCGCTCGGGCAGGCGACAGCGGACGAGGCGCGGGCGCTGGCCGAAGAGGGCAAGGCCATCGTGTGGATCGACTCCGGCCTGCACGCCACCGAAGTCGCGCCCGCGCAGCAAGCGCCGATGCTCGCCTATAAGATGGTGACGGACGACAGCGTCGAGGTAGAGGCGGTCCGGCGCAACGTGATCCTGATGCAGGTGCCCGTGATCAACCCGGACGGCCTGGACATGGTGGCCGAGTGGTATCAGAAGAACGTTGGCACGCCCTACGAGACGGCGCCGATGCCGTGGCTTTTTCAGAAATATGCCGGGCACGATAACAATCGCGACTGGTTCATGCTCAACCTGGAGGAGACCCGGCACGTCACGCGGCTGCTCTTCCGCGAATGGTTTCCGCAGATCGTCTACAATCAGCACCAAGCCCCGCCCTTCCCCGCGCGCATTTTCGTGCCGCCTTATGCCGAGCCGCTCAACCCCGATATTCCGGCGGCCGTGATGGAAGGCATCAACCTTCTGGGCGCGGCCATGCGCGAACGTTTCGCGCGCGAGGACAAGCCCGGCGTGCTGTCCTATTTCGGATTCGACGCCTGGTGGAACGGCGGGCTGCGCTCGGCGCCGGCCTTTCACAACATGCACGGCATTCTGACGGAGACCGCCGGCAACACCTACGCCACGCCGAAGATCTACCAGGCGCGCGATTTTCAAGCGGCGTTTGGCAACGGCGCCGCCACGCGCGAGCCATCCATGTTCTACGCGCGCCCCTGGATGGGCGGCAGTTGGCGCCTGCGGGACGCCATTGAATACATGCTGACGGCGGATATGGCGATTCTGACGCAAGCTGCCGCGCGCCGCACGGATTTCCTGCTGAAGAGTTTTCAAATGGCCCGGCAGTCGATGGCCGCCGGCGCGGCGGGGCGGCCCTACGCTTACGTGCTCGCCGAGCAGCAGTGGGACCGGCCGGCAGCGTGGGATTTTCTGGAACGGCTGTCGCTCGCCGCGATCGAAGTACGGCGGGCGCGCGCGCCTTTCCACGCGAATGGCAAACCATACCCGACTGGCGCGCTGGTGCTTCTCGCCGCGCAACCCTTCCGCCCTTATCTGATCGATCTGCTGGAGCCGCAGCGCTATCCGGAGATGAAGGCTAAGCCCTACGATATTACGGGCTGGACGCTCCCCATGCAAATGGGCGTGAGCGTGGATCGCGTGGACGAACGCTTCGATGCGGACCTGGAACCGGTGAGCGAGTTTCGCGCACATGGCTCGGTCGAGGGCCGCGGCGCGGTCCTGCTGCTGGATCATCGCGAGAACGACGCATTTCTGGCCACGGCCTTTTTTCTGGATCGGGAAGGGACGGTGCGCTGGGATTCCGATGGCACGGTCGCGGTGGACAGCGCCTACGTTGAAAACGCCGCTCGCGCCGACAATTTCGCGCGACAGTTCAGCGTAAGCGTGACCCTGACCGAGACCGCGCCCAAGCCGGCATACGAATTGCGCCGGCCGCGTGTGGGGCTGTATCAGCCTTGGACCGCCAATTCCGACGAAGGCTGGACCGAGTGGCTGCTGGACCGCTATCGCGTGCCTTACACGCTCGTACACAACGACGATTTCACCAAGGGCGAACTGCGGCCGCATTTCGACAGCATCATCATGGCGTCGCAAACCGCCGCGTCGATTCTGAATGGCTGGCGCAGCGGTGAGCTTTCGATGCGCCGCGAAGGAGGCCAGGGTGAGGTGGTGGTCGAGCGGCCCGAGTACAGCGGCGGCATAGGTCCCGCGGGCGCGGCGCAATTGCAAAAGTTCGTGCGCGAGGGCGGCACGTTGATTGCGCTCGATACGGCCGCGGATCTGCCCGTGCAATTCTTTCCGCTGCCGCTGCTGAATGTGGGCGGGGCGCCGTTTTCCTGTCCGGGATCGCTGGTGCGATTGACGGTGGATACCTCGCAGCCGCTGGCGTTCGGCATGCCGAAGGAGACCATTGCGTTTTCCACCGGCGGCGAGGCTTTCGAGATCAACCTGGCACCCGGCTATAACCAGGGAGATCGCGAAGTGCGGGTGGCTGCGCGCTTTGCCGCACACGATCTTCTGGCCAGCGGATGGCTCTCCGGCGAGAAGGCCGTCCTCGGCAAGCCGGCCTTGGTCGACGCGAGATTCGGTAGCGGGCGAGTGGTGCTGTTCGCATTCCGGCCGCAGTTCCGGGGCCAACCCTTCGCGACGTTCAAGTTTCTGCTAAACGCGATTTATCTGGCGTCTGCCCGCGCGCTGTGAGCGAAATATAGGATAACTGATTGATAACCGACTCGGGATGTGATAGTATCCAACTTGGAGTTAGTTATAAAATGCTTTTCTGTGCATCATCGTTGAACGACCGGGAGAAGAAGGCGCTGGAGATGGTTGATGGCGTCAGGCGAAACGTCAAGTACGCCCTTCGAACGCCGAACCGCTGGGTAGGCCAATTGCGGCGCAATATGTTCGCTAGAAACATCCGCGGCTCCAACAGTATTGAAGGATACAACGTGAGCGCCGAGGATGCCGTTGCTGCTGTTGCCGGCGAAGAACCGCTTACCGCCGAACGAGAAACCTGGGCGGCGATCAAAGGATATCGGGATGCCATGACCTATGTCCTTCAACTAGCTGAAGACCCTCACTTTGAGTATGGAGACGGGTTCCTGCGAAGCCTGCATTTCATGATGATCAATTACGATCTGACCAGGAATCCGGGGCGGTGGAGACCCGGGCCCATCTATGTTCGCGATGAACGAAAGGGTGAAGTGGTATACGAAGGTCCGGCCTCCGAATCGGTTCCGGAGCTGATGGCGGACCTGAGCAATCGTCTCAACGCGAGGGAAGACTGCCCCGCAATGGTCAGGGCTGCAATAGCCCACCTTAATCTCGTGATGGTACATCCTTTCTCAGACGGCAACGGGCGTATGGCGCGCTGCCTGCAAACTTTGGTTTTGGCTCGAGAGGGCATTCTGGAGCCTGAATTCTGTAGCATCGAAGAATACCTTGGAAGGAACACGCAAGACTACTACGATGTACTGGCGGCTGTCGGACAAGGGCAGTGGTCCCCGCGAAATGACCCACGGCCATGGATTGATTTTTCCATTACGGCACACCATACACAAGCGAGCACGATCCTGAAGAGGACCAAGGAAACGGAACGCGTCTGGAACGAACTGGAGCAACTGATTAAGGCTAGAGGGCTCCCGGAGCGCGTGATTTATGCGCTCTCCGATGCCGCATTCGGGTATAAGGTTCGAAATGCCACTTACCGGGTGATTGCAGAGGTCGCGGATGCCGTGGCAAGCAGAGATCTAAAGTCGTTGGTGGACAATGGACTGCTCACCGCTGCTGGAGAGAAGCGCGGAAGGGCATACATTGCGGCGCCCATTCTCCAAAAAATACGGGAGCGCACGCGAGAGCCGAGAATCGAACAGCAACGGCTGTTCGATTGAAACTGACTCACTGCCTACGCGCGCGGCACTTCACTCATCAGGGCCAATAGATTGCTGTCTGCATCCCGGAAAAAGGCCATCCACAGATCGTGGTCCGGCATCGCCGCAATCAAATGTGGCGGGCCTTCAAGCAGCACCCCGCGAGCCTTCAGCGTTTCCGCGACCGTCTGTATGTCGGCCACCTGGAAATAGAAAACCGAGCTGGGGTGGTCGAATTCCGGACGCTCCGGTATGGCCAGCATCAGCCGCACGCCGCCGCAGTCGAAGAAAGCCATCTTGGGCCCCGCCTGGAAGAGAAATCGCATGCCGAGCGTGTCGCGATAGAATTCGACCGCCCGATCAAGGTCGTGTACGTTGATGGAAGCTTGGCCGATCCTGGCCGACGAGAGATCCGTATTGGTGTTTGCCATATTCGATCCTGCTACAGTTTCATGCCGGTCCAGACGGCCTCGAACAGTTGCTTCTTCGGATCGGCGGGCTTGTCCGGATGGAACGCCACGAACGAGAAGCTCCCGTCGCCGCCATACACGGTGGTGATGTCGAGACCGCGCGCGCCGGCATCCCCCGCTTCAAAGTAATGGATGTTATCACGGGTGGCGGAGAGCGTACTGATGCGGCGCGGCGCGACGATCTGGCTGCGGGTCTCGCGCATCAGGAAAGGAGTATTCGTGCCGGAATCGAAGGCCGGCGCCTGGCCGTGGATTTCGAAATGGCGGATGCGCGCCTCGCCCTCCATGCCCACGGTGCATACGCTCGCCTGCGGATGGCAATGCGCCGGCAGCACCGCGCGCGGCGCCATACGCCACTGAATCACGGCGAACGGCACGCCGCGAAAGCTGGGGCCGAATTCGACCTTGGGGTCGAGGCCGGCGAACGCCCCGAGCCTGGTATCCGGCGCCGCCCGCAGGCGCACGGCCCAGGCGGCGATTCGATTCAAATAAGTATCCTGGCCCATGTCCGACGCGTCGCGAGCGAACCCGGCAACGTCAGGCGGGCACAGGCGGATGAAATCGTCCCAATCGAGCGGTGCGGCGGTCTCGGCGGCGTGGGCCTTTCGCGCGGGAAAGATCGCGGCGGCCAACGCCAGCGGTACCCACAGAGTCGTGCGGCGCTCAATGGTCACCCCCGGCGCAAGTTCGTTTGTGTCCGGCATCCAGGTCATGCAGCCAGATTACGCCGCCGGGCCGGGAAATACTTCTTGAATCCTGCGGTTTTCGCTTTGGCCGCGGAAAGCACGCGGGGAAACACCGAATCGCTTGCGGAACAGCCAACTGAAGGACCCCAGGCTTTCGAAGCCCGCCGCCAGGCAGACGCTGGTAATGTCGTCGCTGGTGTGGACGAGCATATTTCGGGCGGCTTCCAGGCGCGCCTCCTGCAATAACTGCATGGGAGTCCGGCCGAAGGCCAGCTTGAACATGCGCTGAAAATGGAATGGCGAGAGTCCAGCCACCCGCGCCGCCGCGGCCACCGTCAGCGGCCGATCGTAACAGGAGATTAGGAAGTCGCGTCCACGGTAGAGGCGCCGGTACAGTTCCACGCGCGTGCCAGGCCGCAGGCCTGGAAACTTCTCAGCCTCGCCGCGCGCCTCCAGGCGGAGCCCCGCCAGCGCTCGTGCAAGCGCGTACATACAATCTTCCAGCCACATTGCCGAAGCTTGCGGGGCGCGCACTCCAGCCTGCAAATCGGCGAGCGCGCGCGCCACCGGTCCGGTCTTGGGATAGAGCCGCTCGCAAAAGTCGAGAGCCGGGGCCGCGAGATCGGTATCATCCAACTGGCACGCGGCGGCCATGCGCTCGCTGGCAACGGCTTGCTCCAAAAATCCGTGTTGGAAAAATGGGCACAGCGTCTCGGTCTCCACCCGGCTATCGAACTGCAATGAGTAGCGTTGCCCGTCGTTTAGGATCAGGAAGGAATCCGGCGTGAGCAGGTAATGCCCTTGCGGTGTGTCATAGCGCGCCGCGCCGCGCACCACCGATTTCAGCGACAGCGTGGTGCGATAGTCGTTGACCTCGTATCGCCTGCCATGCCCGTTCAGCACGGCCGAGCAATGCGGCAGATCCTGGCTGCGCGGATTCAGGCAGAACCGGAAGTCGGCCATTGAGGTATTGTCTCGCACGCGGCGGTGTGAATCAAAAAGCCGGTGGTTGGAACTGGTCGCGTAATGGCGATTTCTTGGGGCCCTGCTATCCTGGGTACTAATGGTAAAACGATGTGCTTGTTTTATTCTCCTACTAACTTTTTGGACGTCGGCCCCGACCGCAACTGATCTACGAGCACAAGGACATTCAGCGATGTCAGAAGAGACTACCTTACGCGACCTATTTGACCGATGGGAGCGGATTTGGCATGAGGGCCGGTATGATCTGATCCCCCAATGCGTGCAGCCGAACTACATCCGGCACCACGAGGCGGGCGACCGCACGGTAACACGTGAGGCATACGCGGCGGAGATTGCTAAAACGCGGCAGGAGCGACCGGACATACGGATCGTTGTGTACGACCACACGTTCCACGGAGACCGTGCGTGGTTCCGCTTTGAGTTCAAGTGGACTGATGCGAATACCCGAGAGAACCGCACCCGTGCAGGAATGCAGTCCTACCGAATCGAGAATGGCAAGCTCGCGGAGACATGGCTTATGCTCCAACCGCCAGGCTCGGCATGGACTGATGCCGTATCCCAGGAACACTGGACAAGCCCGCCACCAATCAAGTAAGGCTTGGCTCTAGCTTCAACGCACCTTCAGACACTGCCCAAAAGCTCGTGAATCAGAAGCTCCGCAAGATACCGCTCGGGTCGGGCTTCTTCGACGGTCGTACCAGTGTAAACATAATCAGCGCCGCGACGCAGGGCGCCATGGATGCCACGATAATGATCGGCTGAAACGAAATGCGGTCTGCCACGCGTCCAATCAGCGCCGTGGACGCCACCGTCACTACGCCGGCGCCGAAGCCGCTCATGCCGCTGACGGTGGCCACCGCGCCGGTCTGAAAAACATCGGAGGGCAGCGAAATGAATATAGTTGAGCAGGCCGCGTACGCAAATGTGGCGAAGGCGAACAGGCCGATCAGCACCCAGTAGCGCGAGCTGAATGCCGCCGGAATCAGCAACAGCATGCTGGGGCCGAAGATCGCCACTACTGTGCGCCGCGACTTGCCCACGGACCACCCGCGGCGGATCCAGTAGCTCGACAAGCCGCCGCCGAAAAAGTTGCCGAGATCGGCGGCCAGAAACGTCGCCCAGTATCCGAAGCCGCTGTCCTCCATACGGAAGCCCTTGCTCACCAGGTAGATTCCAAACCAATCGGCGATCAGGAACCAATAAGGATCGAGCAGCGAGCGGCCTGCCACGATGCCCCACGTTTGGCGGAAGCGAAGGAGCTGGAGTATGGGGACGCGGCGGCGCGGAGACGTGGAGGCTTCAGCTTCGGCCGGCCGGCTCTGCTGGATGAGTTTCAGCTCTTCTGGCGTAATGCGCGGGTGCGTCTCGGGCGTGTGGTAAAACTTCCTCCACACGATCAGCCAGACAAAGCCGAGGCTCGAGGTAATTAGGAACGCCGGTCGCCACGAGCCGAACGTGCGATACAGAAAAAGAACCAAGAATGGCGCAATTGCCCCGCCGATCGACGATCCACTATCAAACAGCGCCACAGCCCAGGCCCGCTCGCTATCGGGGAACCACTCCGAGACGGCTTTCGCCGCGCCCGGCCAGCCCGCCGATTCGCCCGCGCCCAACAGGCCGCGGAAAATACGGAAGGTGCCTATTCCCCGTGCGAACGACGTGCAGGCCGCCACCAGGGAATAGAATGCCACGCTCAGCGACAGGCCCTGGCGCGTCCCCAGCCGGTCCAATGCCGGCCCGGCGACCAACTGCATAACGGTATAGGCGATGCGAAAAGAATTCAGCACCGTGGCGAAATCGCGATTCGACCAGTGATACTGGTCTTTGAGAGCCGGCGCCAGCACGCTGAGCGTCTGCCGGTCGATGTAGTTGATGACCGTCGAGGCGAACAGCAGGCCGCCGATCCACCAGCGGAGATTGCGGATCAAGATGAAGACCATCATAGAGCCATTTCGGATCAAGAGCGTCGAGCCTCTGCGCCAGACTACCCGCGAGGAACGCGAGTGCCTGCTCGAAAAAGCGGGTTACAACCTGTTCCTGATCGAGGCGAAGGACATCCTCATCGACCTGCTCACCGATTCGGGAACCAGCGCCATGTCCACGGCGCAGTGGGCGGCGCTCATGCGCGGCGACGAGTCCTACGCGGGAAGCGAGAGCTTCTTCCGCATGAAGCGCGTCATCGACTCGCTCACGGGCTTCCGGCACATGATTCCCACGCACCAGGGCCGCGCCGCCGAGCGCATCCTGTTCACGGTGATGTGCCGGCCCGGTCACCTGGTGCCCAATAACACGCATTTCGATACCACCCGCGCCAATATCGAGTTCACCGGCGCGCGGGCCGTGGACCTGCCGATTCCCGAGGCCGCCGACACGCAGGCGCGCCTGGATTTCAAAGGCAACATGGACGTAGAGGCCCTGGAGCGGCTGATTCTCGAAAACGGGGCCGAACACTTCCCGCTGGTGATGCTCACCGTCACCAATAATTCGGGCGGCGGCCAGCCGGTCTCCATGGCCAACATCGAAGCGGTCCGCCGTGTGACCCAGCGGTACAGGATTCCGCTCTATCTGGACGCCTGCCGGTTCGCCGAAAACGCCTGGTTCATACAGCAGCGCGAGCCTGGCTATGCCAACTGGTCACCGAAACAGATCGCACAAAAAATGTTTTCGCTGGCCGATGGCTGCACCTTCTCGGCGAAGAAGGACGCCTTTGCCAACATCGGCGGCTTCCTCTCGACCAATGACGACCGCCTGGCGATTCAGGAGACCAACTTACTCATCCTGACCGAAGGTTTTCCGACTTACGGGGGCCTGGCCGGGCGGGACCTGGAGGCTATCGCCGTTGGCCTCGAGGAGATCCTCGACCCGGATTACCTGCGCTATCGCATTGTATCCACCGGTTACCTGGGACGGCACATCGCGGATCGTGGCGTGCCCATCGTAGAGCCTCCAGGGGGCCACGCCATTTATATCGATGCGGCGCGCATGCTGCCGCATATCCCACGCGAGCAGTTTCCGGGGCAGGCGCTGGCCGTGGAACTCTACCGCCACGCGGGCATACGCTCGGTGGAAATCGGCTCGGTGATGTTCGGCGACCAGGCGCGGCACGAGTTGCTGCGGCTGGCCATCCCGCGCCGTGTTTACACGCAGAGCCACATCGACTATGTGGTGGAGGCCATCCTCGAAGTGAATGAGCGGAAACATGAAATCCGCGGCCTGGAGATCGCCCAGGAGCCTCCCTTCCTGCGCCACTTCAGCGCGCGCTTCCGGCCGATAGAGTCCGCCGCGTGTGCTTCAAAGGAAATCCTTTGCAATCCCGACGGAAATCGGGTAAAAACAGAATAGGCGATTGTTGTTCTGGCCGGGGATGCTGTGGACTGTCTGTGCAAAAGCGTGGAAACCGCGTTCTCGCTGTCTGATTCTGAACGGTTTCACAGCGGGCCGCCAACCGGCGCGCGTGCCATGTTTTATGCAGAGGCTAAGCGGATCAAAACACGGCTGGAAAAAAACAGGCGACAGGAGGCTCGGGCGCCGGTAAGCTGAGTCATTCGCCATGTCTGCGCCTTCCATCGCCCTCGATAAGGGCTTGCCTAGCAATCTCGAAGCCGAGCGTTACGTGCTCGGCTCCATTCTGCTCAATGACAGCCTCTATATACAAGCGGCCGGCGACTTGCAATCCGACGACTTCAGCATCGAAAAGCACCGCCGCATCTTCACCCGCATGGGCGAGCTGCACGAGCGCGGAGAGCGCGTCGACCGCGTCACCGTAGCCAATGAGCTGATGCGGTACAACGAACTTGAATCCTGCGACGGACTCAGCTATCTGGTCTCGCTCGACGACGGCCTGCCGCAGATCCTCAACCTGGACGCTTATATCCACATCGTCCGGGAGAAGGCTATGCTGCGGCGCATGATTTTTGTCTCGCAGCACATGATGAACCGCTGCCTCATGGGCGAAGAAGAGGTCGATGAGATTCTGGCGAGCGCCGAGGAAACGCTGCTCAGGCTCGGGGAATCGCGGGTGAAGAGCGGGTTGGCCAGCCCGCGCCAGGTCATCGACGAGTACCAGGGCGGCCTCAACGCGTTTCTCGATCCCAGCAAACGCGTCAAGGGTGTCGGCACGGGCTTCACCAGGTTCGACGAGAAGACCAGCGGACTCCATGCCGGCGATTTGTTCATTCTGGCGGCGCGTCCTTCAATGGGGAAGACGGCGCTGGCGTTGAATATCGCGCACCACGTCGCCACCCACGCCAAGCGCACCGTGGCGATCTTTTCGCTCGAAATGTCGAAGGAGTCCCTGTTGACCCGCATGCTCTGCGCTACCGCCCGCGTGGATAGCCAGAAGTTTCGGGCCGGCTACCTGAGCGCCGACGAGCGCAGAAAGTTGCAGGCGGCCGCTTCGAGCCTGGTGGAGGCGCCCTTATATATCGACGATACGGCCGGCATCCACCTGATGGACATACACGCCAAGCTGCGCCGTCTTAAGGCCGAGCAGGGCCTTGGCCTCGTGATCGTGGACTATCTACAGTTGATGACCGGCCGCGGCCGTTTCGAGAACCGCAACCAGGAAATTAGCGGCATCTCGCGCGGCATGAAGATGCTGGCCAAGGAACTCAACGTGCCGATGATCGTGCTGTCGCAGCTCAACCGCGCGCCTGAAACCCGGCAGGGCGATCATCGTCCGCAGCTCAGCGACCTCCGCGAGAGCGGATCCATCGAGCAGGACGCCGACCTGGTGGCCTTCATCTTCCGCGAGGAAGTCTACAAGCCCGCCGACGAAAGCCTTCATGGCAAAGCGGAGCTGATTCTGGCCAAGCAGCGCAACGGCCCGGTGGGCAAAGTCGAGCTCGTATTCCTGCACGAGTTCACCAAGTTCGAGAACCGCGCCGCCGATTTGGGCGACAGCCCCGACGATTAGTTGGTCTCCGATCTACGCTGCCCTGTTATACACTGTTCGCTTGCTCCTCGATCTGAGCGGAATTCAGAAACGCTTCGGCGGCGTCACCGCCCTGCGGGACGGCAACCTCGCCGTGGAGGCCGGCGAAGTCCATCTGTTGTTGGGCGAAAACGGCGCGGGCAAATCCACGCTGATGAAGATCGTGGCGGGCATCGAACAGGCCGACGCCGGCTGCATGCGTTGGCAGGGCCGCGAAGTCTCCCTGCGCGCACCCGCGGAAGCGGCTGCCATCGGCATCGCCATGGTGCACCAGGAATCGCTGCTGGCTCCGCACCTCTCCGTCGCCGAAAATATCTTCCTCGGACGCGAGGAGCGCCTCTCCTTCGGATGGGTTAACCGGCGCCGCATGCTCGAAAAGGCGGCGCGGCTGATCGAAGAACATCATTTCCCTTTGCATGCGGACTGGCGCGTGGAACGTCTCAGCCCGCCGGGCAAACAACTGGTCGAAATCTGCCGCGCCATCCAGCATGGCTCCAGCCTGCTGATCTTCGATGAGCCCACCGCCTCGCTCTCGGGCGAGGAGACCCAGGAAGTCTTCCGTATCGTGCGCACTCTGCGCGCGCGGCAGATGGGCGTCATCTATATTACGCACCGTTTGGAAGAGCTGCGCGCTATCGGCGACCGGGTTACCATTCTGCGCGACGGCGCCACGGTGCATACCGGTTCGCTCGCCGAAATCCCCACGGACCGTATCATCCAGTACATGGTGGGCCGCGAAATGGTGGCCATCTACCAGCGGGAGCCGCTGCCGCCCGGCCGCGAATTGCTGCGCGTGGAAGGACTGACCCGCGGCGTGGAATTGCGCGATATTTCGTTTTCGCTGCGCGCGGGAGAGATTGTGGGACTGGCCGGCCTGATCGGCGCGGGCCGCACCGAAACCTGCCGCGCTATTTTCGGTGTCGATCCCGTTGACGCCGGAAAGACCTTCGTGGATGGCCGGGAGGCGCACATACATTCGCCGCGTGAAGCAGTGGCTGCGGGCATCGCGCTGGTCACCGAAGATCGCCAGAAGACCGGGCTGGCGCTGCGGCTGCCCATCGCCTACAACGTCACCATGGCGAATGTACCCGAGATCTGTCATTTCTGCCTGCTGGATGCTCCGGCGCAAAGCCGCGTGACGGCCGAGTACATCGCGCGCCTGCGCATCCGCTGCTCTTCGGGACGCCAGCCGGCCGGGCGCCTGAGCGGCGGCAACCAGCAGAAGGTGGTGATCGCCAAGTGGCTGTTCCGCCACGCCAGCGTGTTCCTGTTCGACGAGCCCACGCGCGGCATCGATGTGGGCGCGAAAGCGGAGGTCTTTGAATTGATGGACGAGCTGGCGCGCGCCGGAGCGGCCGTCCTAATGGTCAGTTCAGAGCTGCAGGAGCTGTTGCAGGTGGCCGACCGCATTCTGGTGATGCGCCAGGGACGCATCACCGGAGAGCTGCCCGGACGCACGACCCAGGAGGAAATCATGCGCTATGCCGCGCTCGATCGGGAGGTCGCGCCATAATGCAGCGTCTGTTGCCGTTTCTGAGCCTGATCGTGCTGTTCGTGGGTCTGGCCATCGCCTCGCCGCATTTTCTGACCGAGACCAATCTGTCGAGCGTGGTGCGGCAGACGGCCGTTATCAACATCATGTCGCTGGGCATGACCATCATCATCATCGCCGGCGGCATCGATCTTTCCGTGGGCGCCATTCTGGCAATGAGCGGCGTAATCGGCGCCATGGCCATGGAGAAGGGCATGCCGATCCCGGTGGGCATCCTCGTCGGTATTCTGACCGGCCTCGCCTGGGGATTTGTGAACGGCATCCTCACCACGCGCCTGCGTATCGCGCCCTTCATCGTGACCCTCGGAACGCTGGGCATTATCCGCGGGCTGACGTTGATCATCACCAACGGCCTGCCGGTGCATGGCGTCCCGCAGGGCTTTTCGTTTCTCGGCGAAGGCAACTTGCTGGGAGTACCATTCGTGCTGTGGGTGCTGGTAGTCTGCGCCCTCGCGACTCACGTCATCCTGGAACATACGCGGCTGGGCCGTTATGCGTATGCCATCGGCAGCAATCCGGACGCGGCGGTCTATGCGGGAGTGCCGGTGGGGTTCGATACGACAACGGTCTACGCGCTGGGCGGCATGCTCACGGGCCTCGCGGGTATGATCGAGGCTTCGCGCCTGATGACGGGCCAGCCCGCCGCCGGCAATGGCTACGAATTGCAGGCCATAGCGGCGGTGGTGATCGGGGGCGGCAGCCTGCATGGCGGTGAAGGCAGCGTCGTGGGGACGCTGATTGGCGCGTTCATCATGGGGCTGCTATCGAACGGCAGCGACTTGCTGGGTGTGTCGCCTTACCTGCAGCAGGCCATCATTGGCGCGGTGATCATTCTGGCGGTGACGGTGGACGAGTTGCGGAAGCGGCGGTTGGTGTAAGGGCCTCGCGCTCCGCATATAGCTCCGCCCATACAAATCCCACCGAGCGAATCTGCTCCCGCAGCGTGGTATAGCGCACCATCTCTCCCGCCGCGCGCAACTTTTCCGCGGCGCCAAGCGAAAGCTCCAGGCGATAACAGTCCGCGCGGTCCTTATATGAATAGTGCAGATACTTGACTTCGCCCGCCGCAGCCGTCTGCATCAATAGATCCCAGAAGCTCGTTTTTCGCAGCAGTGGTTTGCGTTCGCCCGCCTCGCGCGGGATCTCCACTATCTGGCGGCCGCCGCGCAGCACGGCGCGCACGCAACGCTCCGGTGCGAAGGGCCGCGCGGGCTCGTGGTCCGGAAAACTGGCCAGCAGATCGCGAATGCCGGCGAGATCGGCTTCCCATCCGCTCCAGCGAAAGCGGGACGCTCCACTCACCAGCGCGCCGCGCAGCAGCAGTTCTCGCACGCGCGCTTCGTCCTTGCCGGTGATGCCCAGCATATGTTCCACCAGATCGCGCACGGGCAGGTCCTGCACCACCACCCGCGTGATGGAAATGCTCCCGGCGGCTTCCGAGCTGAGCTTGACCCTCACGGTGGCGGGTAGAGACATCCCTGTTTTTTCACGCTAGCATAAATGCGTGACCGCGCTGGAAAAGGTGGAAGCGGAGCTGGCCCGCTACGAGCACGCTCTCGTGGATTTCTCCGCCCGCGAGCACAATGGTTCCATCGAGCTGGTCATCGCGTTGAAGAACCGCGACCTGGGCCTGCACACCTACTACGCCCCGCTGCATCCGCGCGACATCGCCCATTCGCAATTCCCCTGGACCCTGCAGCGCTACCTTTACGATTGTCTGCACGATTACCTGATCGAGATGTTCATCCGCACGCCGCAGACCCGGGTAGTCGAGCCGTGACGCCGCTCACCGAATTGTTACGCGACGAGATTCACCGCCAGGGCCCCGTTACCTTTCACCGCTTCATGCAGGCGGCGCTCTACGATCCGGCGAATGGTTACTATCGGCGCGCGCGCGATCCATTCGGTAAGCAGGGCGACTTCTATACTGCCGAGCAAATCCAGCCGGTCTTCGGAATCCTGATGGCCGCGCGCATACGGACGCTTTACCACGAGATGGGTGCGCCGTCGGATTTCACGGTCGTCGAGCTGGGCGCCGGAAGACGCGAAATGGCCGCTGCTTTTTCCGAATGGCTATACGTTCCCCTGGATCTGACCAATGGAGCCCTTGCTGATGGAGCCCTGCCCGAGGGCGCCCTGCCCGAGCGCTTCCGCGGCGTGGTATTCGCCAACGAATTCTTCGACGCCCTGCCCGTTCACGCAATTACTTACCGCGACGGATCCTTTCGCGAGTTACGCGTGGCGTGGGACGGGCGCTTCGTTTGGCATGCAGGCGAGCCGGCCGGTGAAGAGATCGCCGATTATATGCGCCGCTACTTTCCCCCGCCATCGGAAGAGGGCGCTCTCTTCGAGGTGAACCTGGAAGCCCTCGCCTGGCTGGAACGTATCGCCCGGGCGCTCCATGGATACGTGTTCACCATCGATTACGGGTACACGCGGGCCGAGTCGGTGCGGTTCCCGCGCGGGACGCTCATGAGCTACCGGCGCCATCATGCCAGTGAAGATGTGCTGGACGATCCTGGTGTGCGGGACATCACCGCGCACGTTTCGTTCACTGCGTTACAGGAGCACGGCGCGCGCCTGGGCATGCAGACCGTTTGTTTCGAGACGCTGGCGCGCACGCTGCTCTCGGCCGGAGAGCCCGATCAGTTCCAGGCGGCCCTCGCGGCGTCCACGCCCGCGGACGAAGTGCGGCGGCGTTTACAACTGAAGAGCTTGCTGTTCGGGATGGGGGAGACGTTCCGGACGCTGATACAGAGGGCGGGAGGAGCCGTTGCGGAAGGCGCTACAAAATAAAAAGGGCCCCGACGAATCGGGGCCCGTTGGTCTAAACCTGACTTACGCCCCTGTTGCGGGGCGCACGCCCAAGCTACTTCTTCTTCTTCGGAGCAGCTTTTTTCTTCGGGGCGGCTTTCTTTGTTGCGCTCTTCATCGATTGATTCTCCCTAACATCAAATTTTGCGATTCGAAAATCGCAATGTGATTCATATATAAGGTTCTTCGCGAAGAAAGTCAAGAGAAAAATGAAAGAAGCGGCCTCCATAGCAAATTTTTTTGAAAGATCGGAGCTTCGCGTGGTGCTCGTCGCGCCGAGAAACCCGTTGAACATCGGCGCCGCGGCGCGCGCCATGACCAACTTCGGCTTCACGCGCCTGCGAATTGTGAATCCGTACGAGGTCGCATTCCGCGAAGCGCGCTCCGCGGTCCACGCGGCTCCGGTGCTCGCCGCGGCGGAAGAGTTTTCGAACGTCGGCGATGCCGTGGCCGACTGCCGCCTGGTGGTCGGAACCACTTCCGTCGGCCATCGCGAGTTGCAACACCCGCTGCGCCGGTTGGAATATGGCGCGCGCTTGATCCGCCGCCAACTCGCGGCCGCGCCGGTGGCGCTGCTGTTCGGCTCGGAGAAATTTGGCCTCTCCAACGAAGACATCAGCCACTGCCACTGGCTGATGCGTATTGCCACCGTGGACTTGAACCGGTCCATGAATCTCGGCCAAGCCGTCGCCGTGTGCCTCTACGAACTGGCGCGCGATGCGCGATCCGTCGCGCCGCCACCGGAAAAACTAAAGGCTGCCCGCGCGGCGGATTCCGAGCAGATCACCGCGATGCTTGTGGAAGCGCTCGAGCGCAGCGGTTACATCAAGCCTCGGACGGCGGGCTCGGCGAAGACCAAGACGCGCCGTCTGGTGCGCCGTCTGAACCTGACCGCGCGCGATGCGGCGGTAGTGCTGGGCATGTTACGCCAGATTCTGTGGAAGCTGGGCGCCACCCCGGAGAAATGAAAGCTCGCGCAGGCGGCTCAGCAACAGGGGCTCGCACCGCGCCATAATCTACCTATGAAGTTCCTCCCGGCTTTGTGCCTCATATCCGCTATGTTTGCTCAATCCTCTTACGACCTGTTGCTCAAGGGCGGCCACGTGATCGATGGCAAGAATAAAATCAGCGCGATCCGCGACGTGGCCATACAGGACGGCAGGATTGCGGAAGTCGCCGCGGACATTCCCGCGGCCAGAGCAGCCAAGGTGGTGGATGTCTCCGGCCTCTACGTAGTGCCCGGCCTGGTCGACATGCACGTCCACGTTTACGCCGGAACAGGCCAGCGCGGAGCGTACTGCGGCGATAACAGCGTCTACCCCGACGGCTTCACGTTCCGTTCCGGGGTGACCACGGTGGCCGACGCCGGCAGCTCCGGCTGGCGAAACTTTCCGGACTTCAAGGACCGCGTCATCGACCGCGCCAAGACGCGTGTCCTCGCGTTTATCAACATCGTGGGGAAAGGCATGGGCGGCGCCGTTGAGCAGGACACCGGCGATATGGATGCCCAATCGGCCGCCCGGCAGGCGCTCGATCATAAGGATGTCATCATCGGCATCAAGACCGCGCACTACGCCGGTCCCGAATGGACGCCGGTCGAGCACGCGGTGGAAGCCGGCACGCTGGCCAATATTCCTGTGATGGTGGACTTCGGCGTATTCCGCCCGGAGCGCCCGTTTCAGGAGCTGGTCCTGAAGAAGCTGCGTCCCGGCGATATCTACACGCACACGTATCTCGACCGCGTGCCCATGCTGGACGACGACGGCCGCATCCTGCCCTACCTGTTTGAAGCTCGCCGGCGCGGCGTGATCTTCGACGTGGGACATGGCGGCGGCAGTTTCCTGTTCCGCCAGGCAGTCCCTGCCATGCGCCAGGGCTTCGCGCCGGATTCCATCTCGACCGACCTGCACATTGGCAGCATGAACGCCGGGATGAAGGACATGCTCAACGTCATGTCCAAGTTTCTGAACATGGGGATGCCGCTCGACGAGGTGATTGCGCGTTCGACCTGGGCGCCCGCACGCGAAATCAAGCGCGAAGAGCTGGGCAATTTGTCCGTGGGCGCTGGGGCGGACATAGCCGTGTTGCGCGTGGAAGAGGGCAGTTTCGGCTTCGTGGATACGTACGGCGCGCGCATGCGGGGATCGCGCAAACTGGAGTGCGAGCTGACCATCCGCAACGGCCGCGTGGTATACGATTTGAACGGCATCACTCGCGAGGACTGGGAAAAGCTTGGGAAATACACCGCTCAGGGCGATGCGCGCTGGGATGGGACGTTGGTTGGCGAGGTGCGGAGTCGCAAATGAGGCGCGCTTTCCTTCGCCAATAGGATCTCGCGGCACAATAAAGGACATCATGTCGGCTATTTCCGGGGGCGGGAAGCCAAGCAAGAGGTTCGACCGAATCTGGGATGTATAATGGTTTGCCGCCACAGGAAGCCGGGCGGTGCTAAAAGTTCGCCTGAACGCCAGGCGCCGGATTCGTAATCCCAGAGAAGGAGCAAGAACGCTGATGTTTATCAAGAAACGACCAATAGCCATTCTGTTCGCGGCCGTGACGCTTGCGGCGGGCGCACCGAGACCGCAGAGTGAATCCAAAGTTGCCAGTCTGGAACAGCTCAATTTGCGAGGCGAAGGAACCGGTACTTCGACCTCAGGTGGAGGAAGTGTGCAAGGAGCGGGTCAAGCTAACCTTTTTGGGGCAACCACACTCGCGCTAAGCTTTGTGAACGGTAAGCTGCTAGGGGATAACGGCAGCGGGGGTACCTGCTCGATTGAGAGCGGCGACCTACAACTGACGGCCGGTAGCCAGGGTACGATCACCATGAGTCAAGTGGGAACCTCCTGCAATGTTTCCGGTGCAACTAGCGCCAACACGCTGAACGCCACGTTTCTGGTGACGCAGGGAACGGGCCAGTTTCAAGGAATCACGGGCACCGGAAGCGTGGTAGTTGGTTTCTCCTCGAGCGGTGGACAAGCTAGCGCCCTTATTACCCTCAATGGGATCTTGCAGCCGGCCGCTCCCTAAGGCTCAGCGCACGCGGATTTTCGTGGTTGATCCTGAGTACGTGGGTAGCGCTGGCGGCAGTTCTGGTGGTAAGTCCCCATCCGGTGACTTTGAGCGCCGATACTCGGCTCCGGGTTTACCGCAAGTACCCGGTACAAGTGCCCGGTAAAGCGTGGTGCGGTCCACGTTGAGCAGCGCGGCCACGTCTGCGTCCGCCTATAACCTGTTCCGTGGGGGTCCCCCTGGACCCGCTTCCCAGGCCGACGCAAATGAGCCGCGCTATTTGCCGGCGTCGCGGCCGCACACTTCTTCGTAATACCGTTCGTACAGCGGGATGATGCGGTCCGTGCAGAAGCGTTCTGTGGCGGTGCGGCGCGCCGCCCCCGACAGGCGGGCGTACAATTCGTCGTCGGTGAGCAGTCGAACCACACGCGCGGCTTGCGCGGCGATGTCGCCGACCGCCTCCAGGTAGCCATCCACGCTATCGGTAATCAGCTCGGGCACGCCGCCCACGCGCGTTGCCACCGGAGGCACGCCGCAGGCCATGGCCTCCAGCGCCACGAGGCCGAACGACTCCAGATCGCTCGGCATGAGCAGCACGTGCGCCAGCGGAATGATGCGTTCGACGTGATTCTGCTTGCCCAGAAAGGAGACATGACGCTCCAGGCCCAGCTCGCGCGCCAGGTACTCGGCCGGCCCTCGCTCCGGGCCATCGCCCACCATCACAAGATGCGCCGGCGTATGCCGCAGGACCTCCGCCAGTATGCGCACACAATCCTGCACCCGCTTCACCGGCCGAAAGTTGGAAACATGCATCAGCAACTTTTCTCCCTCCGGCGCGTAGAAGCGGGCCTGCGTCTTCTCGCGATCCGGTGTGTACAGGTCGCAATTGACGAAATTCTGGATCACGCGGACCTCGTTGCGCACGCCGAAGACGTCCAGGGTCTGCCGCCGCAGGTACTCGCTGATGGAGGTGACGCCGTCGGACTCTTCGATGGAGAATTTGGTGATCGGAAAATACGAGCGGTCCGCGCCCACCAGCGTGATGTCGGTACCGTGGAGCGTGGTGATGAAGGGGAGCCGCCGCACCGGCGCCAACATTTGTTTAGCGAGCATCGCGGAGATGGAATGCGGAATGGCGTAGTGTACGTGGAGCAGGTCCAGGTTGTAGGCATCGGCGACTTCCGCCATGCGTGAGGCCAGCGCCAGGCAATACGGCGGATATTCAAACAACGGGTAAGTGGAGACCTCCACCTCGTGGTAATGAATGCGGGGAATTCCGGAATCCAGGCGAATCGGATTGGCGTAGGTAATGAAGTGCACGTGGTGGCCCCGGTTGGCCAGTTCCAAGCCCAGTTCGGTGGCCACGATGCCGCTTCCGCCGTAGGTGGGATAGCAGGTGATGCCGACGTTCACTTCGTCAGGCTAACACGCGACAAGAAGCGTGCTGGGCATGCCCGCTGCTTGAGCTGAGCGGCGAGGGGGAGAGGGGGCGAGCGGGCGAGGCCTAACACGCGATACCGCCCACGTCTCGTGTTAAGCTCTTGATCGTGGGAAAACCAATGACAATGGGAGTGATCGTCGGGAACCGCGGATTTTTTCCCGACCACCTCGCCAAGGAAGGACGCGAGGAGATCGTCAAGGCGCTCACCAACGCCGGTATCGAGCCCGTGGTGCTGGGTCCCGAGGACAGTAAGTTCGGAGCGGTCGAAACCCGCGTGGAGTCGCGCAAGTGCGCCGACCTGTTCCGCGCCAACCGCGACCGTATCGATGGCGTGATCGTTACGCTCCCGAACTTCGGCGAGGAGCGTGCCATTGCCGACACCCTACGCATGGCCGATCTGAACGTCCCCGTACTGATTCAGGCCACCCCGGATTCCGCGTCCAAGATGTCCATCAAGTTCCGGCGCGATAGCTTCTGCGGCAAGATGTCAGCCTGCAATAATCTGATGCAGTACGGCATCCCGTACTCCATCACCACGCAGCACACCGAAGCGCCGGATTCCGATCTGTTCCGCAAAGATTTGGAGTGGTTCGCGGGCGTGTGCCGTGTCGTCAAAGGGCTCCGCAGAGTCCGCATCGGAGCGCTGGGCGCGCGGCCGGCGGCCTTCAACACGGTGCGCTATAGCGAGAAGATCCTCGAGCGCCACGGCATCTCCATCGAAACCGTGGACCTGACTGAGATCCTCGGCCGCATCCATCGTATGAAGGACAGCGACGACGCAGCGCAGCAGAAGCTGGCGGCCATCAAGAGCTATGTTTCGACCGAAGGCATCCCCGATGAATCGCTCATCAAGATGGCCAAGCTCGGCGCGGTAGTCGATCATTGGATGAAAGAGACCGAGGTGGTGATGAGCGCCGTGCAGTGCTGGACCGCCATCGAAGAATACTTCGGCGTGGTCCCGTGCACCATCATGAGCATGATGAGCAACGACTTGTTCCCGAGCGCCTGCGAAGTGGATATCTGCGGCGTGGTGGGCATGTACGCGCTGCAGCTGGCCTCCGGCACGCCCAGCGCCCTGCTCGACTGGAACAATAACTACGGCGACGATCCCGATAAGGCGGTCTGCTTCCATTGCAGCAACCTGCCCAAGCATTTCTTCCGGGACGTGCGCATGGACTACCAGGAGATCATCGCCGGCACCGTGGGCAAGCTCAACACTTTCGGCACTTGCGTGGGGAGGGTGAAAGCCGGAGCGATGAGCTTCTGCCGCGTCTCGACGAACGATCGCGCCGGTAAACTCGCCTCCTACGTCGGCCAGGGAGAGTTTACCAACGATCCCCTCGAAACCTTCGGCGGCGCCGGTGTAGTGCGCATCGATCATATGCAGGATCTGCTGCGCTACATCTGCCAGAACGGCTTCGAACACCACGTGGCCGCGAATTTTTCATCCGTGGCTCCCATGATCTATGAAGCCGGAGCGCGTTATCTCGGCTGGGACATGTACTGGCATAAGTGACTTACTCCATTCAGGAGCAACTCGGTGATAGTTGCTCCGCGGGAGCAACTTTGTGATAGTCGCTGGAGTAGACTACGGCACGCTGAGCGTGCGCGTCTCGATCTTCGATAGTCAAAAGGGACGGCTGGGCTCCGCCACTGCTGAGTATCCATTGTTCCGTAAAAAGGACGACCCGGACCACGCCACACAGTCGCACGGCGACCACATGGAGGCCCTGGCAGTCGCCACACGCAAAGCCATTCAGGCCGCGGGCGTGCGCGGCGACCAGATCGAAGCCTTTGCGCTCGATACCACTGGCTCCAGCGTTATTCCGGTCGGGCCGGGACTGGTTCCGCTGGACGATTACTACCTCTGGTGCGACCATCGCGCCAAGGGCGAAGCCGCCGAAATCACCGCGGCGGGGCGTCAGGAAGGTCTCGAAGCGCTCGAATGGTGCGGCGGCGTCTACTCGTCCGAGTGGGGATTCTCCAAGCTGCTGCACTGGCTGCGGCACAATCCTGGCAAGCGCGCGGAGATGGTCACGGCGCTGGAGCATTGCGACATGCTCACGGCGGTGCTCTGCGGCATCACCGATCCGGGGCAGGCGCCGCGCAGCATCTGTGCCATGGGTCACAAGTGGATGTGGAACCAGGAGCTGGGCGGCCTGCCATCGGAGGAATTCTTGGCAACCGTGGACCCGCTGCTGGCCGGCGTACGCACCAAGCTCAACGGCCGCTATGCCACTTCCGACCAGATTGCCGGCCATCTGACGCCGGAGTGGGCCGCCAGGCTGAGTCTGAAGCCGGGTATTCCGATCCCGGTCGGAGCGTTCGACGCCCACTGGGACGCCATCGGCGCGGGAGTTAAGGAAGGCGATGTGGTGAACGTGGTGGGCACCTCCACCTGCATCATGGCGATCGCCAAACAGGTGGACCTGATCCCCGGGGTATGCGGCGTGGTGAAGGGCTCGATTCACCCGCGGTATTACGGCATCGAAGCCGGCCTCTCGGCCACCGGCGATATTTTCGACGCTATCGCGCGGCGGGCTGGCGCTACAGTGGCCGCGCTTTCGCAGGGCCTCGACCGTTTCCGCGCCGGCCAGACAGGATTGCTGCGCCTGACCTGGGACAATGGCGACCGCACCGTGCTGGTGAACGCCGAGCTTGGCGGAGTCACTCTCGGCTGGAACCTGACGCACACGGCCCAGGACGAGTTGTTCGCCGCCATTGAGGGCACCGCGTTCCACACGCGCGTGATTCTCGAGCGCATGGCGGAGCACGGCGTCGAAATTCGCCGCGTGATCAACGGCGGCGGCGTCCCGCAAAAAAACGAAACGCTCAACCGCGTCTACGCCAACGTGCTGAACAAGCCCGTGCTGGTCCCCGAGGACGATGTGACCAGCTTAGGCTCGGCCATTATGGCGTTCATGGCGGCGGGCGCTTTCGAGAGCATCGAACAGGCTCAGCAGTCGCTTTGCCCACGCTATCGGACGGTCCAGCCGGATGCAGGCGAAAGCAGTGCCTGCGAGCAGCTTTTTGGACTTTATCGCAAACTGTACTTCGCCTTCGGCAAGGCTGATTCGGAAGCAGTGGCAGTTGGCAATGTGCTGCCTGCGCTCAGGAAACTAGCAGCACAAGTCCGCCAGGGGAGACCATGAAGACGAACCGACGAGAATTTCTTCGCACGGCCGCAGCGGGTATCGCTTCAGCCGCCGCGCTGCGATCCGCCACCGGCGATTCGTTGATCGAAGTCCTGATCGACGAACCCATCGCCACCATTGCGCCCCAGATCTATAGCCACTTCACGGAAAATCTTGGCGGCGTCGTCTACGATGGCATCTGGGTCGGCGAAGACTCGGCTATCCCGAATATCGGTGGACTGCGCAAGCAGCTGGTCGAGTCGTTGCGGCGCATCAACCCGCCGGCGATTCGCTGGCCGGGCGGATGTTTTGCCGACAGCTACGACTGGCACGACGGCATCGGGCCGAGAGTGCATCGCCCCAAACGCACGAATTTTTGGGTGGACGCGCAGGAGTGGTCCAAGAATGCCAACCGCAAAGGTCCGCAGAGCTACGATCCCAACCAGTTCGGCACGGTCGAGTTCGCCCGCTTCTGCAAGCTCACCGGCGCGCAACCCTATTTCGCGGCGAATCTGCGGAGCTTGCGCGCGCAGGATTTCGACCGCTGGATCGAGTACTGCAACTCGCCCGCGGGGACGACTACGATGTCCGAACAGCGGGCCGCCGACGGCGAGCGCGATCCTCTAAACGTGCGCTACTGGGGCGTGGGAAACGAAGCCTGGGGATGCGGCGGGAACTTCACTCCCGAGGATTACGCTACCGAGTTCCTGCGTTTCACCGCCTGGACTCCGGAATACGGCGTGCCGTTGTCCTTTGTGGGCTCCGGCCCCAACGATAACGATCTGGACTGGACGCGGCGATTCTTCGCCAAAGTCGGGCACGCCGACGCCCTCGGCAGAATGTGGGGCTGGTCGATGCATCACTACGCCTGGAACGCGAGCGGGGGACGAACCACGGATTGGAATGCCGGGAAAACCGATGCCTTGCGATTTGACGCCTCTCAGTATTACGAACTGCTCCACGAAGCCGGCCTGATGGATTCGTTCATCAGCAGCCAGTGGAGCGTGATGGGTGAGTCAGACCCGCGGCACCATGTGAAGCTGGTGGTCGATGAGTGGGGCGCCTGGTATGCGCCTGGCACTGAGCCTTTCGCCGAAGCCCTGCTCGGCCAGCAGAGCACTATGCTCGACGCCGTGCTCGCCGGCCTTACGCTGGATACCTTCAACCGCCACGCGGACAAGGTTGGCATGGCGAATGTGGCCCAACTGGTGAACAATTTGCAGGCTCTCTTCTTCGCGCACGAAGACAAGTTTTGCGTCACGCCCACCTATCATGTTTTCGATATGTACACGGCGCACAAGGGAGCCCAATCGCTGCGCACGATGCTCTCCGCTCCGTCGATTTCGTATGCGCGGAATAACGCCACCGGAACGCTTCCCGGGCTCTACTGTTCGGCTTCGCTGGCCGACAAGCGCCTGACCGTAACGGTGACCAATCCGAGTCTCGACCAGACTCGCGAAGCCGACCTCGGCGTGCGGGGCGCAACTATAGCACCTGGGGCATCCGCCAAAGTAGTCACCCTGGCCGCGGCCGATGCGCACGCGCACAACACCTTCGATAATCCACGTGCCGTCGAGCCCCGTCAGGACCAGATACAGGCCAGCAGTTCGACGCTGACACACCGCTTTCCGCCGGCCTCCGTGACAAAGGTCGAGATTTCCTTGACTTAGCGGCCCCGCCTCCTCAAAAAAGGTAACATCTCAAGCCCCGCCTTCGTCATCTCATAAAACACCAGGCTTTCCTCGTCTAATGAGCGCAAGCCCCCCGTTCCCCGTATGTGGATCGTAAGACTGGCGCTGCGGCGCCCTTATACTTTTGTCGTCATGGCCGTGCTGATCGGCATCCTCGGTGGAGCCGCCATCCTGACCATGCCCATCGATATCTTTCCGTATATCGATATTCCGGTGGTCAGCATCGTGTGGTCCTACCAGGGCCTGTCGCCTGAAGAGATGGAAAAACGCATGGTCACCATCTTCGAGCGCTCCATGACCACCACGGTCAACGACATCGAGCACATCGAGTCGCAATCCTACAGCGGCGTCGCGGTCATCCGCGTTTATTTCCAGCCGAACGTCAAGATCGATATGGCTCTGGCGCAGGTCACCGCCATCTCGCAGACGCTGCTCCGCATCTTTCCGCCCGGCACGTTTCCGCCCAACATCCTCAAGTACGACGCGTCCAGCGTGCCGATTCTGCAGGTAGGCCTCGAAAGCAAGACGCTCAGCGAACAGGCCATCTTCGACTTCGGCCTCAATTTTATCCGCACCCAATTGGCGACGGTCCAAGGCGCCGCCGTTCCCCTGCCCTATGGCGGCAAGTTCCGGGAGATCATGGTCGATTTGGACCCGGACCAGCTTTACGCCAAAGGTATCTCTGCCACCGATGTATCCAACGCGGTAAGCGCGCAAAGCCTGATTCTCCCCGCCGGTGACGCCAAGATCGGGGGCATCGATTACCAAATCAAGGTCAATAGCAGCCCCAGGGTGCTGGACGATTTGAATAATCTGCCCATACGCGTGGTGAACGGCGCGGAGGTGTATATCAGGGATGTGGCGCAAGTCCGCGATGGCTATGCCGTCCAAACCAGCATAGTTCGCACCAATGGCACGCGCGGCACACTCATGACCGTATTGCGGAACGGCAGAGCTTCCACGCTGGCGATCGTGAACGCGGTGAAGGCCACGCTTCCAAAGATCATGGCCGGATTGCCGCCAGAACTGCACTACCGCGAGTTCTTCGATCAATCGCTGTTCGTGCGCGCGTCCATCAATGGGGTGGTTCGCGAAGCCGTCACCGCCGCATTGCTGACCGCCATGATGATCCTGCTCTTCCTGGGCAGCTGGCGCAGCACCGTTATCGTCTGCATATCGATTCCGCTTTCCATTCTGACCTCGCTGGCCATTTTGAGTCTGATCGGCGAAACCATCAACGTGATGACCCTGGGAGGCTTGGCGCTGGCCGTCGGCATCCTGGTGGACGACGCCACCGTCGAAATCGAGAACACGCACCGCAACATGGCCATGAAGAAGCCGCTGGTGCGCGCGGTCCTCGATGGGGCGCAACAGATCGCCGCGCCGGCCTTCGTCTCGACCCTCTCCATTTGCATCGTGTTTGTGCCGGTGCTGTTGCTGACCGGCGCCGCCAAGTTCCTGTTCACGCCGCTGGCGATGGCTGTGGCGTTCGCCATGCTGGCTTCCTACTTGCTGTCCCGGACCCTGATTCCCAACATGGTGCATTATATGCTGAGGCCGGAGCTCAAGCTCTACGCCCAGGGCGCACACGGCGAATCGGCGGGCGGGACAGGATTGATCTGGCGCGCGCACTATCTCTTCAACCGGCGGTTCGAAATGATGCGCTCCTCCTACGCCGGCCTGCTGCACGCCGCGCTCGACCACCGCGGGCTGGTCCTGGCGGGCTTCGGCATCTTCGTAGCCGCGTCTCTCTGCCTGGCCGTTTTTGTCGGCCGGGATTTTTTCCCATACGTCGATTCGGGCCAGATGCGCTTGCACGCCATGGCGCCTACCGGCACGCGCATCGAAGAGACCGAAGTGCTCTTTTCGAAAATCGACGATGAAATCCGGCGCGTCATTCCGGCCCGCGAAATCGACACCATCATCGACAACATTGGCATTCCCTTCGGTGGTTTCAACCTGGCCTTCGGCGATATCAGCACTCTGGGGACCGGAGACGGCGATATCCTGATCTCGCTGAAAGCGGACGACCACGGTCCTACCGCGGAGTATACCGACCAGCTTCGCAAGCGCTTGCACCAGAAATTCCCCAATATCGTCATTTTCTTTGAGCCGGCCAACATCACCAACCAGATTCTGAACTTCGGCCTGCCGGCGCCCATAGACCTGCAGATCGTCGGCCGCGATCCACGCAATTATCAGATCGCCCAGGCGCTGGCCGAGCGCATCTCGCACATTCCGGGGGCGGCCGATGTGCACGTTCACCAGGTTGTGGATTATCCGGAGCTGCGCATCGAGGTGGATCGCAGCAAGGCCGGCCAGTTGGGCCTGCAGCAGCGCGACGTCACCAACAGCCTGCTGATCTCGCTCAGTTCGAGTGGCCAGGTGGCGCCCAACGAGTGGCTGAACTGGACTAATGGAGTGAGTTACTTCATGGCCGTGCAGACGCCCCAATACCGCATGGACTCGCTGGCCAAGTTGATGCGGACGCCTATCTCCGCGCCCCTGGGCAGTGTTCGCAGCAATACGGCCACTTCTCTATCCGGAAGCGCGAACGCTTCGGATTCCACGGTGGGCAACGCGCCCAGCCAGAGCTCGCTCGCGTACGGCAACCCGGGCGCTACGGCGGGTGGTCCGCAGCTTTTGTCGAATATGGCGAGCGTCTCGCGCGGCGTGGCCCCCGAGATTATCAATCACTACAACGTCCAGCCCGTTTTCGACGTGTATGCCAACACGGACCGGCAGGATTTGGGCAGCCTGGGAGCGGGGGTCGAAAAGATCATGCGGGAGTTTTCGGGCAAACTTCCCAGGGGCACCACCTTCGAGCTGCGGGGCCAGGTAAGAACCATGGAGACCTCCTTCCTGCGCCTCGGGTTGGGCATGATCTTTGCAATTGTCCTTGTATATCTGCTGATGGCCGTCAATTTTCAATCGTGGCTGGATCCGTTCATCATCCTGATGGCGCTGCCCGGCGCCCTGGCCGGCATCGTTTGGATGCTGTTCATCACCCAGACCACGTTTAGCGTCCCGTCCCTCATGGGTTCCATCATGTGTATCGGCGTGGCTACCGCAAACAGCATTCTGATGGTGGTCTTCGCCAACGATCAGCGCACTGAAGGCATGGATGCGCGTTCGGCCGCCCTTGCCGCTGGGCATACCCGCATCCGCCCAGTGCTGATGACGGCCCTGGCCATGATTATCGGCATGCTTCCCATGGCTCTCGCCTGGGGCGAGGGCGGCGAACAGAATGCGCCGCTGGGACGCGCGGTGATTGGCGGCCTGCTGCTGGCTACCGTTACCACTCTGTTCATCGTCCCCATTGTGTACAGCTTGCTGAAGAAGAATCCGCCCGTCGATTTCGACCGCAAGATCGCGGAGGAGGAGCAGGAGAAAATCACCGACGAAATGCTGTTGAGTTGAGGACTGGCGTTGAAGAATGGCTAAAATAGAATACAATTCTCCAGAATCACAAGGACTGGAAGTGGTAGACGACACCGAAGCGGGCTTGCGGGCTGAAATCGAATCGCTCAAGCACAAGCTGGACGAACAGCAGAAGCTTCACCAGCAGGCCTCCCAGGAGGTCCACGCGGCCGCCGCTCCCAAGCGGCGCACTCTCTGGCTCATGGCGTTAGTCCTGGTAATTTTGATAGTCGCGGGTTTCGTGACCGGGTACCTTCCTCATCGCCACCGCGAGGCCGTGCTGGTCGCGGAAGCCAATGCCGAAGAGCATGCTCTCCCAACGGTCACCGTGGTCGGCGTGGAACGCTCCCCCGGCAGCAGCACGCTGGTCCTGCCCGGTAACATTGAAGCGGTCACCGAGGCGCCCGTGCTGGCGCGCGCCAGCGGTTACATCAAGCGCAGATACGTGGATATTGGCGACCGCGTGAAAGGCGGCCAGCTATTGGCGGAAATCGAAGCGCCGGAGCTCGATCAGCAGGTGCACCAGGCACAGGCTGCCCTGGAGCAGGCTGGTTCCGCGCTCGAGCAGGCCACTGCCAACCTGCAACAGGGCAAGGCCAATGAGCAGTTAGCCCAAGTCACCGCCCAGCGCTGGGAGAAGCTGGTGGCGAAAGGCGCGGTCTCGCGTCAGGACAACGATACCTATCAGGCGCAGTATGCGGCGCAGCAGGCAAATGTGCAAGCATTGGAAAAAGCCGTATCCGCGGCGCGCAGCAATATCCTGGCGGCCAAGGCCAATCTCTCCCGGCTTACCGATTTGCAAGGCTACAAGGGCGTCTACGCGCCGTTTGCTGGGGTTATCACGCTGCGCAACGTGGATGTCGGCGCGCTCGTCAGCGAGGCCAACACGCTCCTGTTCCGGGTTGCGCAAACGGATCGCCTGCGCACTTACGCCAATGTTCCGCAATCGGACGCGGGATCGGTACATGTCGGCCAGGTTGCGCGGCTGGTGGTTGCCGATCTGGGCGGCCGCCAGTTCACCGGGACGGTCACCCGTACCGCCAACGCGCTCGATCCCACTACGCGCACGCTGCTTACCGAGGTTCAGGTGCCCAATGCCGACGGCGCCCTTATGCCGGGCATGTACGCGCTCGTGGACATGACCACTCCGCGGAAGAATCCGCCGCTGCTGATACCGGGCGACACTCTGGTGGTGCGCGGCGATGGATCCCAAGTGGCCGTTGTGAGCGCCGATCACACGGTACACTTTCAGCGGCTTGTGTTAGGTCGTGACTTCGGCGATAAGATTGAAGTTCTCTCCGGACTCGAGGCCGGGCAGCAGGTGGTGGTGAATCCCGGCGACACCGTCCAGGAAGGCGCGAAAGTAAATCCCTTGCTGCTGCGGGAGAAAAAGCGCCCGGCCTGAAAACCGATGTATAAATCCCCGATTGTCTTTCTTCTTTGTGCCACACTGCTGCTGGGCCAGGCGCCCGGCCTGCCCGATAGTAGCCGCCCTCTTGTTCCGCGCCATTATCCGCCCGTCGATTTCCATAACTCCGCGCGCGTGCATGACTTGATTCGCGCCGGTAATCTCTATCTTTCCCAGGCGGATGCTCTGGCTCTGGCCATCGAGAACAATCTCGACGTGGAACTGGACCGGTTCAGCTTCCAGGTGGCCGATACAGACGTGCTTCGCGCCAAGGGCGGCGGACTGCTGCGCGGCGTTCCTTTTATAGTGACTGAGTCGCCCACCGGCGTAGGCGGACCGCTCAGCCCCGTGGTAACCAATCCAGCTTCGGGCACCAGCGTAACCACGGGAACCACCGTCTCTACGAATGCGATCGAGTTAGGCGCTCTCGGCGAGCCACAGACCAATCTGTCGATTCAGGGTACCATTCCGCAATCCACCGGAACCACGGTTCCCATCTTCGATCCATCCCTGGTCGGTCAGTTGAGCTGGCTGCATCAGACCACTCCTCAGACCGATATACAGTCATACGGCGTTCCGGCTCTGGTGAGCAGCGGCTTCGTCGCCAATGCCGGCTTAGTGCAGGCTTTCAGCAGCGGAGCGCAGTTGAACGTATCGTTCGACAACAGTCACCAGTCGCTGAACGCCCTGGACACTAACTACAACCCGTACACCGGGTCCAGTCTCGGCCTGAATGTGACCCAGCCTCTCTTGCGTGGATTCGGACCGGCGCTCAATCGCCGCTTCATCCGGATCGCCAACAACGACCGGAAAATCACCACCCTGCTGTTTCAACAACAACTCATCGCCACGGTTTATGGCATCATTCGTCTCTACACGGACTTCGTGGCTCTCTACGAAGACGTAAAAGTGAAGCAGGAGAACCTGAACGCGGCCGAGAAGCTATACTCGGATACCAAGGCGCAGGTGGATGAGGGCACTCTGGCGCCCGTTGAGATGACCCGGGCAAATGCTCAGGTGTTTTCCACCCGCCAGGACCTGATTAACGCGGGCGGCGTTCTCGAGGAACAACAGGCCATTCTGAAGAACCTGCTCACCCGAAGCGGCAATGCGGACCCGGAGGTACAGGCCGCCACGATTATTCCCACGGACTTACTCAACATCCCCGAAAAAGAAGAGATACGCCCCATCCAGGATCTGTTCGCAGAGGCCTTGGCGAACCGGCCGGATCTCAGCCAGGCTAACCTGCAGATCGAGAATTCTCAGATTGGTCTGAGGGGCTCACGGAACGCGCTCCTTCCGGAGGTGGACCTTGTCGGGATTCTGCAGAATAACGGACTCGCCGGCCCGGTGAGCCCGTTTGCGCCGGCATCGGACGCTCCCTTCGTGGGCGGTTATGGCACGGTGCTCGATCAACTCTTCGCCCGTAAGTACCCCACTTACGGAATCGGCGTACAGATGACGCTGCCAATTCGTAACCGGATCGCCGAAGCCGACCTGGCGCGGGATGAGTTACAACTCCGGCAGTCGGAAGTTCGTCTCCGCCAGCTACAGAACGAGGCGCGTCTGGAAGTGGAAGATGCCCTGATCGCCATGCGCCGGGCGCGATCTTCGTACGAGGCGGCCGTGCAGGCCAGGCGCTTCCAGCAGGAGTCGCTCGAAGCCGAACAGATGAAGTACGAAGTCGGCGCATCCACCGCCTTCTTCGTCATTCAATACGAAAGCCTGCTGGCCCAGGCGAAATCCACCGAAGTAGCGGCCAAGAGCGCTTACGTGAAAGCTCGCGCCGCGCTCGAACGGGCCACTGGATCCATCCTGACAACTCACCAGATATCTATGGAAGCCGGTATCAAGGGGCGGATGTAAGCGCCGCCGCGTTTCTAACGCGTTAGCAAACCGAGCCGTGACCGTGCAGCGGTCTCAGGCTTACCTGCTACTTCCTACTGCGCTTTCCGGAAGGCTGCCCACCGTTTTTTCGTGGCGGCTATAATGCGCGCGCGGCCGGCGGCACTTAGCACGCGTTTCGCCTTCACCGGCGTGCCGTGCTCGGCTTTGTAGGCGGCCCATCTCTTCCTCTGAGCCAGCGCGATACGCTTGCGCGCCGCCGCACTCATCGTGCGTTTCTTGGGCGCGGTCCCCGCCGCGGCCGTATGAGAGAGTGTTTGCCGCGCAGCCGGTGGGCCTCCGATCTGGCTTCGCAGCCCAGCTATCTTTTCCTCAACCTGATCGCGCAGGTGTTGAAAGCCGATTAATGCAGCCTCGAGTACTTCAGTGTCTCGCATAGGTGTTAGTGGCCTCAGCATGATTATAGCTCTACCCATCCCGCTTGCGCATGCAATGATAATGACTCGGTTCAAATAAGATTGCCCACTATAATAAGCCCACTGAGCGATACAATACCAAAATGGATCGCAGAACCTTTCTGGGCGCCGCGGCGGGCGTTGGTTTGCCGGATATTTTCATGGATAAGCTGGCAGGCGCCACAACCGTACCGATCATCGACACACATATACATCTCTTCGATCCGGGGCGCCCCCAGGGCGTGCCCTGGCCCGAGAAGAACAATCAAGTACTCTACCGGCCCGCGTTGCCTGACAGGTATCGCAAGGTCACTCAGGGGCTCGGCGTCGTGGGAGCTATAGAAGTAGAAGCCAGCCCCTGGCTCGAGGACAACCAGTGGGTGCTGGATATTGCGGCTAAAGACACCATCATCGTCGGGACCGTTGGAGACCTGGAGCCGGGCCAGCCGAAGTTCCGGGATAACCTCGAACGCTTCCATCGGAACCCTCTCTTCAGGGGCATCCGTTACGGAAACCTATGGGGTAGAGACCTGACCGCGCAGCTGACCAGGACGGAATTCATTTCGGACCTGAAGGCCTTGGCCGATGACGGTCTGGTCCTGGACACCGCCAATCAAACTCCGGCGTTGATTGCCGATGTAGTGCGGCTTACCGATCGGGTTTCCACCCTGAGAGTAATCATCGATCATCTGCCACAGATGGACCCTCCCGCCGATGCAGCCGCTCGCAGGGCGGTCGAGGCCGATCTGCGCGAACTGGGCAAACGTCCTCAGGTCTATGTGAAAGTCTCCGAGGTCCTCCGCCGCGTCGGCGGTAAGGTCCCCGAGCATTTGGACTTCTACCGCGACAGACTGGACGAGTTTTGGGATATCTTCGGCCAGGACCGCCTGCTCTACGGAAGCGACTGGCCCAATAGCGATCTGTGGGGAAGTTATCCGCAAGTTCTGAAGATTGTCCGCGAGTACTTCACCGCCAAGGGGACCGCGGCCGCGGAAAAGTACTTCTGGAAGAACTCCCTTGCGGCGTATCATTGGACGAAACGAAATGCCAGCCAACCCTCCATTTCGTGACTACCCGCGACTGTCCCTGCCGCTAGCCCTTGCCCTGGTCGCGTGGACAGGCTGCGGTCATGGCAGTCAATCCGATCTGGCGGAAGAGATCGCGCGTATTCGAGCCATCGATAATCACGCCCACCCCGTACGAGTCGTCGCAAGCGGTGAGCAGGACCGTGAGTTCGATGCGCTTCCGGTCGATAACATGGAGCCCTCCTCCGATCCCGTTTACTTGAGGCCGGGCGCGCCCGGCATAGTGGAGGCTTGGCGGGCGTTGTTCGCTTTCTCTTACAACGATACCCAGCCCGCGCACGCGCAAGAGCTGCAGCGAAGCAAACGGCGCGCCATCGCGGACCAGGGCGACGGTTATCCGGCCTGGGTCCTCGATCGAATGGGCGTAGAAGTGATGCTGGCTAATCGCGTACGAATGGGCCGTGGAATTCAGCCGCCGCGGTTCCGCTGGGTGCCGTATGCCGACGCGCTGCTGTTCCCGCTGGACAACACCCAGCTCGCCGCCAGGAATTCCGATCGCAAGGCTTTCTTTGCGCTCGAAGAGACTCTGCGCCTGCGATATTTGAAAGATGTCGGACTGGACCGGCCGCCCTCGACTTTGAGTAACTATCTTACCAGCGTAGTTACCCCTACCCTCGAACGTCACAAGCGTGGCGGGGCGGTGGCTGAGAAATTCGAAGCAGCTTATCTGCGGTCGTTGGAGTTCGACAAAGTGGACCGCGCCTCGGCGGACCGCGTGTATGCCCAGTTTCTGGCCAAGTCTTCGCCCCCGGACGACCAATACAAGCTGCTCGAAGATTATCTGTTCCGGTACATTGCGGCGGAATGCGGACGCCTGGGGATGGCCGTGCACCTGCATACCATGGCCGGCGCCGGAAGCTATTTTGATGTCGAAGGCGCGAATCCGCTGCGCCTGGAATCCGTCCTCAACGATCCCGCGCTGCGGAAGACGAACTTCGTCATGATACACGGAGGTTGGCCTTTCACCCGCGAAATTACGCCGCTCTTGGAAAAGCCCAACGCCTATCTCGATTACTCGTCGCAATCGCTGATGCTGCCGCCGGCCACCCTGGCGCGGACTCTGCGCGAGTGGCTCGAATGGGTGCCCGAAAAAGTCATGTTCGGCACCGATGCCTATCCCTATTCGGACGAGATGGGGTGGGAAGAATCCGGATGGATCGCGGCGCACAGAGGCCGGGAGGCCCTGGTCATCGCGCTTACGTCGATGATGCGCGATGGCGAGGTCTCGCGCGATCGGGCCCTCGAGCTGGCCCGCATGGTTCTCCGCGAGAATGCGCGAAAGCTGTATGGGTTGTAAGATTCCCGTATGACCTGTTCTCTATCGATCTTCGCCTGCTTCCTGCTGACCGGCGCCTGCGCGTGGGCCATTTCTCCGACCCAGGATGGCTTGGTCTACGGTGAGGCCGGCGGCGAAAAACTCACCATGGACTATTACGCGCCTTCCGGGCCCGGTCCCCATCCGATCGTCGTCATCATTCACGGCGGCGGCTTCATAGGCGGTACCAGCAAGAACGGCAGCGAGGCTTATTGCGCCGACTTTCTGGCGCCCGCCGGATACAGCGTTTTCTCCATCAACTATCGCCTGGCGCCCCGGTATCCCTATCCCGCCATGGTCGAAGACGTCGAAACCGCCATCCGCTACCTACGCTCGCATGCCGCGGAATGGAAGGCTGACCCGGACAAGATCGCCTTAGTGGGAGGTTCCGCCGGCGGCTACTTGAGTAACATGGTGGGCCTGCTTAATGCGCCCGGCGCGCGCGTGCAAGCCGTCGTCACTCTGTTCGGACCCAGCGATTTCCGTGGTAAGCCTATGAATGAAAACGTTCATGCTTTGCTCGATGACTTCATCGGCAAGAAGGGCGCGGAATTCGCGCTGGCCGAAGCCTCGCCCATCACCCATGTCACCAGAGACGCTCCGCCCTTTCTGCTCATTCACGGCGACAAGGACGAGGCCGTCCCGTTTTCCGAGTCCACCAACTTACAGCTGGCATTGAAGGCAGCGGGCGTGCGATGTGACTTGATTCGCATTCCCAATGGCCCCCACGCTACCGGCTCGTGGTATAAAATCCCCGGCGTTCCGGACTGGGAGCGGCAAATGACCGAATGGCTGAACAGCACGTTGAATCACCATGGACCGGTAGGGCAAGGAATTCGCGCGCGCCAGACATCCTGACTCTTCGTTGAGACATCCTGATTCAATCGCGCCGATTCAATCGCGCCGATTCAATCGCGGTCATCCGGCACTACCTTCTCCACTTGCGGTAAAATCACGATGAACGCAGCCGACGCCGCATTTCTAGCGGATCTGCATATCCTCGTCAATTCCGCCCATGCCGATCGCCTCCACCACCCGCGCCGCAGAGTTTCGGGAGCAGCTTGCGCGCCGCGCCATGGTAGCCGATGGCGCCATGGGTACCATGCTGTATTCGCGAGGCGTGTTCATCAACCGCTGTTACGACGAGTTGAACCTTTCCGCGGCGGAGATGGTGCGCCAGATTCACCAGGAGTATGTGAAGGCCGGCGCTGAGATTCTGGAGACCAACACCTTCGGGGCGAACCGCATGCGGTTGGGGGCGTTCGGAGTCGCCGAGAAGCTGCGCGATATCAACGTGGCCGGCGTGCGCTTGGCGCGCGAAGCAGCTCGTGAGAATGCTTTCGTGGCGGGCGCGGTCGGACCTCTGGGGGCGCATATCGAGCCGCTGGGTCCCACTTCCTTCGCCGAAGCGCGCGCCATCTTTCGCGAACAGATCGATGTCTTGCTGGATGCCGGCGTCGATCTGCTGATCCTCGAAACGTTCGGCAATCTGGATGAGCTGCGCGAGGCGGTGTTCGCCGCGCGCGAAGCGGCCGGCCCGGAGATCGCTATCGTGGCACAGGTTACCATCGACGATAACGGCAACTTGCCCGGCGGTATGGAAGTGGAAACGTTTACGCGCCGCCTGAACGAATGGCCCGCGGATGTCATCGGCTGCAATTGTTCCGTGGGGCCGAAGGTCACCCTCGAAACCATCGAGCGCATGATGCAGTACTCCACCAGGCCCATGAGCGCCATGCCCAACGCGGGCCTGCCGGTGCGCGTGGAAGGCCGTAATCTCTATCTCTGCTCGCCGGAATATATGGCGCAATATGCGCGACGGCTGCTGTGGGCGGGAGTGCGAATTGTAGGCGGCTGCTGCGGCACTACGCCCGAGCACATCAAACTGATCCATTCCGAGGCGCGCTCGCTGCAGCCGGTACAGAAGAAATTGGGCGTCACCGTGGAAGAGCCCAAGGCCAAGGCGCGGGCCATGACCAAAGTGCCCATGGCGGAAAAGTCGCAGCTGGGCGCCAAGCTGGCCGCCGGGAAATTCGTGGCCTTCGTGGAGATCCTGCCGCCGCGCGGTGTGGACGCGTCCAAGGAAATCGCGGGCGCCAAACTGTGCGCCGCGCAGGGCATCGACTGCATTAACGTGCCGGACGGGCCGCGGGCCAGCGCGCGCATGAGCTCGCAGGTCACTTGCCAGCTTATACAACGGGAAGCGGGCATCGAGGCGGTCAACCATTTCTGCTGCCGTGATCGCAACATCCTCGGTATCCAGTCGGAGTTGCTGGGCGCGCACTGCGCCGGCGTGCGCAACCTGATTTGTATCACTGGCGATCCTCCGCGCATGGGAACTTATCCGGATGCCACCGCGGTCTTCGACGTGGACGCCATCGGCCTGGTGAACATTGTCAACAATCTCAATCATGGTCTCGACATAGGCGGCAACGCCATGGGATCGCAAACGGCGCTGCTCATCGGCGTGGGAGTTAACCCCGGCGCTCTGAACATGGATGACGAGATCCGCCGCTTCGAGTGGAAAGTGCAAGCCGGCGCCGAGTATGTGGTTACGCAGCCCGTTTTCGACCTGGCGCTGCTGGAACAGTTTCTGCGGCGCATCGAGCACGTCAAGATTCCTGTAATCTGCGGCATCTGGCCGCTGACCAGTTATCGCAATGCCGAATTTATGGTCAACGAGCTGCGCGTGCCTGTGCCGGAGTATTATTTGGAGCGCATGCGGCAGGTGGACAATGCGGAGAAATCGCGCCAGGAGGGCGTGGCCATCGCGCGGGAGATGGTCGAGCGGGTGCGCGGCATGGTGCAGGGCGCGCAGCTGAGCGCTCCGTTCGGGCGCTACCAGATGGCCATCGACGTGGCGCAGGCGATTGGGCCGCGCTAGGGGTCGCGGCGCGTATGGCAACTGATCTGTTAGAGGTAAGCGCGGAACAGCCCCAAGCGGAAGCCATCGAACGCGCCGCCGCCGCTGTTCGCCGGGGCAAGGTGGTGGCCATTCCCACCGACGCGCTTTACGTCCTGGTGGCCGACCCTTTCAACCTGCGCGCGGTTGCGGGCGTCTTCCAGGCCAAAGGGCGCGACATGCATCGCTCCCTGCCGCTGCTGGTGGGCGATATGATGGCGGTTGAAGAGCTGGCCGCGGAGTTGAATAATCGCTTCTATCTTCTGGCGCGGCGTTTCTGGCCGGGAGCGCTCACCATCATCGTGCCGGCCTCCGCGCGCGTGCCGTTGAAGGTGACCGGCAATACCGGCCGGCTGGCCGTGCGGCAGCCCTGCGGAAAGATCGCCAACGATTTGATCGCGGCGCTGAACCAGCCGGTGATTTCGACCAGCGCCAACATTTCGGGATCGCCCACCTGCCGCACCGGCATAGAGGTCTTCGGCATGATGGACGGCCGCGTGGACCTGGTGCTCGACGGCGGCGCTTGCTCGGGCGAAGGCGCCACGACGGTGGATATCACCGAGCCCTACTGGAAACTCATCAAACAAGGCGCGATCGGGGAGAAAGAGATCGCCGAGGCCTTGCAGGCGACTTAGCGGCAGTGGCGGTCAACTCACAGGATGTCGAAGGTGAACCTTGTGGATGCGGCCATCGGTTATCACGGCGCAATCACGGATCGTATCAGCCACTTGCGCTGAGTGCATGCAGTCAAAGCCGAAGAACATCGGATCGTATCGATTGACTCGTCGTTACGATTCGCAATTTGGTGACAGATCCGGCACTCGAGTGGCGCACGCTTCAGCGAGGGCCCCTGCCGGGCGGCAGATGGAACAGCAGCGAGACCAAGGGTGCGGTGAAGTCGGATTGTGCGGTAATTTAAAAGAAGAACAGCGGCCGCAGCTACGGTCCTTCTA
>Ga0302324_100001367_pt1 | contig 59765 bp, 63 predicted proteins | sample Palsa_T0_1_FD_201949 | JGI IMG/M metagenome (GOLD analysis project Ga0302324, IMG submission 201949) | Peat permafrost microbial communities from Stordalen Mire near Abisko, Sweden - Palsa_T0_1 | ecosystem: Environmental > Terrestrial > Soil > Palsa > Peat permafrost | place: Sweden: Abisko...
TTTTTATGAGGCGGCTTATTGCGGGATTGACATTGTTGGCGGGCGGATTGTACGCGCAGCCGTTGGTGTTCTTCCAAGCGCCGGGAGGCGCTCAGAGTTACGAATTCCACATCGGCTCGCCCGGCGGAACATTTTTGGGCGTCAGTTTGGCGGAGATCGACGCGGCCCGAGCGCGCGATTTGAAGCTTAAGGAGACTTACGGCGTCGAGATCACGCGGGTGGAGGAGGGCAGTCCGGCCGAGAAGGCCGGCCTGAAACCGAACGACGTGGTGCTGGAATACAACGGGCAGCGCGTGGAAGGCATGGCGCAGTTTGGGAGGCTGGTCCATGAGACCCCCGCCGGGCGCGAGGTGAAGCTGGAGATCAGCCGCGGCGGCGTCACTCAGACCATCGCCGCTACGCTGGCCACCCGCAAGGCCAAGGCTGCGGGCTGGAACCTGCCTGGGCAGGACTTCCAGATGCCCGATATTCATATCCCCGACATTCCTCAGGTGTTCACCACGTTGCGGAGCCCGATGCTAGGGGTCGAAGCGGAGTCGCTCGGTTCGCAATTGGCGAGTTACTTTGGAGTCAAGGAAGGCGTCCTGGTGAGGTCCGTGGTCAGCGATTCAGCGGCGGAGCGCGCGGGCATCCGGGCCGGCGATGTGATTACCAAAGTGGATGGGACAACCGTAACGACGCCCAATGAGGTATCGAGCGCCGTGCGCACCGCCAGTTCCAAAAAGACGTTCGCCGTCGACCTGATGCGGGATCACAAAGACATTTCCGTAAACGTCAGCGTTGACGACCGGCGCTAGGAAATCCTCAGGATGGGTTTTCGTTGTTGCCGTTTAGAACCAAGCCGTAGACCTTGATCAAAAGTTCCACCTCCCGGCGGGGGATACTCAACGAGGCTGCGATGTTTTCAGCGGGCTCTCCGCGTCGCGACATTCGAATCACCTGCGTGCGCTTATTGAGATTGAGACTCGCTCTCGGCGGCGCGGGGGGAATGACGATGCCAGCGCGATCCTCGGCGTCCTGAAGCCGCGCGCTCAAATCTTCGAGCTTGGCTTTGAGGCTCAGGTTTAGAGCGGATTCGGTCTCCCGAGGTTTGCGCAGACGGGACTTCAAGGAGCTCAGCTCCTTCTCCAGACACGCGATGTAGAGCAGGCCCACGATGGACGTGGCGGCGAGCAGAACATACGGCGCGAGCGGTATGAGATAGCGTTCCAGCATTGCTAATTCAGCGTTCTGAGCCGTTCCTGGCGGCTGATGACTTCCTTGATTCTGATTCCGAAGTTTCCTTCCACCACCACCACTTCTCCCCTGGCGATGACACAGTTGTTCACGATCACTTCCACCGGTTCGGAGACGGCCCGGTTCAACTCCACGATGGAACCGGTGGTAAGTTTGATGACGTCCTTCAACGCGATCTGAGCCCGTCCGAAAGAAACGCTGACCGGCAGCTCCACATCCAGCAGCAAATCGATGGAATTGGGTTTGAATACCGCCACCGAGGCGGGCCTAGCGGCGGCTGCGCGATCGGCTTCCCGGGAATCCTCGGGCGGGGCGCTATCGGAAAGGCTCGACCAGGAGGCGTTGAATGCGGCCAGAACGGGGACAGCCGCTTCCCCGAAGGTCAGGTCAAACGAATAGCCGGCGACAGCGGCCGACGGCGGCGGAGACTCGCGGCCGCCGCTGCACGAGACTTCCTTGTGCACGCGAGCGGAGACCGCGCCGGCTAAACCCGAGAGCGCCTGGCTTAAGATCTCGAGATAGGTGCCGCGGACGGTTTCGACGTCTTCTTCCTCTACTCCGGCGTTCCGTAAGACGCGGTTTCCTATCTCCCGCCAGGTTGCCGGAGCCGCTCCGATCCAAATCAGCGAATCTGTACCAAGGCTGAAAGTCTGCTCCCACCAGCAGACCTTGTCGGGGCCAGTTTCGAGATCCCCGGAAGAGAGCTCGTGGACGGCGAAGGCCACTTCGGGCGCTTCGCCCGCCATGGATTCAACGGCTCGCGTCAACTGCGCGGCCCAATTCTCGGCCAGCCACGAGGGCGTCGCCGAAAGGAGAGGATCCGGCACAGTCAGGCGCCCCTTTCGACCGGCCAGCGCTTCTCCATATAGGAACGGAGCCTCAAAATCGCTTGCGACTTCAGTTGCGAGACACGCGACTCGTGCAGATTCACGATCTTCGCAATTTCCCGCAACGTCAGTTCTTCGTGGTAATAGAGGCTGATTACGGTGCGTTCGGTGCGCGGCATCTTTTCGATGGCCGACGCCAGCAATCGCTGCAGTTCGGATTTTTCCACGATGCGCGAAGGCCAGCTCTCTTCGTCATCGGAAATATACTTCAGAAGACTGCTGCCGTCGCCTTCCGGGGATACCGTTTCCAGGCTGCCCATGTTGACGCCGCGAATGGCCACCAACCACTCGTGATATTCCTCGATGGGTATAGCCAACTCTTTGGCAATCTCTTCTTCCGACGGTGCTCGATGCTCGCGCTGCTCGATTACGGTAATGGCGGCCTCGATCTGCTTGGAACGCTTGCGCTGTTGGCGCGGCGCCCAGTCCAAGCCTCGCAAGCTATCCAGGATCGCCCCGCGGATCTTGTATTCGGCGTAGGTTTTCAGCTTGACGTTGTGTGTAGGATCGAAGCGGTCGATCGCGGCTATCAGGCCGATGGTTCCGGTGGAGATGAGGTCGTCCAGATTCACGCTCTCCGGAAGCCGTTCATGAATGCGCCTGGCGATCAAGCGAACCTGAGGCAGATGTTCGAGAATGAGGCGTTCCCGGTCTTCGGTGGCGTTCTCCTGGCCCTGGTATTTCTTCACGGCGCGGCGCGGCGCGATGTCCTTCACGATGCCGGGCGCGTTCATGCGGCGGCCACTCCAACGTTCGTTTCAGCGCCTTGCTCGGGTTCGAGCATGGCGTCGAGGATTAGATCGGTTGTGGCCGGTTCAAGATCCTCGGGAATTCGCTGGCCGCGCGATACAAAGGAAACGGGTATTCTCATACGTGCGCTTTGGCTCATGATCGGGCCGAGGGTTTGGGTCTCATCCAACCGGGTAAAGAGGAGCTTGGAGGGCTTGAACGGGGAATAATGCTCCGCGACCCGCTTTAAGTCGTTCGTTCGCATGGAGGCCGGAAGAACCAGGTGCGTATCGATGCCTGGATAGGTAGCCAGGAAGCGGGCCAGGTTTTCGTTGCCATCCATCTCGGCGCTGCAAAGGCCCGGCGTGTCGATGAGGATCAGGTGCTTCTGACGATGCTCTTCGAGCGCTTGCGCCAGCGCCGTGGTGGTCTCGAGAATTTGGCAGCCGATGCCCAAAATCGCGGCGTAAGATCGCAATTCATCGGCGGCAGCGACGCGGTAAGTGTCCAAGCTGAGGATGTGGGAAGGCTTCCTGGAAGTGACTCCGTATTGCACGGCCAGCTTCACCAGCGACGTGGTCTTGCCGGCGCCCGGTGGCCCGACCAAGGCGACGATCCGCGAGGGTGCGCCCGGGCACCCCAACTCCGCATTGACCGAAAACATTCGGGCGAGTTCCGAGCGCAGCGCGCGGGTGCTGAAGCTCGATCCGATCTTGCAGAGGGCTTCGTAGGCGAGATCGGCTTCCAGCTCCGCGTCGGTCAACTTGGCGAAGGCTGCCGAAAGATCCGGGTCGGACGCGATTCCCGCCAGTCCGCTTCCGGAGCGCGCGAGCGAGCGCGCCAGCCGCTCTACTTGATGCTTCAAGTCTGAAATGTCCCGCGACAATTTGTCCGCATTCGGCACCGCCGCGGCCGATGGCGTTCGATTGTTCTCCCGCGCATCCTCGCGATGTTCGGACGCCTCGGCGCAGACCACCACCTCGTAGGCGCCCAGGTGCTTCGCTTCTCCGTTGCTGCGCTTGGAATTCACCAGCATGGCATCTGGTCCCATCTCGCGCCGCGCCAAGCTGAGGGCTTCCTCGATGGTATCCGCAAAAAACGATTTCAGTTTCATGGCGTACAGCTTTCAGCCGTGTCTCCTAGGTGACCGCCCCGAGCGAAACAATCCTATTCCCCGGCGGTACCTCGTTGTGGGATAGTACCGTCAAATTCGGGGCTATACTCTCCGTGATCTGCCGAACGAAGAAGCGGCTTCCCGAGCTGGTAAGCAACACTGTCGAAGTATCCGGAGTGCCGCAACACTTCTTGACGCGGTCTTGAATTTCCCGCACGCGCTGTGGCGAAAGAGTCAAATGACTAGAGTTCTCCGAGTGCTCCACCGCGGATTCGATCGCTTGTTCCATGGCCGGGTCGAACAAGTAGGCGGATAAATCGCCGGTCGTATCCACCAGCGGCTTCACAACTTGACGCCGGATGGCCTGGCGGACGTATTCGGTCAGCAGAATCGTGTTCTTCGTAATTGGCGCCGCTTCGCCCAGCGCCTCGAGAATGCTCACCGCGTCCCGGATAGAAACTCGCTCGCGCAACAGGTTTTGAAGAACTTTCTGCACCACCGCCAAGGAGAGCAATTTTGGAACCAAATCCTCAACGACTTTTGGGTTCTCTTCGGCCACGCGATCGAGTACTTTTTTGGCATCTTGGCGAGAGAACAATTCGTGCGCGTGCCTCCGCACCACTTCACCGAGATGCGTGCCCAGAATGCTGACCGTGTCGACGATCGTGTAGCCGGCATGGCGCGCCTTTTCGACGTTTTCGGGTGCGATCCACATCGCCGTTATCCCGAAAGCGGGCTCGCGAGTTGGAATACCTTCGATGGGTTCGGTCTTGTCGTCGGAGCGAATCGCGAGCTCGCATCCGTGCGCTATTTCGTAGCGGGCGATCTCCGCTCCCTTCATCGAAATCATGTACTCGCGGGCTTTTAGAGTAAGATTGTCGGTCACGCGGACGGGCGGAAGAATATAGCCCAGCTCGCTAGCCAATTGCCGGCGGATGCTGGCGATCCTTTTGAGGAGCGGAGAGTTTTGCCCTCCTTCCACAAGGTTTACCAAGCCCAGGCCTACTTCGATGGCGAGCGGCTCGACACGCAGCAGCGCTTCCAGATTCTCCCGAGGCGGCCCGGCCGATGGAGCCTTCGCCTTTTCCGGCGCGCCAGTTTTTTGCCGCACCCGCCACGCTATCGTTCCGACGCCCGCGCCTAGCACCAGGAATGGAATCTTGGGAAGGCCTGGAAACGCCGCCATGGCGATCAGCACGCCGGAGGCAAGAAATAGCGGCTGCGAGTTACTGAACACCTGTTTCTGGACATCCAGTCCCAGTCTGGTATCCGAACTGGCCCGGGTGACGATCAAACCTCCCGAAATGGAAATCATCAAGGCGGGGATCACCGTCACCAGGCCGTCTCCAATCGTGAGGACCGTGTAGGTGGCCAGCGCGCGCTTCAGATCCAACCCGTGCTGCAATACCCCGATCAAGAAGCCGGCGATGATATTAATCGCAGTAATGAGAATAGAGGCCACGGCGTCGCGCTGAGTGAAACGCGATGCGCCGTCCATGGCGCCATAGAATTCCGCTTCGCTGGCCAGGTTCTTGCGCCTGCTCCGCGCTTCGGTGTCGTCGATAAGGCCGGCATTCAGATCCGAATCGATGGACATTTGCTTGCCCGGCATGGCGTCCAAGGTGAAACGCGCGGTTACTTCCGAAATGCGGACCGCGCCGTGGTTAATGACGACATACTGAATAGCGATCAACACCAGGAAGATCACCGCGCCGATGATATAGTTGCCGCCTACCACGAAGGCGCCAAAAGCTTGGATCACTTCGCCCGCCGCGGCGGTCCCGGTATTGCCGTTGAGCAGAATCAGCCGCGCCGAAGAGATGTTCAAAGCCAGGCGGAACAGAGTCATCAAGAGAAGCGTGGTGGGGAAGACGCTGAACTCCACGGGCTTGACGATGTAGAGCGACACCAACAGCACGATCACCGACATGGTGATGTTGGCCGAGATCAGAATGTCCAGCAAAAACGGGGGCAGCGGCGTGATCATCGCCAGCACGATGCCCAGCACCGCGATCGGCACGGCGAATTCCCGCCAATTTACCGCTATCGACGGAGCCGTCGTGGCCGGCCGGACCGCCTGCTTGGCGGGGACGAGGGCTGGAGCGGGAGGACGTTTGCGGCCAATTGGAACTCGAGCGCCGGCGGCCATTTATTTGCGCCTCGGATTCATGAGTTTGAAGATATACGCGAGCACTTCGGCCACCGCGCGATAGAGATGCGCCGGAATCTCCTGGCCGACGTCGGCCGACTTGTACAGGGCCTGCGCCAGGGGCTGGTTTTCAACGATGGGCACCTGGTAATCGATCGCGATCTGCCGGATTCGTAGCGCCAGATAATTCTTTCCCTTTGCCAGTACCAGCGGCGCTGCCATGCTTTCCACGTCATAGCGGATGGCGACCGAATAGTGCGTAGGGTTCACGATCACCGCCGTCGCGTTGGGGATTTCCTTCATCATGTTGCGGCGCGCCAAATCCCTCTGGATGCGGCGAACTCGGGCTTTGATCTGCGGATCGCCCTCGGTTTCCTTCAGCTCATCGCGGACCTCTTGCTTGGTCATTCGCAACGATTTGCCGTGGCGGCGCTGCACGCGTATGAAATCCAGCAGGCCGATCAGCAGGAATAAAAACGCGGCCTTCCACAGGAAGCCTTTCAACGAACTGGCCAGCAGAACCAGCGCCGGCCCGACGCTCTGTCGGGCGAGGCCGGCATAAGCCGCCATATTTTGGCTGACCACGGAAGTAACGGCCAGCACGAGTACGGGCAGGAATACGAGAGCTTGAAGAAGCGATGCAGAGTTCTGCGACAGTAGATTCTTCATTTTTTCGAGCGGATTGAGCCGCTTTATATCGGGCGCCAATTTCTGTGGCGATAGCCCCAGGCGCGTAGTCCCTAGTTGGCCGGCCAATGCTACGCCCCAGAGGCATACACCCATCCAGAACAACGGCTGAAAAACATGCCCGATGGATTGGCGATAGAGAGTCCGGAGGTTGTTCTGGCTGGGCTCGAGGTGGAAGGCGCCCGCCAAGAAGTAGCGCATCGTTTCTCGCGCCCGATTGAGGAAACCCGCTCCGCCGGCCGATACCAAGGAGGCAAACGTTAGAAACTGGAGCGCCGCCAGGAACTCGCGGCTGGAGGGATATTGGCCTTCCTTGCGAGCTTTGTCCAGCCGTCGCTTGGTCGGTTTTTCGGTGCGCTGTCCCTGATCCGGCATGCTAGTGGTTCAATAACCGCGCCAGAGTGATGAACGTTGCCGCTCCGACTTTCTCGAAGACGCGCGGGAAGAATGCGATCACCGAAGCCAGAAACGCCAAGGACGCCAGCATCTTCACCGAGAAGGCGAGCGATAGAACCTGCAACTGTGTGTGCAGGCGGCTGAGCACGCCAAAGGCGATGTCCAACAGAAGCACCAGAGCCAGTACCGGCATCGCAAGCTGGAGACCGGTTGAAAAGATCGAGGAGCCCAGCCGGGTGATGGCTTCCACGCCCGGCCCGGTCAGCAAGTACGTTCCGCTCGGAACCGATGTAAGACTCCTGGCCAGCACCCGCACCACTTGTCGGTCGAAGCCGAACGTGAAGAAGAAACAGCCGGCCATGAGCTGCGACATGAGCTGCAGAGTGGTAGTGTCGGCCTGCGTGTTCGGGTCTATGGTGGAGGCGAAGGAGTAGCCGGCCTGCAGGCCTATGATCTGCGCGGCTAGCTGCACTCCTTCCAGCAGAAATGTGACCGCCACACCGATCGTCAAGCCAATAGACGCTTCCGCCAAGATCCAGCCAACCAGCCGGCCGACCTGGAGACCTTCCACGGCGGGCGCAGGCCAAGCCGGGAACAACGCCACCGTGAGAGCAAGCGCCAGAACGATTCGGCTGGCATCGGGGCCCGCCGAGATGCCGGGGATGGGAACCAGCGCGACGGTCCCGGATACGCGAGCGAGCACCAGCAGGAAGCCGTACACCATCGCAAGGTTGATGCTCACCTCAGCGTGCATAGCGGCTGAAATCGCCGAACATCGCGGTTGTAAAGGAAATTAGCCGGGCCGTCATCCAAGGCAGCAATACCACCAGCCCGACCAGGAATGCGGTGAGCCTCGGAACAGCTCCAAAACTGGGGTCCTGAATGGACGTCAATACCTGCAGCAGGCTAACCGCGATTCCAACCACGAATCCGATAAGCAGAATCGGAAGCGCCAGCCAAAAGGTCGCCAGCAACGTGTGCCGAAATATTTCGACCACCATTTCCGGGGTCATGTGGGATAAAAGCTCCTTATCAAAGATCCGACCACGAGATTCCAACCGTCCACGAGCACGAACAGGAGAATCTTGAACGGCGCCGACACCATCACGGGGGGCAATTGCATCATTCCGAGCGAGATCGTCACCGAAGCGACCACCAGATCAATCACCAGAAACGGCAGAAACAGCACCGCGCCGATCTGAAAGCCGGTCTTCAGCTCCGACAGCACGTAGGCCGGCGCCAGGACCGTCAGACCCAGGTCGGAAGGCCGCTCGGGCGCCGGAGTGTGCGAGACATCCAGAAACAGGCGCACGTCTTTTTCGCGGACATACCGCACCAGGAAAGCCTTCAAGGGCTGCGACCCGTCGTCAAAGGCCTGCTGCCAGGTTATCTTTCCGTCCTCTAACGGCTCCCAACCCTTGTGGTACATGTCGGTGACCACGGGCTGCATGATCAACAGCGTGAGGAACATCGCCAAGCCGATGAGCACTTGATTGGAAGGCGTGGCTTGGGTTCCGAGCGCCTGCCGCAGAAAGTGCAGAACCACCGTGATCCGCAGGAACGGCGTAAGACACATGATCACCGCGGGCAGGATGGTCAGCAGCGTGAGCAGAACGACGATCTGCATCGGCACGCTCAACGTCGACGAGCCTTTGGATTGGATTAGAGACACGCCCGTGCCCAGGTTTTGAGCTCCGAGCGAACTCCATCCAAGCAAAGCCAGTGCGATCAGCCCGCGAAGTGGTTTCATTCGAGACCTGGGGACGGAAGCACCGTGGCGCCTGCAACATCGCCTAGCAGCGAAATACCGCGCGGATGCACTGCCAGGATCAACTCCCGCTCCCCGGCGCGGACTACATGCAACGAGTGCTGCGGGCTCAGAACCAGCTTTCCAAGCGACTCGAGCGGACCCCGTCCTGCGCGGCTAGCCAGGAATCCCACTCGCATCCCGTTCCTTTTTCGCAGCAGCCAGAGCGCCAGCCACAGCAGCGCGAACACCAGGGCAATGGCGAGCGACTGTTTTAGGATGTCCATCCGTGCGGTCTCATTCCTCCAGACTGAAATCCGTGATCCGCACACCAACCGCGCCGTCGATAATCACGATTTCTCCGTAACCGACCAGCGTTCCGCCGATCAGGATGTCGATGTTGTCCCCGGCCGAACGGGCGATGCGGATCACGCCGTCGGGGTGCAGATCTAGAATCTGGGAGATCGTCATCACCCTGCGCCCCAGTTCGACTTCGACGTCCAACGGGACGTCGGTCAGCTCGGCGATTTGTTCCAGGGGCGTCATTCTATGTGTTAATGAGATTGATGGTGTCTTGGCTCAGTTGGTCTACCGTCGTGACCACCTTAGAATTCGCCTCATACCCTCGCTGATAAACGATCAAGTTCGTAAATTCGGTGGCGATGTCAACCGTCGAGGATTCCACCGCGCCGCCTTCCACGGTTCCACGGCCTCCAGTGCCTGGGAGGCCTACCGCGGGAAGGGCCGAGAGCGCGCTCAGTTCATAGTTGTTATTGCCGACCGCGAGCAGAGAATCCGGATTTCGAATGGTCGCCATGGCGAGTTGGCCGACCACCGTCTGCTGACCGTTCGAGAATTGCGCCAGCACTTGCCCCCCATCGGCCACAGCTACACTGACCAGTTGCGCGGCCGGCGACCCGTCTTGGCTTACGGCCGAAATCGACGAGGTTTGAGCATATTGCGTGATGCGCGGAGTTGCGCCGTTGAACAAGTTCCAGTTGAGGGTCATGTCCGAGGCGCCGTCCGCCAGGCCCGTGATCGCTAATTGCGGCGATGCCGTACCCGCCGCCGGCGATGTCAGGTTTCCGTTGGAATCGAATGTGATACTGCCGGTAAGAGGCGTGGCGGGAGGGTTCGCCACGTCCGCGTTCGGTATGCTGAGCGAGTAATCCCACTGGCCGGGGACCGTCGGATCCATCGTGAAGGTGGCCGTCACGACGTGCGAATTGCCGAGCGAGTCGTAGACCGTTACGGATGTTGCGTACGTTGCGTTGGAACTTCCGACGGTAGCGGCCGCGTTCAGGTTCATATCGAACGATATATTCTGAGAGGCAATCGGAGCTTGCACAGTTCCTGTCGGGATCGTGATGTTGCCGGGAGGGGCGTTCGTATTGAGGGTTCCATCGGTAGCCTGTGTCCAGCCCTGAACAGCTTCACCCGTCGCGGTCTCCAGGCTCCCGCTTGCATCCACCTGAAAGTTGCCAGCCCGAGTGTACTCGGTTGACCCGTTGGGCCCTTGGATGACGAAAAACCCTTGGCCTTGAATGGCCGCGTCCAGAGTTCCGCCGGTGGTCTGGATGGCGCCTTGCGTGAATTCGCGCGTGGTTAGCGGCGTGCCAACGCCGAAACCAACTTGAGTTTCTCCCAGGCCCGCTCCGAGCGATTGCGTCACCAGGTCGTGGAAGGACACGTCGCTGGCCTTATAACCTATGGTGTTAAGGTTCGCGAGATTGTTGCCGACCACGTCGATTGCGGTCGAGCTGGCGGAAAGCGCCGAGAGCGCTGTGGAAAATGATGTAAACATAGATCTCCTTATGACTGCGTGGTTGCGGGCGTGCCGCCACTCTGGCTGGTCCCGCTCGATGAAGCGCCTTGACTCCCCGTGGTCCCATTCGCGTCCGCGCTCAGAATCGAGTTGATGCTGTTCAGGTCTTGCGTCATCTGTAGTTCCTGCTGCACCGAGCTGAACTGAGCCAGTTCTGACACGAATTGAGTGCCATCCTGAGGTTGCGTGGGGTCCTGGTTCTTCAATTGCGCCACCAGCAACTGCAAGAACGTCGACTCGCTGTCCATGGAACTGAGAGCCGAGGTGCCCGCCTGAGAACTCGACGATGTTGAAGAGGACGATTGCGCCGCATTGGTAGTGCCGGCGCCGGTGGTAGTGCTTGTTGTGGGTGTCATTCGTTTTCAGTCCTTGCGTTTTCGTTGGACAAAGTTTCTTCCAGTTGTGCCATCCATTTCGGTTGTTGGCGCTGATTCGACTGATTCTTTTCTTCCTGCTTCTGCTGTTGTCCCGACCCGGAACCGGAATGCTGCGGCTGGCCCTGGCCGCTGGAGGACCCCGACTGTTCCCCCATGGCGGTCGCGAGGCGGCCCGCGACCGGAGTCCAGACCTCCGTTTTGTACCCTCTGTTGTCCAACCGGCCAACTAGATCGCCTAAATCCGTTTGCAGCGATCTGGCTAGCTGGGGATCATCGGTACGGACAGCGACCTGTATCTGGCCCGCTCTTTGCCGCAGTTGCACGTCAATGTTGGTTGAATCTTCGCCCGTCAGTCTCAAAGAGATCTCTCTCGCTGGTTGTGGGCCGATGGCGTTGTTTGTTTCAACGCCAGTTGCGATTTTTTCGGCAGCGGGTGCATCGGAAGCGATCGGTTCGTCTTGGGCATTGCGTGTGCCGATGCGCTGTGCTTCAGGCTGTGGCGCGGCGAAAGACAAATTTGAGGAGTTATCCTGGCTATTTGACACAGGAAGCGCGGCGCGACGTTCTTGCCCACTCTCCTGTTCGCTATCCTTTGAGTCGGACGCGGCGCCTTCGGAAGCGCTCTGCTCCTCCGCTTGCTCGCTTCTTGGAGGTACAACCGGTTCCGGGCGCGGGGAACTGGTGTTCTTTGACGATTTCTCCGTGATCGGCTGCGCGGCCGGCGTGGAATCGGGTACCCGAGCCGGTTCTATCGGCTGGGGCTCGGATACAGTCGAAGCGTCTTTCGATGGTTCCGTGGTGCGGTCATCAACGTTATCGGCGGCCGTGGTCTGAGCGCGGACCAACTTGTAATCCTCGGCCGGCTTCGACTTCTCACTGGTGTCCGCGTGCACACCGGCGGACCTCGGCGGCAGTGGCGCTTCCTGCGCCGAGACAGATGCAACGGTCGTGGACGTGACCGGTTTGGGGCTGACATCAGCGGCGTTGCCCGCCGGACCCGAGCTCCGCGCAGCGCCTGAGTCCGCGCTCGGCGGTGGATCTGGAACCGCCTTCGACGCACCGTCCGCATTAGCGAGAACCAGCGGCGCCTTACTTACAGCGCTGGCCGGAGAAATAGGAGTAAGACGAAGCCCGAAGGCGAGAGCGCTGGTGAATCGAGTCGTATTCGCCTCAACCACGACCGCGGTTCTTTCGTTGTTAAGAGGCCCGCCTGGCGCCGCGCATATGTCTTCGGCATCTTGATTTTGCGCGGCGGCCTGAACCTTGGAACTATCGGCCACTTGTAAGCTTAGGGGCGTCAGCTTAGGGACCGGTAGTGTTGGAATCGGAGCGGGCTGGATCGAACTTGGGATCGCCGTGGTTGCTTGATCGTTCGCTTGCCCAGCGTGGAGCGGCGCCTTCCCTTTTTGGGCGCGATTGAAAACCGGCAAGCTCGGCTGGCTCGCGCTTTGTTGAGTTGCGAGAACGACGGAGGAGTTCTCTGGACGGCCCCGGACCATGTCATTCAACCAGGACGCAAACTCATCCGCACCGCCGTCGGATGTCTGTGGAGGAGTGGTCCGGCGCTCCTGGACAATCTCATTCAACAAGGAGACAAACCCATCTAGACCGCCACCAGAAGTCTTTAGAGGAGAGGCTGTGTTCGAGGATGACGCCAACGAGGACGACTGGGGAGCGGACGGGATGAACTGCGGTACGGCAAGCTTGGCGACATTCACGTTGCCAAGGAAAGCACCTGGCGTGCCAACGCCCTCGCGTGCAGCTTCAGAACTTTAGCGTGCGCTACTCCGATACGAAATTGGCACGAATCCCATTCCGACACATTTTTGTCGCGCGAGTGTGTCTCTCAACGAAACTCATCGTTTCAGTTCGCGGGTGTATGAAAGGATTTCGCGCGCGGCCACTGAATTGCCTCTAGCTCCACCGGCGACACACTCGTTATGGATCCACTTACCAGCGCGGCAGCCAGCGGAATGCGGGCGCGAATTGAAAGCTTGGACATGCTGGCGAACAACATCGCCAACTCGTCCGCGCCGGGGTTCAAAGCCGATCGCGAGTTCTACGGACTATATATGTCGGCGGAGGCGGCGGATTCTCCGCAGGGGACTACTCCCACCACGCTCCCAGTCATAGAGCGCCAATTCACGGACTTCACGCAGGGCTCCATCACGCCTACCAATAATCCGCTGGATTTAGCCCTGAACGGCAAAGGTTTCTTCGTAGCTAGTTCTCCGTCCGGTCCCGTTTATACCCGGGACGGAAATTTCCAGTTGTCGCCGCAGGGACAGCTTCAGACCCTGGATGGTTACGCGGTCCAGGATCAGGACGGAAAACCGATCATGCTCGACAGCTCTAAATCCATCGACATCGGCTCCGACGGCGTGATCCAGCAGGAAGGTCAGGACGTTTCACAGATCGCGGTAGTGGATTTCAAGGACCCCTCGGCGCTCTCGAAACGCGGCAATAGCTACTTCCAGACCGATCTTTCCACGATGCCGCCAGCGCCGGCGGCCAACGCGCAAGTCGAGCAGGGAAAACTCGAGGCAGCGAACTCGCAGCCCGCCGAATCCGCCGTACGATTGGTGAACATTATGCGTCAGTTTGAAACTTTGCAAAAAGCCATGACGATCGGCGCGGACATGAATCGCCGCGCGGTGGAAGAAGTCGCGAAGGTTACATCGTAATGCGAGAAACAATCTTGAACGACGCAATGAAGATTAGGAGTAACGGAAAATGATTCGGGCACTCTACAGCGCGGCCAGCGGGATGAACGCGCAGCAGACCAACGTCGACAACATCGCTAACAACCTGGCGAACGCCAACACGAATGGCTTCAAGATGCGCAGGACGCAATTCCAGGACTTGCTCTACCAGAGCTACATCCAACCGGGAACGGCGTCCGGCTCGCAGACCACCGTGCCGAGCGGTCTCCAGATCGGACTCGGTACTCGTCCAGCTTCCAACGAGATTATCTTTACGCAGGGCAATTTTCAAGAGACCGATAATCCTCTGGATCTGGTGATTCAAGGTAAGGGCTTTTTCCAAGTTCAGCTCCCGAACGGACAACTAGCTTACACGCGGGACGGCGGCTTCCAGCTCGATAAGGACGGCAATATCGTGGACTCCAGCGGCTATCCGCTTTCGCCGTCGATTACCATTCCCGCGCAGGCGCAAAGCGTCACCATCGCGACCGACGGGACGGTGAGCTACACGCAGCCGGGGCAAACCACCGCGCAAACAGCCGGTCAGATTCAACTCGCCAACTTCGCGAATCCGGCCGGTTTGAACAGCATCGGCCAAAATCTTTTCCAACAGACCGACGCTTCCGGGTCTCCCACCACGGGGCTTCCGGGCGGGCAGGAAGGGAACGGCACTTTGATGCAAGGCTATGTGGAAGGGTCGAACGTCAGCGTCGTGGAAGAGTTCATCAACATGATCGTCAGCCAGCGCGCCTACGAATCTTGTTCCAAGGTTGTCCAAACCGCGGATCAAATGTACCAAATGGTCAACAATATCGCCCCATGAGACTCGTACTCATCCTGATTGCCTTGACAACGCTCGCAAGCGCGGGTTGCGTACAGGTGTCGGGCGAGCACATCGTCGCCGGCGACCTTTTCGACGCCGTCCCTGTCCTTCGCGCCCTCGATGCGGCAACCGTAGTCGGCTTCGCGCCGACGCCGGGAGTTCAGCGCGTCTTCTCAGCTCGAGAGCTACTTTTGTTAGTCAGGCAACACGATCTGACGATCGGTTCCGGAATGGTTTTTCCGACGGTCTGCGTGGTGCGCGAGACCCACCCGATATCGCCGGACGATTTAAGAGCCGCACTAAACGCTTCACTGGGCGTCGCGAGCGCGACGGTAGAGCTGATCGACTATAGTAACCAGCAATTTGCTCCCGGTCGTCTGGAATTTCCGCTGCCTGGATTGAATAAGCCCCTTGCGGACGCTCCGGAGTCGCCCGTCATTTGGAGGGGAAAGCTGATCTATGACGGCCAGCGGAGCGCGAGCGTGTGGGCCAAAGTCCGGATCACGGTCGTGGGGCCGTGTCTCGTTGCCAAGGAAGCGATTGCGGCGGGAACGCTCATTCGCGCCGACCAGGTCGAAGAAGTTACCTTCCATCGGTTTCCATTCTCGGTCCCAGCGGTTGATTCCGCACAAGAGGTGGTGGGTAAGATTGCGCGCCGAAACATCGCGGCCGGCCAAAGATTTCTGGCGAGCGCCCTTGAACAGCCCCGAGAAGTGAACAAAGGCGACTCCATCCGCGTGAAAGTGATCGACGGCCTCGCGTCTTTGTCCTTTGAAGCGGTGGCCGAATCCTCGGGCCGAATCGGCGACACGATTGTCGTGCACAATCCATCGAGCGGTCGAAATTTTCGCGCCGTCGTGGAAGACAAGGGACGCGCGAGCGTTCAATCGTCTCCAGGAGCATGAGATGAAACTTTTCCTCTTCAGCGTTGCGTGGATCGTTTCGTGTCTGACGCTTCAGGCCTTCGCGAAGAAGCCGCCCGAGAAGACAGCGCCGCAACTCTCGCCGCTTGAGCAGTACGTTCAAGAAGTCAAGCAGCGGTCGCAAACGTCGTCCAACGCGTCCCCTGGATCGCTCTTCTCGGCGACAGGCCGCCTCGCGGATGGTGTTCGGGACGTGCGCGCGAGCCAGGTCTTCGACTTGGTCACCATTGTCGTTTTGGATAACTCCTCGGCGGTGTCCACGGGAACCACGAACACCCAGCGAAAATCCAGCGCGGCCGCCTCCGTGACGTCGCTGCTCGGCCCGAAGAGCGCGACCGGCGCGTTGGCGAATCTGGCGAATGCCAGTGGGAACCAGCAACTTCAAGGCCAGGGCACCACCAGCCGAGGCACCACTCTGTCGACTACCGTAACCGTCACGGTTACCGACGTGCTGCCTAACGGCAACTTGGTGGTCCAAGGTCAGAAGGAGATCTTAGTGAACTCCGAACGCCAAGTGATCACGGTGCGCGGGATCGTTCGGCCCGACGACTTGAGTTCCGTCAATTCCGTGCCATCCGACCGCGTGGCGCGTATGGAAATTCTGGTGAACGGCAAAGGCGTGGTGAATGACGCGGTTAAGCGACCATTCATCCTTTATCGCCTGCTGCTGGGGCTGCTTCCGTTCTAAAGCTATGCGATCTCGCGTACTATCGATCCTGCTCTCGCTCGCCGCGCCACTCTGGCCGGCTTCGGTGGGAATTCGACTCAAGGACCTGGTTGGAATCGAAGGGATTCGCGACAACCAACTGGTAGGTTACGGTCTGGTGGTCGGATTGAATGGAACGGGCGACAAGAACACGACTGTATTCTCGACGCAGAGTCTCGCGAATCTGCTCCAGAGAATGGGAGTCACGGTTTCCCCTACAGCGGTTCTAGTGAGAAACACGGCCGCCGTTCTGGTTACGGCGGATTTGCCCCCTTTCGCCCAACCCGGCGCGCGAATCGACATTTCGGTGGCCGCTATCGGCGATGCCACCAACCTTCGCGGCGGCCTGCTCGTGCTGACTCCCCTTAAGGCCGCGGATGGTCAGGTGTACGCCGCCGCGCAGGGTTCGGTGGTGACCGGCGGGTTTGTCGCTGGTCGCGGCGGCAACAGCCAGGTCGTCAATCACCCCACCGCCGGGCGCGTGCCCAGCGGCGCGATTGTGGAAAAACTTGCGCCGTCCATTGAACCGACGACCAAAATCCGGCTGCAATTGAAACAGGCCGATTTCACCACAGCCGCTCGGATTTCTAGCGTCATCAACGAGAAATTCGGAAGCGATACCGCGCACCCGGCCCAAGCCGAAAACGCGGGCCTGATCTCGGTGGAAATGCCCGTCGCGTTCAAGGGCAAGTCCGTCGAGTTCGTGGGAGAACTCGAGAATCTGATGGTCGAGCCGGACCGTCCGGCCAAGGTCGTGATCAACGAGCGCACCGGGACCATCGTGCTAGGCAAAGACGTCCGAATCGCTCCGGTAGCGATACTCCACGGCACGTTGACGGTGGAAATTCAAACCAGAGAGATTACTTCCCAGCCGGCGCCGCTCTCCAACGGCCAGACCACCGTGACGCCGGAGGTCAGCGTCGCCGCGAAGGAAGAGAAGGCGCGCAACGTCGTGCTCAAGCAGGGCGCCAGCGTCGAAGAATTGGTCCGCGCGCTGATGGCCATCGGGTCCACGCCCCGCGACATCATCGCGATTCTGCAAAGCCTGAAAGCCGCCGGCGCGCTGGAAGCCGAGTTGGAGGTCCTCTGAAAATATGCCGATTCAAAATATAGCCGCCCCGGTGCTCGCTCGGTCCGCTGTGGGGTTACCCAGCGCATCATCCCAGGACGACCCCGCCAAACTGCGTAAGTCCGCCACTGAATTTGAAGCGCTGCTGCTCGGCCAGATGCTGAAGTCGGCCCGGGAAGCCGGCGGCACGGGAATAACCGGAAATGGCGACGACGATGACGCGAATTCCAGCTTGCTGGAACTTGGAGAGCAGCAATTCGCTCAGGCGATGGCCGGCAGCGGAGCGCTGGGTATCGCTAAGATGGTGATTGCAGGACTAACTAATCATGCGGATCGATGACCTTAATCGCGCGCCCGCCGCGCAGGGCGCGGAGAAAACCGATCAAGTCGCGCAGAAACGCGGGCCGGGAAAAGATAGCGCCTCAGCCGCCGATCAAGCTGACGTCTCTCAGCTTGCCCAAGCGCTGACCTCGAGCGACCCTCAGCGGCTGGAACAACTTCGGCTGGCGGTCCAGTCCGGCGCCTACGAAGTGTCGGCCGAGGCCGTCGCCAAAGCGATCGTCGACTATCACTCCACGGATTGAATTCCGCAAGACTCAGGCCAGCCGATCATGATCGCCCGCCAGCCATGCCTCGGCTACCGGGCGCAACCCACTGCTTGATCTTCGAGTTCATTGGACTCCGCCTTCTCGCAAGCTTTCCAACCCTCCAGCAGCGTGGATAATAGCCGCTCTGCTTCCACCAGCGGCGGTTCCGCTTGTTCCGCGTTGGCGCGGATCAGAAGCCGCGCAACGTAAGCGTAAAGGGCCGCCAGGTTTCCGCTCAGGTCGCCGGCAACGTCTTTCTTCAAGGACAACGACAGTTCGTTGACTATGGTTAGCGCTTTAGTTATCGCGCGGGAGCGGGCGCGAATGTCTCTTACTCGCAGGTACCTCCGCGCCGATGTGATCGAATCCAGCGCGCCTTTATAAAGCAGTTGAACCAGCTGCACAGGGCTTGCTTCGTGAACCTCGTCCTCGAAGTAGCGTTTGTATCCGTTAATAGGCATCCTACACTACGTATCGGACGGATCCGGCGTTGTTTCCGAGGAACTTTCCCGCAATTCCTGTGCTAAACGCAAGACATACTCCGGAGGGATTTGCATCACCACTTCGTGGGTTTCGCTGTCTTCTATACGGATGATGGTTTTGTGGGTCTGGCTATCCACCGAGAAAACGAGCTGATTGCGGCCGAGCAGACCGCTCTCGTTGACGGACTTGGATGCTTGCAGGATTTGCCGGCGTTGGGCCGCTACGTCGGTGGAAACAGAAGATGCTTGCGGCAATACGAAACCGCCTGGTTTGATAGCAGATACATCCATCTCAAACCTCTCTAAAAGGCACAACCGCCTTTGTTGCTGCTTATCGTCGAATCCAGGAAAACATTGAGCCGGACGGCTTGGAAATCAGGCGAGGTTCAGAACTTCCCGGGTGGTGCCTTTGCTCTGCTCGATCTTCTTCTGCAGAAGCATGATCGCATAGATCAGTTGCTCCGGGCGGGGCGGGCAACCGGGCACGAACACATCCACTGGAATCACCTGATTCACCGGAATCAGCGCGTAATTGCTGAACACGCCGGTGGACGTGGCGCAGGCGCCCATCGAGATTACCCATTTGGGCTCGGGCATCTGCTCGTACAAGCGGCGGATCACGGGCGCCATTTTATTGGACACGCGTCCGGCGATGATCATAAGGTCCGATTGGCGGGGCGATCCGCGCATCACCTCGGCGCCGAACCGCGAGATGTCGAAACGCGATCCGATCATGGACATCATCTCGATGGCGCAGCAAGCCAATCCGAACGACATCGGCCAGATCGAATTTTTCCGGCCCCAATTAATCGCCTTGTCGAGCGTGGTGGTTAGGATGCCTTCCGAGCCGTGCGGCGCATCTTCGTTATCCGTGCGCGCGAACAGCTCGCTCGGAAGACTCAGTTGAAACTTAGGCTCGCCATCCACGATCCTATTATCACATGCAAGAGCGACCCACCGGCGGCCCAATCCAAGATGGGCAAGATCCGCCGGAGTTGGAACAAGCCGCCGAGATATGGGGCATCGAGGCGGACTTTTGGGACGTCTGGGGCAACCACCACCATGCCTCGGTGAAAGCGCAGACGGCGATTCTCAAATCGCTCGGCGTGGATGCCTCGTCCATTCCGCGGGCCATTGAGCAGCGCCAATTCGAGGCCTGGGCTTCGCCGCTTCCGCCGGTTATCGTGCTCACCGCCGACGGGACGCCCCATGAGGTAGCGGTTTCGATGCCGGAAGCGAAAGCCACGTGGCCGGCTCATCTCGAGATTCGATTGGAACAAGGGAAACCGCTCGAAACGTCGCTCGATTTGGGCCGAATACCCATTGCGGAAGCCGCACTCCGCCGGAACCGCCGCTTCGTGCGCAAAATGCTCCCTTTGCCGGATGACTTACCGCTCGGCTATCACGAGCTGTCTTTCACCATCCGGGGCGAGCCTTCCGCGCGCTCGCGCCTCATCGTTTGTCCGGACCGGGCGTACCAACCGGCCTGGCTCCAGTCAGGCCAGGCAGCCGGAATCGCGATCAGCCTCTACGGGCTTCGATCCCAGCGAAATTGGGGCTGCGGCGACATCACCGATCTGAAAGCTTTCGTCGACTGGTCCGCCGCAAGAGCCGGCGCCAGCTTCATCGCGCTCAATCCCTTGCACGCCATCCCCAACCGCCAACCTTACAACACCAGTCCCTATCTTCCCAACTCGATCTATTACCGCAACCCGATTTACCTGGACGTGGAAGCCCTGGAGGATTTTCGATCGTCGCCCCGGGCGGCGGCCTTGCTTCGGTCGCAGGCCGTGCAGAAGGAACTCGAAGCTCTCCGCGATTCCAGATTCGTCGAGTACGAGCGCGTCTATAGCTTGAAGTTGCGTTTCTTGAAATATCTGTTCCGCGCCTTTCTGGACGAGTGGTCGCAGAAGACGGTTCGCGCCGGCGCGCTCGGGGACTTCATCGAGCGCGAAGGCGAACTGCTCCACCGCTTCGCGGTTCACTCGGCTCTGGACGAAGCGATCCATCGGCGCTGCGCAGACATATGGGCCTGGCAGTCGTGGCCGGAACAGTACCAGGACCCCTCGTCGGCCGCCACGCAAGCGTTCGCCAAAAAACACTGGCGCAGAGTTCTGTTCCACAAGTACGTTCAATGGCAACTCGACCTGCAACTCGCCGACGCGCAGAAACATGCCACGGCCCGAGGTCTCCGCATCGGCTTATATCACGACCTGGCATTGGCTACCGACCGTTTTGGGTCCGATCTGTGGGCGCACCGGGACTTCTATGTATCCGGCTGCCGCGTGGGAGCGCCGCCCGACGCCTTCTCGCCCAAGGGTCAGGACTGGGCCTTTCCGCCTCCCAACGCGGAGCGCCACTATCAGGATGGCTATCGGCTGTTCTCGGAATCGATCCGGAAGAACTGCCGGCATGGAGGCGCTCTGCGCATCGATCACGTGATGCGGTTTTTTCACTTGTATTGGATCCCGGACGGGCTCGACGCGACGGAGGGAACATACGTCAAGGATCGTTTCGAGGACCTGTTCGGCATCCTGGCGCTGGAAAGCGTCCGTCAAAAGGTGCTCATCATCGGCGAGGATCTGGGCACCGTGCCGGACGAAATCCGCGAAGCGCTCCGCCGCTATGGAATTCTAAGCTATCGCCTGCTGTACTTCGAGCAGAATGGAAACGGCCGGTTTCGTGCGCCGGAGGAATATCCGCGCGACGCGCTGGTTTCGGCCACCACTCACGATCTGCCGACGCTGGCCGGCTTCTGGTTGGGCCGCGACGTCGAAGCGCGCCGTGTCGCGGGGTTGTTGCCCGAAGACGCCACCTACCATAAGATGCTAGCCGAGCGCGCCGCCGAGAAACAAAAGCTGCTCGACCTGCTCATCGAGCTCGGCCTGTTACCAGACTGGTTTCCGCGTAGCGCGGCCGACGTGCCCGAGCTAACCGGCGAGCTGCACAACGCCATCGTCGGCTTCCTGGCGTCCACCCCCTCGAAGCTGATGCTTTTGAATCAGGAAGATCTGCTCAAGCAGGCCGACCAGCAAAACCTGCCGGGCACCACGGTGGAACATCCGAATTGGCAGCGCAAGATGGAATGTACGGTGGAGGAGCTTTGGTCGTCACCCGACGTTCAGGCTTTTACGGCCATGTATCGCGCCTGGCTGGATCGTTCCGGGCGGCTGAGCTCGCCCGCCGCTACATGAAGTAGTCTTTCACCTTAAGTAATCTTTCACCTTGTCCAGAATGCTCTTCTCGTGCGGCTCGTTTTCCGCGGGAAGCGTTTCGCGAAGCTGCTCGAAGAGCCGCCTCTGGTCGCGGGTTAACTTGCTGGGCACCCGAACGTCAATGTGCACGCACAAGTCCCCGCGGCCACCGCCCTGCAGCCGCGGCATGCCCAGACTCCTGAGCCGCACGTAAGCGCCGCTTTGAGCGCCCTCGGGGGTCTTCACGGTTTCCAGCCCATCGAAGGTGAGCAAGTTGATTACTGTACCGAGCGCGGCCTGCGCCAGATTAATCGGAACCGTGCAATGCAGCTCGTCGCCCTTGCGCTCGAAGATCCGATGTTCCTTCACCTTGATCACTACGTAGAGGTCGCCCGGCGGCCCGTTGTTCAAGCCGGACTGCCCTTCTTGGCCGAGCTTCAAGTGCGTGCCCGTATCGACTCCGGCGGGAATGGTGACTTTCAACTTTCGTTCCGTTCGCACCTGGCGTTCGCCGCGGCATTCGGTGCAAGGCCGTCGAACAATCTGGCCGCGCCCCGCGCACTGGCCGCACGTGCGCCTGATCTGCAGGAAGCTTTGCTGGTAGATCACCTCGCCGCGTCCATGGCACATCGGGCACGTGACCAAGCCGTCGTTCTTTTCGGCGCCCGTTCCCTGGCAGCGCGAGCATAGTTCCAGGCGCGGAACCTGAATCTCGACGCTCAGCCCGCGAAGCGCGTCTTCCAGGCCGATTTCCAGGTCGTAGCGCAGATCCTCGCCGCGTTGAGCGCGAGTGCGCCCTCCTCCGCGTTGCCGCGCGCCCCCGAACAGGTCGCCGAACATGTCGCCCAGAATGTCGCTGAAGTCGGTAAACGCGGCCGGATCGAAACCGGCGTTGGCGCCGAGCCCTTGCAGTCCCGGATGGCCGTAACGATTGTAGGCCGCGCGTTTTTGCGGATCGCTCAGGACGCTGTAAGCCTCGGCCGCTTCCTTGAACTTCTCCTCCGCGCCCGCATCGTCGGGGTTGCGGTCCGGATGATATTTCAGGGCCAGCTTCCGGTAAGCGCTCTTCAGACCGGAGTCGTCCACCTCGCGGGCCACGCCTAAAACTTCGTAATAATCGCGCTTCGTCACGTTCATTTCTTCTTTATCCCAACCTTCACCATGGCAGGCCGCAGCGGGCGATTCCGGAAATTATACCCTCGCTGGTATTCCTCCAGGATGGTGTGGTCGTCCACGTCGTCCGTTTCCACCATATCCACCGCATGATGCAGATGCGGATCGAATTTCTGCCCTTTTGAAGTGATCGGCTCTAAACCCAGCTTCTTTAACGCCTCCGCTAAACGCTGATGAATCAGATCCATCCCCCGGGCGTAGGTTCTGTCGGCGGTCTCCGTCTTTAAAGCCCGTTCGAAGTCGTCCAGGATCGGCAGAATAGCCCGCACGCTCTCCGCATTGGCATATTCCACCACATCGGCGCGCTCCCGCTCGGCGCGGCGCCGGAAGTTGTCGAACTCGGCTTGTCGCCGCAAGAGGCGATCCGCGAGATCGTTCTTCTCCTCCATCAAACGATCCCGTTCCGCGGTGATGCCTTCGAGCGTCGACCCGCCCGTTCCTCCAGCCGACGGATCGCCGGAGCGAGCCGGTCCTTCGGGATTCTTGGCTAGTTCTTCGCTCGGCTCGATGGTAGATTCCTTGCCTTCCATGTTTCTAGTTTATTAGCTGGCGCAAGCCCAGGGCGGCGGTGCTTGATTATACCGGCAGGCTCCGGAACGCCTGGCCCATGTGATACACGGCGGAGATCGCCTTTCCATAGTTCATACGCATGGGGCCGAGCACGGCGATCTTGGCCGCGAGGCCGCCTCCCAATGGAATCGAAACGCCGATCAGAGACAATTCCCGCATGCTGGGATGCGCGTCCGCCAGACCCACTTGAACTGCCAGCTCGCCGGCCGGCTGTTCCAAAAAGCGATCCAACAACTGGAGCATCCTTTTCTTCTCTTCCAACGCATGAAAAAGCTCGCGCAGCTTTTCGCGAGTGAGGTGCAGATCGAAACTCACCAGGTTGCTGGCGCCGCCCATATGAATCTCAGGCGCCAGTTCGATGTCCAACAAGCCTTTGGAATAGAGCAGGGTCAGCTTTTTCAGCAGCGCGTCATAGGCCGCGCTGTGCTGCTCGAGCCGCCGCCGGAGCTCGGCGTGGATGTCGGAGAGCGTCCATCCGCCGAAGTTGCGATTGATGTAATTGCGAATCGAAGACAGGTCGCTCTGCGCAACGGTCTCGTCGAGCGAAACCACTCGGTTGCGCACCATGCGGTCGCGCGTCACCACCACCATCAGAACGCGATTATCCACCATGCCGATCAATTCGATTTGATCCAGAGTTTGGCTGGACGCCGGGATGGCCGCCGTGATGCCCATGCCCCGCGTCATTTCCGTCAGCATGCGCGACGACCGCTCCATGCGAGCTTCCATCGTGCCCATCTGGCTCAATTCGGCGCGCACGCGTTGCACGTCGGCGATCAAAATTCGTCCCCGCCCCAGCGATTGCACGTAGCTTCGGAACGCCTTTTCCGTGGGAACGCGGCCGGCGGAGGTGTGCGGTTGCGACAAGTATCCTTCGCTGTACAAATCCGCCATGACATTGCGAACCGTAGCGGCGCTCAACCTCTCGCCTCGCCGCCGCGACACGGTATGCGAGGCTACAGGCTCTCCGGTTTGGATATAGCATTCCACGATGGAATGCAGAATCTCCTGTTCGCGATGGGTCATGAACTCTCGCTTGCCAATGCCGCCGGGGTTACAACCAACTTCCTAATTATTGATTATAAAGGGCTTCGGTACTCCCGGTCAACGGTATTGTCCGATGTGGCCACAAAAGCCGGGTTAGAGTGGTAAGTAACGCTATGCAAACGAGAATCAGCACGGCTGCGGAGATCCTCGAAGAGAAAATACGGACCCGCACGGCGCGTGTCGGAATCATCGGCTTGGGTTATGTGGGCCTCCCGCTCGCGGTCGAGTTCGCTAAAGCGGGCTTCCAAGTGATCGGAATCGATGTGCAAGCCGGGAAGGTTGCCAAACTGAACGCCGGCGAATCCTATGTGCAAGACGTCCCCACCGAGGTCTTGCGCCCCCTGGTGGAGCGGGGAATGCTTCGCGCCACCACGGATTTCTCGGTGGTGGCGGAGTTGGACACTATCAACATTGCCGTTCCCACTCCGCTCCGCAAGACCAAGGATCCCGACATGAGCTACATCGTGTCGGCCTGCCAGGAAATCGCCAAATATTTCGGACCGGGCAAATTGGTGATCCTCGAATCTACTACTTATCCCGGCACCACCGACGAATTGGTTCTGCCCATGCTGGAGCGGCCTGGGCTGGCGCCGGGTGAAGATTTCTTCTTATGCTTTTCGCCCGAGCGCGTCGATCCGGGCAATCCGAAATACCAAACGGCGAACATCCCCAAGGTAGTCGGCGGAATCACGCCGGCGTGCACTAAAATCGGCGCGCTGTTTTACTCGCAGGCGCTCCAGCACGTGGTGCCTGTCAGCTCCACCAGCGTGGCCGAAATGGTGAAGCTGCTCGAGAACACTTTCCGCATGATCAATATCGGCCTGGTGAACGAAATGGCGCTGATGTGCGATCGCATGGGCATAAACGTCTGGGAGGTGATCGACGCCGCCGCCACCAAGCCGTTCGGTTTCATGCCGTTTTATCCGGGACCCGGCCTGGGCGGTCACTGCATACCCATCGATCCGTTCTACCTGTCCTGGAAAACCAAGCAGGCCGGCATCGAAGCGCGCTTCATTGAGCTAGCCGGATACATCAACGGCCAAATGCCGCACTTCGTGCTGGACAAGATCCAGAACGCGCTGAACGATCATTCGAAGCCCCTCAAAGGCTCGCACGTTCACATCCTGGGCGTGGCTTACAAGCGCGATATCGATGACGTGCGCGAATCGCCGGCGCTCGACATCATCCTGCTGCTGGAGCGGCGCGGCGCGCGCGTCACTTACAGCGATCCGTTCGTTCCCAGCGTCCGCTTGGACGGTCATGAATTGCTCGCCGAAGACCCCGCGGACATGACCGCTCGGGCCGATTGCGTCGTCATCGTGACCGATCACGCCAGCTTCGACTATCCGGCGCTGGTCGCCGACGCCCGCCTCATCGTCGATACTCGCAACGCGCTTAAGAAATATCCATCCGAGAAGGTGGTGCGCCTGTAGCTCGCCGCGCACGCCCAGCATGTTAGCATCGGTGAGATGAGGGTGCCGGTTTGCTCGACTTTCTGAAGCCGCCCGTCGCCGCTTTCAACGATTTCTTTATCCTGGCCGGACGGGCACTCCGCAACGTCTTCCGCGCTCCTCACTACACCGACGACATCGCGCTCCAGATGGACATCATCGGCGTAGGCAGCCTCCCCATCGTCATCCTGACGGGATTCTTCAGCGGCCTGGTGATCACGATGCAAATGTCGCGCGCCCTGGCCCAATACGGCGCCACCGACCAGGTGGGCCAGATCGTCGCCATCACGCTGGTGCGTGAACTTGGGCCAGTGCTCACCGCGCTCCTGGTAGCCGGACGGAATGCTTCCGGCATCGCCAGCGAACTGGGCTCCATGAAAGTCACCGAGCAAATCGACGCCATGCGCGCGCTCGGCACCGATCCGATCCAGAAACTGGTGACACCCCGCATGATCGCGACCTGCGTCATGCTGCCGATGCTCACCATCATCGCGGATTTCGTCGGCGTCTGCGGCGGTTATATCATCGCCTATCTCTCACTCGGCCTCCCGACCTCTCAGTACTGGACCAGCGCCTATAAAGCGCTCGAGTACAACGACATCGTGCAAGGCCTGCTCAAGCCTTTCGTATTCGCTTTCATCATCTCCCTGGTCGGCTGCTTCTGTGGACTCCGCACCGTCGGCGGCACGCAGGGCGTGGGCCGCTCCACCACCGAAGCGGTCGTTGTGGCGTCGGTCTGGATATTCGTCATCACTTCTCTGCTGACGCGCATCTTCGTCAACCTCCACTGATGACTCAAGCCGCTCCACCCACCGCCAGTCTCCTGCGTTTCGAAAATGTGGAAGTGTCTTTCGACGAAGTTCCGGCGCTCGAATGCATGTCTTTCCAGATGTCCGCCGGCGAAACGCGCGTGGTGCTGGGCGCCGCGGGCAGCGGAAAGACCGTGCTGCTCAAAACCGCCCTGGGCCTCATCCGGCCGGATGCCGGACACGTCTACCTGCTCGGCCAGGACATCACTAATCTCGACGAGCGCCATCTTATCGATATCCGCAGCGGCGTCGGCGTTTTATTTCAGGAAGGCGGCCTGTTCGATTCCTTCACCGTGGCCGAAAACGTCGCCTATCCTTTGCTCAACGGAAAGACCCACACCGTCCCGGCCTCCGACGTGGACACTCACGTGGCGGAAGCGCTGAGGTTCGTCGAACTCGAGCACACCTTGGAAAAATTTCCGAGCGAGCTATCGGGCGGCATGCGCCGGCGCGTGGGAATCGCGCGCGCCGTGGTTACCGACCCGCCGCTGGTGCTCTACGACTCGCCGACCGCGGGACTCGACCCCATCACCGCCACTACCATCATGGCCCTGATCGCCAAGGAACGCGATACGCAGAACACCGCCAACTTAATCGTGACCCAGCGCTATCAGGACGGGCAACTCATGGCCAATTTTCGATACAATCGCATGCGTGGGGAGCTTGAGCCGGTTTCCGGCAACGGAGGCGCGATCAAGGACGGCTCAAACCCGACTCGCACTATCTTTATGGTCATGAAGGAGGGCCGTCTGGTCTTTGAGGGGGTTCAGGCGGACCTTGAGGCCTCCAGCGATCCCTATATCAGCAGGTTCGTGCCGAAAGCTTCCTAACGCATGCCGATACAAACCAAAGCTAAATGGGCTCGCCTGAAAGTAGGAATCCTGGCGCTCGCCGCCATGACGATCCTCGCGGTTCTTATCTTTCTGATCACCGGCAACACGAATATCTTCGAATCGGATGCGTATCTCTACACCTACATGGCGGACGCCGCGGCTCTCACCACCGCCGCGCCGGTGAATTTGGACGGCATTCCTATCGGCAAGGTCCAGGCCATCACGCTCTCCGGTTTGAAGGATCCCCTGAAGCTGGTGCGTATCGAGATGCAAGTCCCCGAGCACGCGCTGAAGGACATTCCAGTCGATTCGGTTTCCCAGATCAGCTCCGCCAACGTACTCGGCAGCAAGTACATCAACATCAAGTCCGGCAAGAGCAATACGATAGTTCACAACGGGCAGGAGATCCCCAGCGTCAACACGGGAGAAATCCAGGATTTGGTTCAACAGGGGTTCGGTGTCCTGGCTTCATTGCAAGATACTGTCCAACGCGTCGACAAAATCGTCGGCGTGGTCGAATCCGGTCAAGGCAGCATCGGAAAACTGCTGGTGGATGATACGTTGTACAACCATTTCCTGGCCATCGTCGACGAAGTGAAACAACTGGCCGACGTGTTGAATAGCGATCGGGGCACAATCGGGAAACTGTTGTTCGACCGCGATGTCTATGACGACCTCAAGAAGACCATGAACCGCGCCGACGATTTACTGGCAGGCCTCCAGAAGGGCGAAGGAACGGCCGGCAAGCTCCTCAAGGATCCCGCCCTGTACGATGAAATGCAGAAGACCTTGGTGGATGTTCACCACATCGTCAGCGACCTCGACGCCGGCAAAGGGACCGCCGGAAAGCTCTTGAAGAACGACGATCTGCACAAGCAGTTGGTGGAGACTCTGAACCGAGTGGACGTGATCATCGACAAGATCAATTCCGGGCAAGGCACCATCGGGCAGCTTTTGGTCAATCAGCAGCTCTACGACAATCTGAACGGCGCGACGCGCGAAATGCATCTGCTCATGAAGGATTTTCGCGCCAACCCGAAGAAGTTCCTGCGCATCAAACTCGCCATCTTTTGAAATTCCTGATTCCCAGCGCGGACGACTTCGGGTTCACCCGCGACGTCAACGAAGGCATCGTCCACGCTCATCGTCATGGCATTCTCACGGCCACCACGTTGATGGCGACGGGCGCGGCGTTCGACCACGCGGTCGCGTTGGCGCGCGAGAATCCCGAGCTGGATGTGGGCGTGCATCTCGTTTTGGTGGGAAGCCCGGGCTATCCCTCGACAGTCGCGCGACTGATCGCCGCGATTGCGCTCGGCCGGATCAAGATCTACGACGAGCTGGCTAGCCAAGTGCGCAAGGTTCTGGACGCGGGCGTCCGTCCCACGCATCTGGACACTCACAAGCACACGCATCTGTGGCCTCCGGTACTGGATGCAGTGGCTCGCGTTTCGGAAGAATTTCGGATTCCGTGGGTTCGCCGTCCGTTTGGAAACCCTTTCGACGGGACGCTAGCGAGGCACGGCTGCCGGATGACGGATTACTTCGCAGGATTTCGCATGACCGGCCGCTACGGCGCCCCCGAACTGGCGAATCTGATCCGGCGGCTGCCGGACGGAATCACCGAATTCATGTGCCATCCGGGATTCTGCACAGATGAACTCCGCGCCGCCCGCACGCGTTTGAAAGACAGCCGACAACGCGAGCTGGAAGCGCTGACCAGTCCGGAAGTTCGCGCCGCGCTCGAGGAATCGGGCGTTAAGCTGAGCTGCTACCGGTGATCGGCCTTATGGCTCGATATACTGTCTGTGTCGCTCCTCGGAAATTCACACTCGACAGGACTCAACCATCGATAATTAGGCGTGAATGCCGCCGTTTGAAGTAATTCCGCTAACGTGCTACAAGGGGAAGGCATGGAGCTGTTCATACGCAAGTACGCGAGCTTCGACGAGATGAAGGCCGACGAATATTCCTACTGGCAAAGTCGCCCCGCGCATGAACGACTGGACGCGGTTGATGAAATGATCGAGACCGCTTACGCCCTGAAGGGTTGGGAGATCGATCCGGATGTACCAAGAGTACAAAGACCTTTTGTCCGCCTTCCATGCCCATGGCGTTAAGTATCTGATCGTGGGAGGCTACGCCGTTATCTTCCACGCGCAGCCCCGCTTTACCAACGACCTTGACCTTTTCATAAAACCAGACCCCGCCAACGCCGAGGCGATCTATGCGGCCCTAGCCCAATTCGGCGCACCGCTAGAAGGGCTTCGCCCCGATGATTTTACCGAGCGCGGCAGCTTCTTTCGTTTTGGGCGCGCCCCGAAAGGCTTTGATATTCTTCCCGACATTCCCGGCGTTGATTTTGATGCCGCATGGCAACGGCGCATTGAGGACGTTATTGACGAGAAAGCCGGCCTCCAGGCTAACTTCATTTCCGCCGACGACCTCATTGCTGCGAAACTGGCAGCGGGAAGGCCGCAAGACCTTGCCGACGTTGACGCCATTCAAAAAGCGCAACGCGTGAGGCCCGCAAAAAAAATCACCCCGGAAACGAACGGCCCTAGTCAGCAATAAACAGTCCAATAAAGGGTAAGTATTGGCGCGTTCACAGAACCCGCGCCAACAGCGGGGACGAGCTCGATACGTTCACCAGCCCTGAGGTTCGCCGCGCTCGAACAATTCAGCGTCAAACTTACGTGTTACCGCTGATCCTGGGGACAATTCAATCGCGATACCCTAAGGACCATGCCGTGGTGTTGTACAGAGTTCGAAGCGCATCTAGGTCCGAGCAAAGACGGCCTTCGTGTTTATCGGTCGCTCTGGATGATTCCGTACGTCGTGAGGCTCGTTAGGTTGGTCTGTGAAATCGACGGCCGACCTCATCACTCGGTATCGATCAATTTTTGCCCTTGGTGCGGTCGCGACTTAGAAACCACACAGCCCGTTCAGAAAGTATCGCAGTAGCGGGCCACGATCCCGACATAACGTTTTTACGGCGATCCGCCGCGCCCAACTAATGCGGTACCAAAAATGATACTCTACCCGTTGAAGACGGTTCTCAAGCGCCTGCCGGCAAGGTTCTATCGCTCCAACGCCGGGCGAGAGCCGGTGCGGGAATGGCTAAAGAGCTTGGACGCTGCCGACCGCAGGGTCATCGGCGAGGATATCAAGGATGTTGAATTTTCATGGCCGATCGGCATGCCTCTGGTTCGTTCGCTTGGCCGGGACATCTGGGGGTCCGAAGCAGCTTATCGCACGGACGCATCGCCCGCGTGCTGTTCTGCGTCGAACAAGAATGCATGGTGCTGTTGCACGGTTTTATGAAGAAGACCCAGAAGACAGCCAAGCATGACATCGATCTCGCAATCAAGCGGAAGAAAGGAACCACGCTGTGAAAAAGAAAAACATCGGCTCAACCTTCGATAGCTTTCTCCGCGAGGAAGGCATTTACGAAGAGGTCAGCGCGGCGGCAATCAAGCGCGTGGTCGCCCGCCAGGTCGAGGAAGCCATGAAGGAGAAGGGTCTCACCAAATCCGCGATGGCCCGGCGTATGCGCACCAGCCGCGCGGCGCTCGACAGACTTCTCGACCCCGAAAACGCCGCAGTGACGTTGAGCACGCTTCAGAAAGCAGCCATTGTCGTGGGCCGTGAAATCCGTCTGGAACTGGTGTAGATGACCTGTTATCGCTGATCCGGAACGAACCCCTCGAAAAGCTCCTCCGCATAGCCAACCCCCACCCCTCTCCTGTATAATGAAGTTGTCGAACGTCGCGAGTGGGCGAAAGCCCACTTTTTTATTGCTATTAACCAATGCCTGTCATCAGCACGGAAGAAATCGTCACCCGGATCTCTGACATCGCCCAACGTGTGGGCGGTTCGGAAAGCATCGAGATTGTCGATGTCCAGCTCCTCGGCGCGGGCCGCGGACGCGTGCTCCGCATCTTTATCGATCGGCCGCAAGGCGTCTCCCACGCCGACTGCGAATTTATTTCGCACCAGGTAGGAACTATTTTGGACGTGGAGGACGTCATACCAGGCGATAGCTATACGCTCGAAGTGAGTTCGCCGGGCCTGGAGCGCAGGTTAATCAAAGCAACGGACTTCGAAAGATTTGTGGGGCGGAAAGCAAAAGTTGTACTACGGGAACCGGTCGAGAACCAGCGCACTTGGGAAGGCAAACTCGCCGGCTTTTCGGATGGCATCGTCGCTCTGGAACCGAGCGCCGGCAAGCTCGTCCATTTCCCGTTTGCGCAGGTCCAAAAAGCCAACCTGAAGTTTGAGTGGTAATCAACCCCCGAACAGTTTGAAGAGGACAAAGTGGGAACTATCTATCAGTCCATTGAGATTTTGAGTAAAGAGAAGGGAATCGACCCTCAGATCGTCATCGATGCGGTGAAGGACGCCATGCTGGTGGCGGCTCGCAAACATTTCCGCACCACCGAGGATATGGTCGCTGCTTTCAACGATGAAACCGGGGCGCTGGAAATCTACGGAGTGAGAAAAGTGGTGGAGGTCGTCGAAGACCCCCAAAAAGAAGTTTCGCTCGCCGACGCGCAGCGCATCGATCCGTCCCTGCAGCTCGATTCCGAACTGCGCATTCCTAAACCGACCGACGCGCTGGGACGCATCTCCGCGCAAACCGCCAAGCAGGTGATCCTGCAAAAGGTCCGCGAGGCCGAACGCGAAACCATCTTCTCTGAATATTCTGGACGCGTGGGCGAACTGGTGAATTGCTCCATCAAGCGCGTGGAGGGTCCGGACCTGATGGTCGACGTCGGCAAGACCGAAGCCCGTCTTCCTAAAAAAGAGCAGAGCAAACTGGAAAATTTCAGCGTCGGCGATCGCTGCCGGTGCGTCATCCGCAGCGTCGAAAAGGCCGGCAAGAATGCGGGCGTCATCGTCTCCCGCGCCGCGCCCGAGTTGGTGGCGCGCCTGTTCGAGCAGGAAGTCCCGGAGATTTACGACAACACCGTGATCATCAAGGGCTGCGCTAGGGAAGCCGGCGAACGAACCAAGATCGCGGTCTTCAGCCGCGACCGCGACGTCGATAGCGTGGGCGCCTGCGTCGGCATGAAAGGCATGCGCGTCCAGTCCATCATCCGCGAGCTGCGCGGAGAGAAAATCGACATCATCGAGTTTTCCGAAGACCCGGTCGTGTTCGCCACCCACGCTCTCAGCCCCGCCAAGATTGCGCGAGTCTCCATCATCGACCCCGCCGAGAAACACATGGAAGTGATCGTCGACGACACCCAGCTTTCGCTCGCCATCGGAAAGAAAGGCCAGAATGTGCGGCTCGCCGCCAAGCTGCTGGGCTGGAAGATCGACATCAAGAGCGAAGAAGAAAAGCGGCAGGAAGTGGAATCGGCCATGGCCGCGCTCGCGCCCGCGGGAGCGCCCGTCTCCGTTCTCATCGATCATGACCTGAGTGAAGAAATCGCCGAAACATTAATCGCCGCCGGTGTCGCCACCGTCGAAAAGCTCGGTTCCATGACGCCGGAGGAACTGGAAGCGATTCCCGGCATTGGACCCGCGGTCGTCGAGAAGATCCTGGTAGCCGTGAATGCCTATTACGCGCCGTTTGAGCAGGGCGCCGAACCAGGCGAGCCGTCTGACGCCGAGCCGAGCGCCGCGCCCGAAAAGCTCGAAGCTCAAACCATTCCAACGGAGGAATCCGACCCGCAAGCGGCTGCGCCCGATGAGGCGCAAACTCCGGAGCCGGTGGCCGTCGCCCGAGAATCTTCAGACTCCAAAACCGAATTTGATACCATAAAGAACTCAGGGGAGGTTAGCTAACTGCCCGCCAATACGGGTGTTCCAGTAACTATGAGTAAAATCCGCATCAACGAGCTGGCAAGGCAACTCGAGATTCCATCCCACACCATCCTCGAGATGCTTCCCGATCTCGGCGTGACCGAAAAGAAAACGCACTCCAGCTCCGTGGACGAGCCCGTCGCGGAGCTGATCAAAAAGCGCCTTTTCGGCGACGAGGAACCTTCTGGACCGCCCGCCGCCACCAGCCCCGCCGAGCCTCCCACCGTCCGGGAACAGCCCGCTCCCGCGCGACACGTCATCGAACAATCCGCCTCCGCCGGCGCGCCGCCTCCCGTTTCGGCGGAGCCCGCGCCGTCGCTGGAAGGTTCCATCTCGGTCGCGGTTGAGGAACCGCCTCGCTCCAAACCGGCGCCCATACGCCCGCCGCTGGCTGCCGGTGGCGCAGCCGCTCCGATCCATCCTCCGTTGCGCACCGGCCCGGTGCCGGCGCGTCCAGCCCCGCCGGCGCCCCGGCCGGGACAGATTCTTTCCGGACCCCGTCAGCCCTTGCCGAGTTCCACGCCGCCCGCCATGCCGATGCCCCTGGTCACAAACTTGGCTTCGAGCCCGGCGGTGACACCGACGCCTCGCCCCGCGCCCGCTCCTCCGGCAGCGGTCGAGACCGCGCCCCCGGCGCCGTCGATGCCTTTGCGTAGCCCTGGGCCAGCGCGTCCGAACCTCGCTGGGCAGCCCGCGGTTCGCCCGGTGGTTCCTCCGCGGCCAGACATGGTTGCGCGGCTGCAACAAACTCGCCCCGCTCCCGGACAAGCCCAGTCCGCGCCGCCGCGCCCTGGAATGCCGACCCGCAGCGCTACGCCGGTGCCCGGCCAGCCGATCTATCGCGGTCCCATTCGTCCCGGACAACCGGTCATGCGCGGCCCCGGCATGGGGCCGGGCGGAGGAGCCGCCCCGGGCCTCCGCCGTCCCAGAACGCTGCACCCAACTTCGCCTTTGCGCGCCGAGCCCGCCACGCCGCTCCCCACCGAGCAGCAGCGCCGCCATCAAGCCAAGCCGGCCGGCCGCGATCGCCATCGCGACCAGGAACAAGAAGAGGGAAGATTGCGGATGCCGATCTCTCGCCGAGATCAGCAGTCCATCGCTCCTCCGCCTATCGATCGCGAAATCACAGTCGCCGAAGGCATCACCGTTAAGGAGCTTTCCGAGAAGCTGGGCATCAAGGCCAACCTGGTGATCAAGAAGCTGGTGGAAAAGAAAATCTTCGCCACCATCAATCAGAACCTGGACACCAAGATGGCCGAGGATATCGCCCGCGAGTTCGGCGCCTCCACTAACAAGGTCAGCTACGAAGAGGAAAATACACAAGAGATCGAACTTACCGAAGAGTCTTCCGATCGCGTGCGGCGCGCCCCGGTGGTCACCATCATGGGCCACGTCGATCATGGAAAGACCTCGCTGCTGGACGCCATCCGCGTCACCGACGTAGCCGATCACGAGGCCGGCGGCATCACCCAGCACATCGGCGCTTATCACATCGAGAAGAACGGCCGGAAGATCGTTTTCATCGACACTCCCGGCCACGAGGCTTTTACGCGAATGCGCGCGCGCGGCGCCAAGATCACCGACATCGTGGTCCTGGTGGTCGCCGCCGACGATGGCGTCATGCCGCAGACGCTCGAAGCCATCGATCACGCCAAGGCCGCCGGCGTCCCCATCATCGTGGCCATCAACAAAATCGATAAAGGCGACGCGCAGCCCGAGCGCGTCAAGCAGCAACTGGCCGACCGGGGGCTGCTCGCCGAGGATTGGGGCGGCGATACCGTCATGGTTCCGGTGTCCGCCAGGGCCAAGACTAACCTGGATCTGCTTCTGGAGATGATCCTGCTGGTGGCCGATCTGCAGGATCTCAAAGCCAATCCCGATCGCCCGGCCGTCGGCACCGTGCTCGAAGCTCAACTCGATCGCGGGCGCGGACCGGTGGCCACTGTCATCGTCCGCAACGGAACGCTGCACGTCGGCGATTCCTTTATTTGCGGCTCCGTCTTCAGCAAAGTGCGCGCCATGTTCGACGACCGCGGCCAGCCCTTGCGCGAGGCCGAGCCATCCATGCCCGTGGAAGTTCTCGGTCTGGATGCCCTGCCCGAAGTCGGAGACACTTTCCAGGTGGTCACCGATACCGCCAAAGCGAAACAGATCGTCATCTATCGCGAATCGAAGGCCCGCGATGCCGCCATGGCCAAGACCAAGCGCATCACGCTGGAGCAGTTGCATCAGCAATTGAAGGAAGGCGAGGTCAAGGAGCTCAACATCATCTTGAAGACCGATGTCAGCGGCACCGCCGAAGTCCTCAGCGATATGATGCAAAAGCTCTCGAACGAAAAAGTCCGCATCCGGGTGCTGCACGCCGGCGTCGGCGCCATCAACGAAAGCGACGTGTTGCTGGCCTCCACTTCCAACGCCATCATCGTCGGGTTTAACGTTCGGCCGGAGAGAAGCGCCCTGGCGGTGGCCGAGCAGGAGAAGGTCGACATCCGCCTGCACACCATCATCTATGAGCTTACCGACGAGTTGAAGCGCGCCATGACCGGAATGCTCGAGCCGGTTTTCAAGGAAGTCTATCTGGGCCGGGCCGAGGTGCGCGAAGTGTTCCGCATCAGCAAGGTAGGCAATGTCGCCGGCTGCATGGTGATCGACGGCTCCATTCGTCGCGATAGCGAGACCCGCGTGCTGCGCGACAACGTGGTGGTTTTCACCGGCAAGATCGAGTCGCTGCGCCGCTTCAAGAACGACGCCAGCGAAGTCAAGAGCGGTTTCGAATGCGGCGTGACCGTGAGAAATTTCGCCGACATCAAACCCGGCGACATCATCGAAGCCTTCGCCACCGAGCGAGTGGCGGCAGAGGCGCTGGCGTGACGCCCCTATGCCGACCGTCGGCGTACTAACGCTCGAACTTCACCTCGATGACTCGCACTCCCTCAAGGACAAGCGCCACACCGTAAAGGGCCTCAAGGACCGGCTCCGCAACAAATTCAACGTGGCCGTCGCCGAGATCGACTATCAGGATCTCTGGCAGCGCGCGCTCATCTCCGCCGTCACGGTTTCGAGCGACCATATGCGCGCCGAGCAGACCTTGCAATCCGTGGAACGAGAAGCCGCGTCCATTCTGGGCGGCCTCTTGGTGGCTACCACCCTCGAGTGGATTGAATGACAGCGTGGATTGAATGACCGATCATCGCACCGAACGGATATCCGAGGCGCTGCGCGAGGAGCTCAGCGAGCTGGTGAGTTATGAGCTGACCGATCCGCGCGTCGCGCTCGCCACTGTCACCGACGTTCAAGTGTCGCCCGACAAGAAGCACGCCTTTGTACGGATCGGCATCCCTTCCGATGCAGACAAGCAGCAGACCTTGGCCGCTCTGGAGCATGCCCGCACCTTCCTGCGCCGGGAATTGGCGTTCCGGCTGGGGCTGTTCCGCGTCCCCGAGCTGCACTTCGAGACCGATATCGCCACCGACCTCGGCGGCCGGATGGATTACCTGCTCAAGCGCGTGAAGAAGGGCCGTCCCCGGGAATGAAGCGGACAACGGCGTGAGGTAAACTATGTACGGAATGGACGTCGAAAAGACAATGCAGTTCTTGATCGAAAGCGCCCCGCAGCACGACGCCCGGTTGGCCGAGATCGAAACGAACAATGTCCTCATCCAACGAGCCGTCTTCGGGAAACTCAGATCGAAACCGATCGAAGACTGCGGGAGACCGACCGAAGACTCCGGGAGTTGGGCGAGGTCATCGACCGCCGCATCGGCCAATTAGTCGTCGCCGTCGGCCAACTCGCCGAGCAACGCCCCAACGCCGGCTGATCCGTTTCTGTTTTCTATCATACAGATCCATAGCCGACTCACCCCCGCCCGAGCCAAAAGTCGGCCCGCGAGCAGTAATTAGACCCAAACCTATTGACACTGGGCCGTCGTCCAAGCCCTACTATAATTAGGGGCTTAGTGGCGGAGGTTCTTCGCTTGGCCTAAGACCGAAAAAAAAACGGATACTGATGCGAATGGCTTCAATGAACAGTCGATTCCTAGATGCCTGCCGCCGCCGGCCGACCGATGTACGGCCCGTGTGGTTTATGCGGCAGGCCGGACGTTACATGAAACAATACCGGGATATCCGCGCCAAGGCCGGTATCCTGGACATCTGCAAGCGGCCCGATCTCGCCGCCCAGGTCACCTTGCAACCCGTTGAGATCCTGGATGTCGACGCCGCGATCATCTTCGCCGACCTGCTTCTTCCGGTTGAGCCGATGGGCCTCAAACTGAAGTATGTCAGCGGTGAGGGCCCCGCCATCAACAACCCCGTCCGAACCTCGGACGACGTCGATTCGCTATCGATCTCTAATACCGACGACCTCGGCTATGTGGGCGAAGCCATCCAGGGGGTGGTCCGCCAGCTCGCCGGGCGCGTCCCGGTGATCGGATTCGTCGGTGCTCCGTTCACGCTCGCCAGTTACATGATCGAGGGCGGGCCCTCCCGTAACTTCATCCGGACCAAGCAGATGATGTACCAGGACGAGACCCTGTGGCGCCGCCTGATGGGCAAGCTGGTGGACGTCCTGGGTCCGTTCGCCCTAGCTCAGGTCACCGCCGGTGCCCGCGCCATCCAGGTCTTCGATAGCTGGGTCGGCGCGCTCGGGCCGGACGACTACGTGCGCTATGTTGCGCCCTATTCGCGAGCGCTGATTGAGCGTATTCGCACAGCCAGCGTTCCTGTGATCCACTTCGGTACCGGCGCCGCGGGCTTTTTCCGCGAGTTGCACGCTGCGGGCGGCGACGTCATGGGCGTCGACTGGCGCGTTAATATCGATCAGGCCTGGATGGATATCAGTTATCGCTCCGCCGTTCAGGGTAATCTCGATCCGGCGGTACTATTCGCGCCGTTGCCCGAGCTAAAATTGCGTATTCACGAGCTTCTAAAACGCACAGGTACTCGGCCGGGACACATCTTCAACCTTGGACACGGCATTTTGCCCGAGACCCCCGTTGACCATGTCCGCGCGGCCGTGGAGTACGTCCGGGAGTTCAAGATGCAGTAGTTTTTGGTCCTCAACGTGCGCGAAGGCTTGCTATGACCCACAAGGTTTTGATCGTTGGAGGAGGGATCTCGGGGCTATCGGCCGCCTATTATCTCTCCAAAGCTGGAATCCGGCCGACTCTGATTGAGAAAGCTCCGCAACCGGGCGGCGTGATCCAAACCAGCGTTCAACAGGGCTGCGTCCTCGAGGCTGGTCCCGACGGCTTTATGGCCGCAAAACCGTGGGCCATGGACCTCATTCGCGAAGTCGGTTTGGCGGACCAGATCATCGGCTCCAACGACCATTCCCGCGTCACCTACATCATCAAGAAGGGAAAATTGGTGCCGCTCCCCGACGGGTTGATGATGATGGTCCCCACCAAAATCATGCCGCTGGTCGCCACCAGCTTGTTCAGTTGGCCCGCCAAGATCCGCATGGGGTTCGATCTTTTTCGACGCCCCAAAGGCCCGCAGCCGGATCGCTCGGTCTACGATTTCCTGATGGACCACTACGGCCGCGAATGCATCGACTATCTGGCCGAGCCTCTGCTCGCCGGCGTATACGGCGGCGACCCTAAGCAAATGAGCGTCAACAGCGTGCTCAGTCGCTTTGCCGAGATCGAAGCCAAATACGGAAGCTTGACCCGCGGAGTGCTGGCCGCTCCGAAGCCGCCCAAGAGTTCCGGCCCGAAATCTTTTCTTTGGACCCTCAAGAGCGGCCTCGGCCAACTGATCGATACGCTCCGCCCGAGCGCGGACATCCTGCACGCCAAGGTGGAAGCTCTGGCGCGATACGGCGATGGTTTCCGGGTGCGCGTCAACGGCGATTGGCTGGAAGCCGAACAGGTAGTGCTGGCCACTCCGGCCGGCGACGCATCTCAGCTCTTGCGGGAGACCGACCGGGAATTGGCGGATCTGTTGGCCGCCGTCCCCTATACGTCGTCCATCACGATGTCGCTCGGCTACCAGAAAGCCGGCTTCGACCATCCGCTCAATGGACATGGATTCCTGGTGCCGAAACTCGAGCGCAAATACCTGATGGGTTGCACCTGGGTCGGCAACAAGTTCAACTATCGCGTCCCCGACGATATGGTCCTGCTGCGCTGCTTCATCGGCGGCAACGGCCTCGCGTTGAGCGACGACTCGCTGGTCGAAACCGCCCGCGCTGAATTGCGCGCCATCATGGGGATTCAAGCCGAACCGGTCTTCCACACCATCGCCCGCTGGCCGAACTCGATGGCGCAATATACCGTCGGCCACCAGAAGCGTGTCGAACGAATGGAAGCCATTCTGCAAAATATTCCCGGCCTGCACGTCGCCGGCAACGCCTATCGGGGCATCGGTATTCCGGATTGCGTGAAGATGGGCAAGGAAGCTGCCGCCCGCATCACTTCCGCATGTACACCCGAGCTCCGGCCGGCGTAACCTCGATGCGGTCCACGCCATGGGCCAGTTCGAAAGGTTGGTCGATCTTCGCGTTTGGATAAAGCGGTAGAAGAAAAGTCTCGATCAAGAAGTCGAGTGCCGCGCCGCTCACCGCCAGGCCCCCGATCTCGGCCCGAATCAAGTGAACCGTCGCGCGGCCCCGCTCCGATCGAATGTCGACTGTGGCCGTCACCCGCTTCTCGCCTTGAATCAGTTTCGCCATCAGCCAGTTCGTCTCCACTCCGGCGCCGTGCCGGAGTTTCAGAAAATCGACCAGCGCTTCGCCGGTCGCGCTGCCGTTGCCGAGTTTGAGCCTGGGTTGGCGCAGACCTTCCGGCGCCGCTTCGCGAGCTTTTACCCGCGCAAAGGCATTCAACTCAATCGCGGTAAACACGAAAACCGAACCCGGCTTGGCCTTGCCGCTCTCGATCAGATCGATTTTGCGATCTAATTGATCGGCGAGCGAATCCGCCGCGCGCGACAGCATTGCGGCCATCGCCATCGCAACCAGTATTCGGGCCTTCACGGAGTGACCCACTTCCTCCAAAGCCGTGCGATCCCCCGCGCCGGCCGCGGGAATCCTTCCACCATCCACAAATCGTATTTGAGTTGATTGGCATGCAGAGCCATCCGCTTCCCGTCCGGATGCAGGCTCATGCCGCCCAGGTATAGCGATCCCGCGAGCGGCAGCGCGGCGCCGGGCCCTTCGCGGCCGCTGTCAACGTTCACCGGAACCAGCGTCCAGCGCCGATCGTCGCCGCGACGAAGCGCGTAAAATATCTTGCCGTCGCGGCTGAAATCCCCGCCCGCCGAATACCCGGTTAGCACGCGGCCGCTCTTGCCGTCGGGAGAAATCAGCCGCACTCCGGCCAGGGAAACGCCCGCTATCCAGCGCCCGTCGGGCGACCATCGCAGACCCTGAAAGAAATTCAGATCCTCGTCCGACACCACCAGCGATGGCGAACCGCCGCCGGCCGCAACGCGCATCAACCGGAGCTGCCCGCCAACGCGTTCCACAAACACAATGGAATTGCCGTCCGGCGACCAGTCCAGCCCGAAAATCTCGGCCGAAGGATCCGCGTATACCTCCACCGGCCTGCCGCCGCCGGCCAGAATCGTGAACAAGCTGCCTTGGTCGGAGTAAGCGATGCGCCCCCCATCCGGAGAAAAGTGCGGCGTCCCCATGCTCTGCGGGCCTTTCGCGGAGCGCGCCAGCAACGCGGGATGGTCGCCCGCGGCCGAGCAAGTCCAGATCTCGCTGCGTGGCCCGTAATTGCGGATGTAAACCAGCGCGTCGCCGCGCGGCGACCAACTCGGATAGGTGTCCTGCAGCGAACTTTCCACCAAAGGCCGCTCCGTCTTGCCATCCAGCGACGCTTCGACGATCGCGTAATTCGCCATCCCGGTGGAGTAGATCAACTTCTCGCCGTCTGGGCTCAAGGTGGACTGCTGAAACACTTCCGGAGTGCTGAACAGCCAGTGGTTCTCGCCGCCCGTGCCATCCGCGATCTGAATGGAATCGCGGTCGTCGACGATCAGGTGTCGATTATCCGGAAACCACGCGATAGATCGCGCCGGTCCGTGCACCGCCACGGTGCGGTGCTTGCCCGATGGATATTCCACCACGCAAAGCTGAAACTTCTGCGGCGTCCCGCAAGGAACCGCGAACTTCGATCCATCCGGCGAAAAAACCAGCAGGCTCTCGGCTGGACCGGTCTCTTGTGGAACCAATATCCCTGCTACCGGCTTCAGGGGAGCGCCGGGCGGCGCGCTCGATAGAAACTCAGTGCGCGCCTCCGCGCCCGCTTGCGCCACGTCTCGCGTCGTTAAAAGAGCTTTCCCGTCGGGAGAAATGCCGAACCCGTTGTCCACATCCTCCAACATCTTTTGCGGCTGCTCGCCGGCCACGCTGACCGACCAAAGCCCGCTCTGAAAAGTCCCATAATAAATTCGCGATCCATCGGGCGACCACGCCATCGTCTGGACGCGCGGCACGCCATTGACCAGCACCGTGGGAACGGCCGCGTCCAGTGACCGCAGCATGATTTGCTGAAAGCGATCCGAGAATGGATCTTCGGCGGTATCCCGCACGTATGCCACCGATTTTCCGTCCGGCGAAAAAATCGGATGAGAAGCCGGGCCGGGATCGTTGGCCACCGGCGTATAGCGCGGACGAATCTCGAAAGCATCCGCGCCGCGTCCAATCCAGAAGGCCCCTGCCGCCGCCACCAAGAGACCCGCAGGAGCGGCCCAAATCCACCAACTCCCGCGCGCTGGTCTTTGCATCGGCGCCGCCGCCACTTTGACCCTGCTCAACGACGTGGTTTCCGACAATCGATCGCGAACCGTGCGCAGTTCCTGATAAAGATCGCGCGTGCTCTCGTAGCGTTGCTCCGGCTCCTTCGCCAAACATCGATCGACGATCCACCGCAGCGGGGCAGGAACGGTCTCGGGCAGCGGATCGGCTTCTTCGCGCAGAATCGCCGCCATAATCTCCACGCCCGTCTCTCTCGCGAACGTTCGCTTCCCCGTCACCATTTCGTACAGCAGCAGGCCGAACGAAAATTGATCCGATCGCGCATCCACGGGCAGGCCGCGAACTTGCTCCGGACTCATGTACGCCATGGTCCCCATGATCACGCCGGGCTGCGTTGCGGTGAGAACTTGCGTGGCCGAATTGTCGCCATCGCTCGCCTGTGGCCTTATCATCTTGGCGAGTCCGAAGTCCAGAATCTTGACGCGGCCGTCGCGAGTGACCAGGATATTGGCGGGTTTCAGATCCCGATGAACGATACCGGCCGAATGCGCCGCCGCGAGTCCGTCCGCGATCTGCACCGCCAGATCCAAAAGCTTGTGCATCGGTTCCACCGGCGCCGGCAATGGCTCGCCCTGGATCAGTTCGCTGACGATGTAGTTCTCGCCGACGTCGTAGATCGCGACGATGTTGGGATGGTTCAGAGCCGCGACGGCCCGGGCTTCCGCGTCGAATCGGGCGCGATCGCCTTGCGGCGGCAGCAGCTTGAGCGCCACGCTGCGGTTCAATCGCGAATCGTGGGCCTTATAAACCTCTCCCATTCCGCCCGCGCCGAGCAGCTCGACAATCCGGTAAGGGCCTATCTGCGTATCCGGGGCTAGAGTCATCGTATGTTCATTTGGCAAGATAGCACGCGCTTGTTCGGCCTGTTAGAATCAGCCTGAGGAGATGGAATGAAAACAGCGTACTTTGCAGTTGTTGCAATGTCCGGCGGCTTGCTCCAAGGCGCCATCGCACCCGATCGCCTGGACGCCGCGGCCGACATGATGACCGAGATTATGTCCGCACCCGACAAGGGAATCCCGCAGGATTTGTTGTCGAAATCCGAATGCATCGTGATCGTGCCCGGCGTAAAGAAGGGCGCGTTCATATTCGGCGGCAAGTATGGCAAGGGCTTCATGCTGTGCCGCAAAGAGAGCGGCGTGGGTTGGTCCGCGCCCGCGTCGGTGCGAGTGGAAGGCGGCAGCTTCGGATTCCAGATCGGCGCGTCGGAGACCGACGTTGTCATGCTGGTCAACAGCAAAGTCGGCGCCAAGAAACTGCTTCAAAGCAAGTTCACTCTGGGAGCCGATGCTTCGGTCGCCGGTGGGCCGGTGGGCCGGGATTCTTCGGCCGAAACGGACGCCCAGATGCGCGCCGAGATTCTGACTTACTCGCGATCGCGCGGCGCCTTCGCCGGTCTTTCGCTCGAAGGCGCAACGCTGCGGCCGGATGAGGATTGGAACAAAGAGCTCTACGGGAAGGCCATTCCCAACCGCGATATCGTCATGGGCGATACGCCGCCTCCGCCGTCCGCGAAAAGGCTGCTGGAGCTGCTCAACAAATATTCAAGCCGCAAGTAGGGGCTTCGCGCGCGCATCCCTACTTCGGGTGAGGGACAACTTTCTCTATGCGGTAGGCGTCGTCGGTAATCGTGAAATAGAAGCGCCAGTTTTTGTTGACGCGGGCCTGCCAGAGATCGTTGGACTCGTCGTACTTTTTCGCGTGCAGGGAGGGGTGGAGCAGATTATCCGCGAGGAAGCGAAGCTGCTTCTCAAAGGCCCGCTGTACATTGCGAGGTGCATCCTTCAGCGAATCAATCGCCCGGTCGGAGAAGACAACTTTCATCGCTTGGCTGTCTTAATTCTTTCGGTCTTCCGTTTTCGGATCTCCTGGCGAAGAAATTTGATCGCGGCGTCGGCTGTCTCGAAAGGGCCATAGTACGGGCCCTTTCGAGCTTCCTTAAGCTGGGCATCAAGCACACGGCGCTGAGCGGGTGTGTATTCGTCATCGGCGGTGGGCACTTTGGGAATGATGTTGATGATCCCGCCGGACACTTTAAACTCCAACCTGTCGCCGACTTTGATCCCTGCCCTGCGGCTGACACTTGACGGTACCACCAGTCGCTTTTTATCTTTGATAACGACAGTCATTGAGAAATCAAGGTTAAATGCCTTGCAATGGAAGAGTAGCACTCCCGGCGGGTTCGTGGTTGCTGGTATAACGGAGCGGTCGCGGAGCGGGAGTTAGGAAGAGCCGCGTAAATAGGATGAACTCAAAACTCCGGCTCCAGCTCGATCCATCCATCGGGCGGAACCACTTCCAACGGCACGTCGCCGCTGCTGAGGGCAACCTGAAACGCCACCGGCTGAGGCGATCCGTCCAGAAGCTGCAGCGGAACCCGCGCCTCGAACACCTTTCGTTGCGCGAATTCGACCGACGGTTCCGTCAGCAGCGCGACGGCGCGCCCCGAAGTGCGTAGTTCGACGTTCGTAAACTCGGGGTTGTTCTCGAAATCCAGGCGCAGATACAGATTTTGGCCGTCCGCGCCATAGTATAGTTCGCGCACCAGCGTCCGGCCGCCGTGCATCGATCCCGATCGGGTGTCGCTGCGGTAGCGGCCCGCGCCCATCCATTCGAAGTACGATGTCACTTCGCCGTCTATCACCGGATGAATCGGATTCGCCGGGCGTTGATGAAAATCGTGATCCTGCATCATCCGGATGGGGCGCGACAGCTCCTCGGGCGGCGGCAGCTCGAGCAGGCGATAGACATTGGACAGATGCTCGCGATATAGGTCGTCGAACTCGCGCTGGTTCTCGGATTGATGCTCGGGTCCGTACCACCAGCACCAGTCGCTCCCCTCGGCGATCAGCAACTCCTCGAATGCCAGCCGGCGGTTTTCTTCCGGCACCCCGGCGGCCACGTCATCGAACTTCTGACGCGCGCGCAGTAGATATTCCCAGGCCTTGTTGTCCTCTTGAGCCCCGATCCACACGTCGAAGTTGGCGTTGATCCAGGAACCCGGAAACATCCAGTCGAGCGGCTCGGGCTGATTCGTTTGCAGCGCTTCGCTGACGGTCAGCGCCCGCATGTCCGAAGACTCGCCGATCCTCCGATACAGTTCCCGCAGGAACGGCCTGCCATTCTGAAAGTAGTATTCCCAAGCGTTCTCGCCGTCGAGAATGATGGGGACCAGCACGTCGCCGCCGCCCGCCGCCAGCGGTTGCGAGTTGGCACGGATACGCTCCATAAAATGCTCTGCCGCCTCCACCGCGCCCATCCTGGAATAAACAAAACCCACTTGATCGCTGAGAAAATGATCGCGAAAAATCATTCGGATCTCTCGGCCGTGCTGTTGCCACAAATATGACCGATACGTAAGATCCGGCCCGGCGGTGCGGTGCAGCGTTTGCGCCAGAACGCCGTTATCGCTGGCGGCCCACTCGAAGCCGGCCTCGGCCGCCAGCGACAGCGCCTCGTCGGACACCGAGCCTTCCGACGGCCACAGCCCCGCCGGCGCGCGGCCGAACTGCCTGGCCATGAATTCGCGCGCGGTCTTCAGTTGGTAGAGCGCGTCCTGGGGATAGCGGAAGCGGCTGGGCAGCGGCACATGCGGATGCGACACGCCCGCGATGTTCGAGTCGCAAATCAGCGGTAAAATGGGATGGTAAAACGGCGTGGTGGAAATTTCGATTTGGCCGCGACTCGCGAATTCCCGGTACACGGGTATCACGCGCGCCAGGATCTCCCGCTGTTTGCGGGCCATTAGCGCCTGGTCGTCGGGAGAATAGAACCTTTCCTGCTCCACCAGCGCCCGCACCTCGGGATCGTACGCCTGGAACTCCTCGTCAAACCAGGCGAGCTGCGAGAGCACCTGCAGATCGCGAAAATCCTGCGTGCTGAAAAGACGACGCGCTCTTTGCGGATTCACGCCCGACTTTTGCCATGCGTCGTAAAGGTCTCCGTAGCGCGGATATCGATAAATCATGCGGCCGGGGTTGGCTTGAAAGAAATACTTGAGGACGAATTCCTGCTCGGCTTCGTTCAGATCGCTCGCCGGCTTGACCGCGCACTCGAGAAACGGATCCACCGCCTTCCCGGATGCATATTCCTCGATCTGAACCACCATGGATGGAACCAGGTTGAAGGTCTGATGCACGTTCGGGAAATCGTCCAGAACTTTCACCATGCCGTAGTAATCTTTGAGCGCGTGAAAGCGCGTCCACGGCAGACGGTATTCTCCCGTCAGCATGTCTTTATAGAGCGGCTGGTGCATGTGCCAGACGAAGCAGAGATTAATCATGAGAAAAACGGATCGAGAAAGCCGGGATGCTCGCGCTCGCGCCCTACCTGGTGAACAAGCTGCGCGTCGGCGGCGGCGGATCGGTCCCGCGGATGGCCCTCCACAGGATGTCGTTCAACTCGTCATCGTCGTTCAGATCGGCCTCTTTGAAATCCAGCCGCGCGGAACGGGCGGCGGTCGGCGAACTGCCCGGATTTTTGTCGTCCAGCGGAATGCGCGGTTTCTCGCTCTGATACGGCGTGGTCACCGGCGCCTTGGAAAATGCGTTGATCATCGGCCGCGCTCCGGCGTCGAAGTGCGTCATCGGTCGAAGATGCAGGATCAGCTCCATAGTCCGCAGCATCGACGTGGTGTTGTACATAGTGCTGTCGATCTTGCCGGTGTGCGTGTAGGCGGAGAGCAGATACGCGGGCGCGCGGTGCGAGTCGATATGATCCGGGCCGTTTTGGGCGTCATCCTCGACGACGAAAATCGCGGTGCTCGCCCAGAAGCGGCTGCGCGAAACCGCTTCCACGATCATGCCCAAAGCGTAATCGTTATCGGCGAAGGAAGAGAGCGGCGCGATCTTGCCGGGCGCCGTCCCGAAAGTGTGGTCGTTGCCCAGCCGCATGGTCATCAGCGCGGGCATGGCGCCGGTTCGCTCGAACTCCGCCAGATCCGTCAGGAAGACCTTGGCGCGCTCCACGTCGGGATAATCGAGATCGAAGTCGCGGTACTTCATGTTCGTCGTTTTCGCGAGCACCGGGTCGCGCACGGTTTCAATCTGGATACCGTCCGGGCCGGCCACGGGCTTGTTTTCCGTCCAATAGCCGTAATTGCGGATGGAAAGGCCGCGCGCCGCGGCGTTGGTCCAAATGTAACCGGCGGGCGGATAGGCGGCCGGTTCGCCGCCTTCATAATCGTAATGATTGCGGCGATTGGCGTAGCTGTTGGGCCACATCTTCTGGACGTAGTCGTTCGCGATGGCTGATGTCGACCAGGCATGCCCGTCGGCGCTGACATCGGCGTTGACATAGAAATTGTCGAACAGCACGAACTCGCGCGCCAGCTTGTGATGATTCGGGCCGGCCTTCTCCGTAAACAGGCAGAGCGACGGATCGCTGGCGCCTTTTCCGAGATCGCCCAACACCTGATCGTAGGTGCGATTCTCCTTGACGATATACAGGACGTGCTCGAGCGCCGCCGGAATTCCCTCCGGCACTTCCTCCAGCATTTCGTCGTTATAAGGCGAGTTGCCGATCACTTCCCGCGTGTACGACCTCAGCCGGTCGTTGTCGAACGGCGGAATGAAGGAAGCGGAACCCTTCTGGATGCTCGCGACGTATTGATCCATCCGCTCGCCCTCATGCGTCCGCGACGCGCGCACAATCGGACTCGGCCCGCGCGGATTGGCGAAGCTCCGCGATCCTTTCCCGTTCAGGATCACCAGACGCCCGTCGGCGAGCACCTTCGCCGCCGTCGGATACCAACCGGTGGGAATGAAGCCGAGCACGTGGCTGCGCGCCTCGGTGACATCCACCACGCCGGCCGCGTTGGCGTCCGAACACACCACGTACAACCGGCTCTGGTCCGGACTGAGCGCCAACGCGCTGGGCGTCATGCCCAAAGGATGATTCGGCGACGTAGACACGTTGATGGTCTCCACCGGCCGGAGATCGCCGTTCTCCGACACCGCCACGGCATAAACGTTATTGGTATTCGCGGCCGACACAAAGATGCGCGCTTTCCAATTGGCCTCCTGACCGTCCTCGGACGCGGTCTCGCGATCGCGCCACGCCATGTCGGTGGGATGCGCGCCTAGCCGCACGGTTTGCAGAGGGGCGCCGCTGACCGTCTGATGATGCGTCAGCGTGCCATCCGCCCAACTGGTGACGAAAAACGATTGGCCGTCGGGATGAAAGAGAATGCGATACGGACGCCGGCCCGTCTTGAATCGGTCCGTCACCATGCCGGATTGCGGATTCACCACCAGAATCCGATCGTGGTACAGATCGGCGGCGTACAGAAGATGGCCGTCCGGAGAAACGGCGACATCGCCGATGAAGTCGGCATACGTGCGCTCTGAGGCGTTCGCTAATTCGTAGGTTTTCGACGGCTGGAGCTTGCCATCTTCGCCGAAAGAAAATTCGAAGATGGATGCGCGCGATCCGCCTCCCACCCAAAGCGTACGCCCGTTCGGCGAGAGCGCCAGACCGAGCCATGCGTCGGCCACCGGAGCGCGGCTCACCTCATGTCCGTCCTTGGTATCGAGAACGCTGATCGACGGTGGATTGTATCCGCCGTTGAGCACAATCAGAAAAAGGCCATCGTGGGAGAGCACCGAAGCCATCGGCAGCGTGTCGAGCCCGACTTGAACACCCGCGGGTTTCACGCGCCAGCCGCTGTTGAGCAGGAAACCACCATCCGGCAGAATACCAACCTGCACGCGAGGGACCGGTTGCGACTCGGAAACCGCCGCGACCGCGATGACCAGCGCCGCTAAAACCGTCCGGCGAACCGCGAGTGAATGCTTTTTCATTCGGAAAACCTCTGCGCTATCGGGAAGCGGCGTCCGATGCCGAACGCCTTGGTGGTTACTTTCAAGCCGGGCGCGGCCTGCTGGCGCTTGTATTCGTTGCGGTCCACTTTGTTGACGATATCGCGCACCAAGGTCACGGGCAAATGCAGCGAATCCGCGATCCGTTGCGGCGACTCGTTGTTCTCCACATAACCGCGCAGGATCTGGTCGAGAACTTCGTACTCGGGCAGCGAATCGCTGTCTTTCTGGTTCGGACGCAATTCCGCCGATGGAGCTTTGACGAACACGTTTTCCGGAATCGCGTTACCGTGACGCCGGTTGGCGACGCGCGAGAGCGAATAGACCAGCGTTTTGGGAACGTCGCTGATCACAGCTAAGCCGCCGCACATATCTCCGTAGAGAGTGCAATAGCCCACCGCAAGTTCGCTCTTGTTTCCGGTGGTCAGCACCAGCGCGCCCCATTTGTTCGAGAGCGCCATCAACGTAAGCCCGCGCAGCCTGGATTGCAGATTCTCTTCGGTCACCCCGACGCCGTCGTTGCCAAAAACGGGCTTGAGCGCGCCGCGGCAGGCCTCATACTGATCCCGGATGGAAACCACCTCGAAGCGGATACCCAAGTTCGCCGCAAGCGCTCGCGCGTCCGTCAGGCTGTGGTCGGAAGAATAAGGGCCGGGCATTCCGATCCCGGTCACGTTCTCGCGGCCCACCGCATCCACGGCCACGGCGGCGGTCAAGGAGGAATCGATGCCTCCGCTCAGTCCGATAATTACGCGTTCAAAACCGCACTTGCGGATGTAGTCGCGCGTTCCCAGAGCGAGCGCTTGATAGACCGCCTCGCATTCATCGGGATAATTCTCGTGGCGTTCGCCGGTCAGGGCGCCCGAGTCCATAAAAACGAGATCCTCTTCGAAAGAGGCTGCGGTGGCGATCAAGCGGCCTTCGGCGTCCATGGCGAAACTGCTCCCGTCGAAAACCAGCTGATCGTTGCCGCCCACCAGATTCACATAGACGATGGGAATCTTGAAATGCCGGGCGGTGGCCGCGAATATTTCATGCCGCCGAGCGCGCTTGCCCATGTGATAGGGCGACGCATTGATGCTGATCAGGATGTTGGCGCCGCTTTCGGCGAGTTCCTCCACCGGATCGCGGCTGTAAAGACGCCGCTCCCAATACTGCTTGTCGTTCCAGGCATCCTCGCAGACGGTCAACGCGGTGGCAATGCCGTCCAGCGTCAATGGAACCTGCTTGGGCGCAGGTTCGAAGTAGCGCTTTTCGTCGAAAACGTCGTAACTCGGCAGCAGCATCTTGTTCTGCCGTAAAACTACGCGCCCGCCTTGGATTACCGCGGCCGAATTGTAGATGGGATTGCCGGACGCCGATCCGGTGGGCGTGACGGTTCCGCAGACGATCGCTAGATCGAGGTTCGCGGCTTCGGCGGCCAGGCGCTCCAGATGCTGCTCGACGCCTTCGAGGAAGCTTTCCTTTTCGAGCAGATCGCGGGGCGGGTAGCCGGTTAGCGTCAATTCGGGGAACACGACGGCTCGCGCTCCGGCGTCGGCGGCTCGCCGAGCGAACGCTAGGATTTTTTCGGAGTTACCGCACAGGTCGCCCACGGTTGTGTTGATTTGTGCGAGGGCGATCTTCATGAGGAAAAGACCATTGTAGCGGGCGGAGGGTTACCGGGTGCGGGCGAGGGCTGGTCAATCCAACAAATGCCCGAGCTTTTGTTTTTTCGTCCGCAGATACCCTTCCGCGGATTCGTGCGGCACAACAATGCAGGGAATGCGTTCGGCCACCCGGATGCCGGCGTTCTCGAGCGCCGCAATCTTGTCGGGATTGTTCGACAACAGACGCACGCTTCGAATTTTGAAATACCGGATAATATCGGCCGGCATCTGGTAATCACGCAGGTCCGCTTTGAAGCCCAGCCGCTCGTTGGCTTCCACCGTGTCCGCGCCGCCGTCCTGCAATTCGTAGGCGCGCAGCTTGTTCAGCAAACCGATCCCGCGGCCCTCCTGGTGTTCGTAAATCACCATGCCGCGGCCTTCCTCGGCGATGAGATTCAGCGAAAGCTCCAGTTGCGAGCGGCAATCGCACCGCAAGCTGTGAAAAACATCGCCCGTCAGGCATTGCGAGTGAATCCGAACCAGCGGCGGATCGTCAGTGGAGGAAACCGCGCCCATGCTGAGCACCACGCTCTCTAATAGTTCGCCGCTGTACCGGCCCTCAAAGCCGTAGATGCGGAAATGCCCGAATCGGCTGGGAAAATTCGCTTCGGCGACCTTCTTGAGCATGGGCTTGAATCGCTTTCATTATAATGATCGCAAGGCCCGCAATGCTGGAACAGCAACAATTAGTGACCACTCTGTTGTTGCGAGTGGCCGTGGCGGCTTCGCTCGCTAGCATTCTTTCGCGCTTCACCGCGTTCCAGCAAATGCTGATGCGGGAGGATCGCACGCTCCTGCAGCGCTTCAAGCTGGCACTGGCTTGCGCGGCGCCATACTCGGCCAGCGTCGCCACTCGCGTGATGAACGTTAGTTACCAGGCTGTCGATTTGGGGCTGGAGGGTAGTCTGGTGGCGGGTATGGTGGGGGGGTACGTCACGGGACTGCTGGCCGGCGTCCTGATCTCGATTCCCGCGTTCTTCCTGAACGGCGAATTGATGTCGATGCCTTTGTTCGCCGGCGTGGGCGTGCTGGGGGGATTGCTGCGCGACGTCGCGCCCGAAAAAGAAGACATCTGGCGCTTCTCGCTGTTTTTCAGCCTGAAGCCGAAGCGTCTGCGGCAGCGCACTTATCAGCTGCGGCTGATGTTTCAGCTCGGCTGTTTGTTCACGATCATCTTTACGGAATTAATGCGGGTGTCGGTGGCTCACGTGTTCACTAAGGGCGGAGGAGTTTTTCTGGCGGACATCTGGCGCCAGTCTCATCCCACCACGGCCATCGCCGTCTATGCCAGCTCGGTATTCGCGGTCATGCTGCCGCTCAAAATCTGGAACAATACTCGCAACGAGAAGAAGCTCGAGGCGCAGCAGCTTCGGTTGAACGAGGCCCGACTGGCCGCCCTCACCAGCCAGATCAATCCGCATTTTTTGTTCAACACGCTCAACTCGGTGTCGTCGCTGATTCGCTCCAATCCGGACCAGGCGCGCAGCGTCGTCTACCGGCTCTCGAGCATCCTTCGAAGGCTGCTGCGCAAGACCGACAACCTGACACCGTTGCGCGAGGAGCTGGCTTTCATCGACAACTACATGACCATCGAGATGGTGCGCTTTGGCGAGAAGCTCCAGTTCGTCAAGGAGATAGATCCGGAAACGCTGGACCATCTGGTGCCGAGCATGCTGCTGCAGCCCATCGTCGAGAACAGCATCCGCCACGGGTTGAGCAGCAAAGTGGACGGCGGCCTGATTCGCGTGCGAAGCTCGCTTTCCGCCAACCGCCTTCTGATCGTGGTGGAGGACGACGGTGTGGGCATTCCGGAAACCAAACTGGCTACGCTGTTCGAACAGGGCATCGGCGTTAGTAACGTGAATGAGCGGCTCAAGGTGCTGTTCGGCCCGGACTATCGCATGTGGATCGATAGCAAACCGGGCGAGGGAACCCGCACCGGCATTGAGATTCCCGAGGTCCACGTGGCCAGCGAAATCGGGCAAGAGATGACGACGGTGGGTTGAGGCTCGAAACCTTTGGCTGCTCAACAGCGTCTTGTAGACGCGTTCGTGTCAGGTTCTCAATGATCATTCGTGTTCTGGTTGCTGTTCTGATATCAAGCTTCGCTTGGGCGGCTCCGCCGCCTCCCGCCAACGTCCCGGTGCAGACGCCGGGGCCCGTGGAAACCGGGTATCGGCAGATGTACGATCTCGATTTCGATCAGGCGCACAAGACCTTCGCCGAGTGGGAACGGCTGCATCCCGACGATCCTCTGGGACCGGTTTCGAACGCGGGCGCTTACCTGTTCGCGGAATTCGACCGCCTGCGCATTCTGCAATCGGAGTTCTTCGTCGAAGATAGTTTGTTCAAACGCCGGCCGAAGGTAACCGCGGATCCGGCCGCGCATCGCGCGTTCGATCAGGAGTTGGCCAAAGCGGAGCAACTCGCCGACAAAATCCTGGCTCAATCGCCGCAGCAGACCGATGCCATGTTCGCGAAGATCCTGGCGCTCGGCCTGCGCTCGGATTACCTGGCGCTGATCGAACGGCGCAATTTGGACTCGTTAAAGGTGGTGAAGAACGGCCGCTCCATGGCCGAGCGGCTTTTGTCCATTCAGCCGTCTTACTACGACGCCTATCTGGCGATCGGAGTCGAGAACTATCTGCTCAGCCTCAAAGCGGCGCCCCTGCGTTGGTTCCTCCAGATGAACGGCGCCCAGACGGATAAGGACCGCGGCATCCAAGATCTGCGGCTGACGGCCGAGAAAGGTCACTACCTGCGCCCGTATGCCCGGCTACTGTTGGCGGTGGCCGCGCTGCGCGACAAGAATCGCGCTCAAGCCCGCGAAATTCTGTCCGACTTGACGCGCGAATTTCCACACAATCGGCTGTACGTCGAAGAGCTGGCCCGGCTTCAGTAGAATACCTACAAGGGGTAAAGCTCGCGTTCATGACCATCGCCTCCGCCGCAAGCGCGTTTCCACCGCATCAATATGACCAGCGCGTGCTGCTCGCGGCGCTGCAGCGCAAGTGGGGCCCCAAGGTGGACAATCCAGTTTTTCTGGAACGCTTGCAGGCGCGCGTGGGCGTGGACAAGCGGCATCTCGCGCTGCCGATCGAAGAATACGCGGAGTTGAAAACCTGGGGCCAGGCCAACGATCATTGGATACGCATCGCGCAGGAGATCGGCCAGCAAGCCCTTTGCAGCGCCTTGAGTCGAGCGGGTCTCGCGGCGCGGGAACTGGGCGCGCTGTTCTTCGTTTCCATCACGGGTATCGCGTGCCCTTCCATCGACGGGCGGCTCATCAACCGCATGGGGCTGTCGTTGAACATCAAACGCACGCCGATATTCGGCCTGGGCTGCGTGGCGGGAGCGGTTGGGCTTTCGCGCGCCGCCGACTACGTGCTCGCTTATCCCGATCAGGTAGCCGCCGTGCTGGCAGTGGAGCTTTGCTCGCTCACACTGCAGCAGGAGGATATTTCGGTGGCCAACTTAATTTCCTCGGGCCTGTTCGGCGATGGCGCGGCGGCCGTGTTGGTGTCGGGCGCGGGGCGAAGCGCGCAGGGTCCCCAGGTCTTGGCCACTCGGTCGGTGTTCTATCCCGACTCGGAGCGCGTTCTGGGCTGGGACATTTCCGAAAAAGGCTTCAAAATGGTGCTCGCGCGCGAGCTGCCCGAAATCGTCGAGAAGCATTTGGCCGAGGGCGTGGACGCGTTTCTCGAAGAGCAGGGCCTGACGCGAGCCGACCTTGGAAGCTGGGTGCTGCATACCGGCGGACCGCGCGTGCTGGAAGCCACCGGCGCGGCGCTCGGGTTGTCCGAGGAGGACATGGCGCCATCCTGGGATTGCCTGCGGCGGCACGGCAACCTTTCGTCCGCGTCCGTGCTGGCGGTTCTCGAAGAGGTGATGCTGAAGCGGCGTCCCGCGCCGGGAACGTATGGTCTGCTGGCCGCCATGGGACCGGGCTTCTGCGCGGAACTGGTTTTGCTGAGGTGGTAGTTGAGCGTGAATCCGATTAAGACCGACGTGCTGGTGGTGGGCGGCGGGCCCGCGGGTCTGGCCGCCGCGATCGCGGCACGTCTCAAGGGATTCGACGTGGTGGTGGCCGATGCCGCGCGTCCGCCCATCGATAAAGCTTGCGGCGAGGGTCTGTTTCCGGATTCCATTGCGGCTCTGGGACGGCTCGGAATCGCGATTCGCCCCGAGCACGGCTTTCCGATTCGCGGGATTCGCTTTCTCGGCGACGGAGCTTCCACCGAAGCGAGCTTTCCTTCCGGACCTGGGCTCGGCATGCGGCGCACCGGGCTGCATCAACTTCTCGCCGATCGCGCAACGGAGCTGGGCGTGACGTTGCGATGGGGCACTCCCGTCGCGGAGACCTCCGATGTGTCTTGCCGCTGGATTGTGGCCGCGGACGGACAGCATTCCCGCGTGCGACTCGCCGCCGGACTCGACGGCGCGCGGCGAAAGTCGCGGCGCTTCGGATTTCGCCGGCACTATCAGATCGCGCCCTGGACCGATTATGTGGAAGTGCATTGGGGGCCGGGCTTGCAGGTCTACGTGACGCCCATCGCTCGCGATGAAGTCTGTGTCGCTCTGTTGTGCCGCAACCCGCACCTGCGTTTAGACGACGCTCTGCCGCATTTCGAGCAGCTTCGGCGTCGGTTGCAGGGGGTCGCTTACTCAAGCGCCGAACGCGGCGCGGTGACACGCTCCCGGCGTCTGCGGCGCGTCTATCGCGGCAGCACGATTCTCATCGGAGACGCCTCCGGTTCGGTGGACGCTATCACTGGCGAAGGCTTGTGTCTTTCGTTTCGGCAGGCCATCGCGCTCGCCGACGCGCTGCGATCCGGAGATCTGGCCGCTTACCAGAAAGAGCATCGGCGCATCTTCCGGCGTCCGATGCTGATGGGCGATTTGATGCTGTCGCTGGACCGCTATCCGCTGCTGCGCCGTCCCGTGCTGCGCGCGCTGGCGTTCAAACCGGCTATTTTCGCCAAGCTGTTGGCGGTTCACGTCGGCCTCCCATTACCGGCAGTGGTCGAACCTTGACAAAGCGTCTGGCAGTCCTGCTCTCGATGGCGACGGTGGCGGCCTGCGCGGAGAAATCCGTCGAACTGGATGCTGCGAAAACCGAGATCAACTTCACGTTGCACGACATGCTCCACAAAGTTCACGGGTCCTTCCAGCTTAAGCGAGGACGATTGCAGTTCGACCCGGAGAGTGGAAAGGCATCGGGCGAGATCGTGATCGACGTCACGAGCGGAGAGAGCGGCAGCCGTATCCGCGACCGGCGGATGCACAAGGAAATTCTCGAGAGTCAAAAATATCCGGAAGCGATTTTCGCGCCGGACTCGGTGCAGGGCAAGCTGGAGCCGCAAGGGCCGTCCGCGCTGGACGTGCACGGCGTCCTGAAGATCCACGGCGGCGATCATGAAATGACGCTGCACTTTCTGGTGGACGCGAACTCGGGCCAGTACACCGGATCCACGCAGTTCGCGATTCCGTACGTGGAATGGGGAATGAAAAACCCCAGCATTCTCCTTCTGAAGGTGGACACCATCGTCGAATTCAACGTGGTGGTGACTGCGTCCGCGCAACCGTGAGCTAGGCTTTCGCGGGGAGCGCCCAATCGGCCGGCACCTGGCCTTCGGGAAGCAGCTCGCCTTTCTCCAAGTGCCGCGCCTTAGTGGCGAAGTGCGCGGCGTGCGGGTCGTGCGTGACCATCACGATCGTTTTGTGAAACTCTTTGTTCAAGCGCGAGAGCAGGTTCAAGACATCCTGGGCGGAAGCGGCGTCCAGGTTGCCGGTGGGCTCGTCGGTGAGAATCAGGTCGGGATCGGTAACGATGGCGCGCGCGATCGCAACGCGCTGCTCCTGGCCGCCCGATAGTTGGCGAGGCAGGTGATGCAGCCGATCGCCCAGCCCCACTAGCTTCAGCGCGGTTGCGGCGTGCTCCTGACGCTCGCTCTTGTTCAGATTCGTGAGTTTCAGGGGCAGCTCGACGTTTTCGATGGCGCTGAGGACCGGGATCAAATTGAACGACTGAAAAACGAAACCAATGTGCTCGTTGCGCCAGTGAGCGATGGCGCGTTCGCTCAGGGCCCGAAGGTTTTGGCCGAGCACCAGGATTTCGCCGCTCGAGGCCCGATCCATGGCGGCAATCAAATAGAGCAAAGTGGACTTGCCGGAGCCGGACGGCCCCATCAGCGCGACAAATTCGCCGCGCGAGATGGTGATGTCGACGTCCTTCAAAGCGTTGACGTGAAATTCGTCGCGAATATACTCTTTGGTCAGTTGATGCGTCTCGATTACGATTTCGCTCATGGTTATGCCTGTTTGCGGCGCACCTTCTGCCCGTCCTTCAAATCGGACGGAGGGTTCGCGATGAGGTCTTCTCCGCCGATCAAGCCTTCGCCGACTTGCACGCCTTGCGAATTAGTTCCGCTCACTTTCACCGCTCTTCGAAGCGCCTTACCGTTGACCACCAGGAACACGGCATTCTCGCGCACGGCGGAGGCGGGCACGGTGACCAACGGCTTCGATGGCGGCTCGGCTGCTCCCGGCTTGCCGGGCGAGTAGAATGCGACGCTGGCGTTCATCTCGGGCCGCAGGTAGCCGTCGGGAGCGATCACCTTCACCTTCACCTGCACGGTGGCCTTCTGCCGGTTGGCCTCGGGCGAAATTTCGCGGATGGCGCCCTGATATTTACGGTCGGGATAAGCGTCGGTGGTGACCACGCCGGGCTGCTTGGCGCCGAGCTTGGCGAAATCGTTCTGATTGATATCGAGCTCGACGTCCAAATCGTTCAGGTCGGCAAGTGAAACGACATATCCCTTGGCGCCTTTGTCGCCGACGAATCCGGTGGTGACAAACTCGCCCAGCTCGACGTTGCGCTCGAGCACGGTCCCGTTGATGGGCGCGCGGATGACGGTGTTATCGGCCTCCACCTGCGCGTAGTCGAGCGATCCTTTGGCCTGGCTGACTTGGGCGCGCAACGCGTCGATCTCTTCCTGACGCGGTCCCAGGCGGACCAGCTCGTAGGCGCGATCGAGCGAAGCCACTTTGGCGACCGCGGAATCGTAGCGGGCTTGCGAATCGTCGAGGGCCTGTTTGGAAAGAATTTTGTCCTGCACCAGGCCGCGAGTCCGGTCGAGCGTGACGCGAGCGTTTTGCTGGTCGGCGCGAGCCTGCTCGACATCGGCCTTGGCCTTGGCGATCTCCTCCGGCCGCGAGCCGTGCTCGGCCTCCGCGAGCCGGGCCTTGAGCGTCTCCAGATTCCCTTGCGATTCGAGCACGTGCGCGCGGTACTCGTCGTCCTCCAGGCGCACCAGCACCTCGCCGGATTTCACGTGGTCGCCTTTGTCGACTCCGATCCACGCGACTTTGCCGATCACCTTCGCGGCCAGCTCGATCTTGTGCGCCGCGACGATGTAGCCGGTGGCGTTTAGGATCACGTTGCCCTCGCCACCGGGAAGCGGCGACACGGCGTGGACGCGAACGATATCGACTTCGGTGGCCGCGTTCAGCTTGCCGTAAATGAATCGCGCCGCGCCCAGAGCGAGGAAAAGAACGATGCCGGTAATGATCCAGCGGGCGGCCCAAGGCGAGGCTTCCTGGGTCCGCTTCTTGGAGCGGTCTATCCTGAGGCCTTTGAGTTCCGTTTCCATCAGATCTCCCGCAGCGCCGTTAGGATTTCCTTGCGAGCGGCCATGCGGGCTGGGAATAAGCCGCCCAGCGTTCCCATGACGAGCGCGAAGAGCACGCCGGCGAGCATGATTTCCGGGCTCACGCGGAAATTGAACGCGATCTCGCTGAAGGTGACGAAGCTTCCGATACCGGTAGTGATGTTGTTGAGCGGCAGCACCAGCAGGCAGCCGAGCAAACCGCCCAGGAGGGAAAGGCAAAGCGATTCGATCAGAAAGCTGAAAAGAATACTGCCGCGCGAGAATCCGAGCACGCGCAGAGTACCGATTTCGCGGCTCCTGCGGGCCACGGCGGCGTACATGGTGTTCATGGCCGCGAAACTGCTGCCCACCGCCATGATGATGGAGATGAACACTCCCAGGTATTGCAAAACCGCCCCGGAATTGGTCTGCGCTTCGTAGTAAGCTTTTTCGGTTTGCGCGAGCACGCCCAGCCGTCGATCGTCATTGAGCGAGTTGATGAGCGCGGGAACGGTGGCGGCGTCGGTGGCGCGAATCAAAACCGAACTGAGGCCATCGGCGCGATTGAAATCGGAACTGGTTTGGTTGAGATCGGCGAAGATCTCGCTGTTCACGGACGATTTGCCGCCGTCCATGACGCCCACCACTTCCCATTCGCCGCGTCCGAAGCGCAGCTTCTTGCCCAACTGGGCTCCTGGGTATCGCTTGGCGATCGATTTTCCGACCACCACTTCGCGCTGGCCGGCCTGGAACCAGCGGCCATCCTGGAGCTTCAGATCGTCGCGCATTGTGATCCCGATCGGAAGAATGCCTCGTAGCGTGATGTTCATGCCGTCGGGGCTTTCGACGCTCGGAAGATTGATGACCGTAACCATTTCGAGCGACGCCAGCGGCTGGTTGCCGTCGCGCGCGATGCCGGCTTCCGACTTGAGATCCTGGAAAACTTCGCGCGTGATGGCGCTGCTCAATTCGGCCGTGGATCCTTTGCGCATCACCAGAATCTGCAGCGGGCTTCCGGAAGATTCGAACGCGGTCCGAAGGCCGTTCACCAAGGCCAGCACCGCCAGCAGCACGGCCACCGTCAAGGTGATTCCGAGCGCGGTCAGGATGGTGGTGGTCTTGCGAACTACCAGATTGCGCAGGTTGTAGGAAATGGGGATCGCCATGGAACTACCCCGCGTACCGCAACGCATCGAGGATGGTGGTCCGCGAAGCGCTCCAGGCCGGAAGCAAGGAGCTGAAAATTCCGATGAACAGGGCCGTGCCGAGCGAGAACAAGCCGATCAACGGAGTGACCGAGAGCGTTCGAATAGCGGGCATGAAATCGCCGCCGGGACTCTGGGCGACGACGGCGCACATTCCGGCTGCCAGAAGACATCCCAACGCTCCGCCGATCAGGGAGATGACGGCCGACTCGCCCAGCACGATTCCGAGAATGGCTCCCGGCGTGAACCCGAGAGTTTTCAGGATTCCCACTTCGCGGATGCGCTCGCGCACCGACATCGATATGGTGTTTCCGGAAACCAGCAGGATGGTGAACGTGACCGCGCCGCAG
>Ga0302324_100001369_pt1 | contig 59689 bp, 51 predicted proteins | sample Palsa_T0_1_FD_201949 | JGI IMG/M metagenome (GOLD analysis project Ga0302324, IMG submission 201949) | Peat permafrost microbial communities from Stordalen Mire near Abisko, Sweden - Palsa_T0_1 | ecosystem: Environmental > Terrestrial > Soil > Palsa > Peat permafrost | place: Sweden: Abisko...
CGGGCGCCCCGGGCGCCGCGCGGCGGGCGAGGTGAGGTGCGCCCCCGGCGCCCGGGGCGCCGCGCGGCGGGCGAGGTGCCGGGCGCCCGGGGCGCCGCGCGGCGGGCGAGGTGCCGGGCGCCCGGGGCGACGCCCCACCGCGCCCGCCCCCAGCCTCAGCCCGCCTCGATCCGCCGCTTCAGCTCACCTGCGCGGGCGCTCACGAGCAGGGCGCGGATCGCGCCCTCGACGGGCCCGCGGACGAGCATGCCGAGCACGCGGCCGAAGTCGACCTCGATCGCGTAGGTCACGCGGGTGCGGTCCTCGCCGAGATCCTCGAGCTCCCAGCGGCCGTCGACCGATTTCAGCTCGCCCTTGACCTGTGTCCAGCTCAGGAGCGTCGGGCCGTCGTAGTTGAAGCGCACGATCGACTTGACGGTGCGCACCTTGATGTCGGCCGCCGCCTCGCACAGCGTCGCCCGTCCCTCCTGGTCGCGTTCGAGCGCGCGCATCCCGTTCAGGCCGCCCTGCCATTCGGGCGCGACCTCGACGTCCTCGACCAGCGCCCATACCTGGTCGATCGGAGCGTTGATCTCCGCCGTCGATGACCCAGTCAGGTTCGACACCTATTACCTCCTGATCGCTGATTCGGACTGCGACGTTACACGTGACGGCGCGTGGCGGCCCCCTCAGGGTGCGGCAGGTGATAATCGCTCGCAATGAGCGTCGACGCCACAGCCTACGCGGGGCGGACGGCGTGGGCGCGGAATCTCGCGACGCCGGTGCGGGACTTCCTCAGCACTGAGACCGGGAGCGCCGTGGTCGTGCTGGGGGCGGCGATCGTGGCGCTGCTGTGGGAGAACTCACCGTGGTCGCACTCATACGAGTCGCTCTGGACCACAAGGCTCGCGATCCGCGTCGGCAGCGCCGGAATCTCGGCTGACCTGCGCCATTGGGTCAACGAGGGTCTGATGACGTTCTTCTTCCTTGTCGTCGGGCTCGAGGCCAAGCGCGAGCTCGACCTGGGCGAGCTGCGGGACCGCCGGCGGCTGGCGGTCCCCGTCTTCGCCGCGATCGGCGGGATGGCTATCCCGATCGCTATCTACCTGGTGTTCAACGCGGGCGGTCCCGGCGGTCGCGGCTGGGGCGCCGCGATGTCGACCGACACCGCTTTCGCCCTCGGCGCGCTGGCGCTGCTCACGCCCCGTGCGGCGACGCGGCTGCGCGTGTTCCTCCTCAGCCTCGCCGTCGTCGACGACCTCTGCGCTCTGCTGGTGATCGCGACGGTCTACACGACCCACGTCTCAGTGATCGCACTCGTGGTCGCGGTCGCTCTGCTCGGCGTTCTGGTCTCGCTCCGCTACGTGCCGGTCTGGCGGCATCCTTTGTCGGTCGCGGTCGGCGTCGGTCTCTGGGTCGCGATGTTCGAATCGGGGGTCGACCCGGTGATCTCGGGACTTGCGGTAGGGCTCGTGACGAGCGCCTACCCGCCGTCGCGCGAGGACCTCGAGCGCGCCACCGCGCTCGCGCGCTCGTTCCGCGAGCAGCCGACGCCCGAGCTGGCCAGGTCGGTCCAGCAGGGAGTCCTGTCCGCCATCTCACCCAACGAGCGTCTCCAATACGTCCTGCACCCCTGGACCAGCTACGTGATCGTGCCGCTGTTCGCCCTCGCCAACGGCGGCGTCCACATCACCGGGAAGCTGCTCGGCGATGCCCTCGGCTCCCCGATCACGCTCGGCATCCTGGTCGGTTACCTCGTCGGCAAGCCCGTGGGGATCGCCGGAGCGTCGTGGATCGCCTCGCGGCCGATGCTGCACGGGCCTCGCCCGCCGGTGAGCGGGCCGCTGCTCGCGGCCGGCGGCGCGGTCGCGGGGATCGGCTTCACCGTCTCATTGCTGATCTCGAGCCTGGCGTTCCGCGGAACGGCACTTGCCGAGGCGAAGCTGGGCGCGCTTGGGTCCGTGGTGCTGGCGCCGCTGATCGGGTGGGCCGCCCTGCGCTTGGTCCAGCGCCTGCCTGCCTCGACGCGGGCGCGCCAGATCGCGAGGACCGCCGAGGACATCCTCGATCTGGCGGTGGACATCGACCCCGAGCACGACCACATTCGCGGGCCGGACGACGCGCCCGTCACGCTGGTCGAGTACGGCGACTTCGAATGCACCTACTGCGGCAAGGCCGAGGAGGTCATCCGAGACCTGCTGACGTCGCTCGGCGACGAGGTCCGGTACGTATGGCGCCACCTGCCGCTGAACGACGTTCACCCGAGTGCGCAGCTGGCCGCCGAGGCCTCGGAGGCAGCCGCCGCCCAAGACAAGTTCTGGGAGATGCACGACCTACTGCTCGAGCACCAGGGCGAGCTCGGGATGCGCGACCTCCGCGAGTACGCCGAGCAGCTCCGTATCGATACCAAGCGCTTCCTCGACGAGCTGCGCAGACGTGAGTACGCGCAGCGCATCAGCGAAGACGTGGCCAGCGCAGACGAGAGTGGCGTCTCCGGGACGCCGACCTTCTTCGTCAACGGGCGACGCCACTATGGCGCCTACGACATCGCGACGCTCACCGACGCGGTGAAGGCTGCGCGGAATCGGGCACGGCTGACCGCCACCGCCGCGGCCGCCGGAGCAGCGAGCGGGCCCGGGCCGAGCTAGTCAGAAAAGGAGCCGGATCGAGCCTTGCCGCGGCTCGGGTCAAGGCGCGCGAGCCGCCGCAGGACGGACGGGGAGAGCTGCGAGAGCGTCAGCATCACCCGAGCTTCGGGGGTCACGGGAACGACTGCTGGATCCGTCCGCACGGCCCGCAGGATTGCGTCGGCAACCCTCTCAGGCGGGTACCCGCGGCGGCCGTATGCGCGCGCCGCGAAGCGCTGGAGCTCGCGCTCCGTCTCCGCTTGCACGCCGACGAAATGCGTCGTGCGGACGATGTTGGTGTCAACGATCCCCGGGCAGATCGCGCTGACGCCGATGCCGCTGCCGGCGAGCTCGGCCCGCATGCACTCGCTGAGCATCAGCACCGCGGCCTTTGTGGTCGCGTAAGCCGACAGGATGCGGGACGGGGTGAAAGCGGCCGCGGAAGCGACATTGATAACGTGGCCCTCCTGGCCGGCGTCGACCATCATCCGCGCGAACAGCCGTGCGCCGTGGATCACCCCCCACAGGTTGACGTCGATGATGCGCTCCCAGTCGGCGAGCGTGGTGTCGAGGAACGCTCCGCTCATGCCGATCCCTGCGTTGTTGACGAGGATCTGGGGGGCCCCGTGCTCGGCCTCGACGGCCGCGGCGAACTGCTCCATGGCCACGGAGTCGGAGACATCCAGGTGGACGGCCCACGCCCGCCGATCAACCTCCGACTTCGCAGAGCCGGAGTGCGCCTCGGAGCCGGAGTCCGACCCCGCGCGCGCCAGCGCTGCCGTCTCCGCCGCCGTGGCCTCGTCGATGTCGGCACAGATGACATCTGCTCCGGCCCGTGTGAGCGCGATCGCGGTCGCGCGTCCGATGCCGCTGCCGGCCCCTGTGACGATGGCGAGCCGGCCCTCGAGTGGCCGCCGGTCGCGTCGCCAGCGCGCGCGCCGGAGCGCTGTGCTCTCACGCGCGCCCTCTGCGTGATCGACAAACTCGCCGATCGCGCGGGCGACTTGCGCCGGATGCGAGCGCTGAACCCAGTGCCCGGCGTGCATGTCGCGTCGCCAGATGCGCCGGGCCCAGCGATCGGCGTCGGCGAAGAGGCCGACCGAGATGTGGCGATCCTTGGTGGGCACGATCAGCTGAACCGGCGCCTCGGCGGGGACCGGACGGCTCCTGAGTGACCTTGTGCGGAGGTTCGTCCGGTACAGCGCAAGCCCGGCGGTGGCGTCACGGGCGAGCGTCGGAGCGGGATGCCCGGGGCGCGGCTCGATCCCCTCGAGCCGGCGCATCATGCCCGGCCAGGCGCGCTCCATGGCGCGACTCGTGACGAGCTCGGGCACGACGGGCAGCTGGATCGCGGCGACATACCAGGAGCGCCGTGCCTGTTCAGCGATCTGCGCCAGTCCCTGCGGCCACGGCCGCAGGCGACGCAGCACCCAACCCGCACGATCGTCGACCCGCGGACCCGCGATGGCGGTGAAAGACGCGATCGCGCGGCCGGACAGCTCCAGGGGCTCGCCGGTGATCGCCTCCCAGCACTCGAAGGCACCCCAGTCGTGTCCCACGAGGTGCACCGGGCGGTCCGGGCTGGTGGCCTCGGCGACGGCGTCGATGTCCGCAGCCAGTCGCGACAGCGAGTACGAATCACTTCCCGCAGGCGCGGTTGACTCGCCGACGCCGCGGGTGTCGAAGGTGACGACGTGAAAGCGCGCGGACAGGAGCTCGACCACCTCGTCCCAGACCCCATGGGTGTCGGGCCAGCCGTGGACGAGGATCACCGTCGGCGCCGCCTTGTCCCCCGTCTCATATACCGCCAGCTCGGCGCCCTCCGATTGGACCCAACGGGTCGCTTCGGCGGGGTGCTCGGCGTCGCGCTGGTGCGTGCTCGCGTCCATCTCCGTCGGCAAAGTATCGTTCTCGCGCGATGAGCGCCGCCCCGGAGCACGAAGCGGCGGTCGGATGAGTCTCCCCACCCCGACAGATCAGTCGTACGTGCTCGTAACCGGCGCCGCTGCGGGGATCGGCGCCGAGCTCGCTCGCCAGCTCGCCACGCGCGGCCACAACCTGCTGCTCGTAGACCGCCAGGGCGATCGCCTCGACCTGCTCGCCGCTGGGCTCAGCGAGCGCCACGGGGTAGACGTCGCCACACGCGCCTGCGACCTGACGGTCAAGCGCCAGCGCGACGCGTTGATCAGCCTGGTGCGGCGCGATCCGCGCGCGTTGGTGGGCCTGTGCAACAACGCGGGCATCTTCAGCCTCGGCCGCTTTGACGAGCTACCGCTCGAGCGCGAGCTCGAGATGGTGCAGGTCAATGCCGTCGCCGTCCACCACCTGACGGGAGCGCTGCTGCCGGGAATGGTCGAGCGCGGCGAAGGGGCCATCCTCAACACGGCGTCGCTGGCGGCCAACCAGCCGCTGCCGGAGCTTGCCACGTACGCGGCCACGAAGGCGTTCGTGCATGCGTTCTCTGAGTCGATCCACGCCGAGCTCGCCGGAACCGGCGTCTCGTGCACCTCGCTGCAACCGAACGCGACCACCACCGACCTCGCGATCAACGCCGGCCTCGAGCACGAGTCGGGGCTGATCCCGAGCTTCGTCTGGGCGAGCGCCGAGTCGGTCGCCCGGACCGGGATCGAGGGCATGGTCCACGGCCGCCGGGCGGTCGTTCCAGGCGTCGCGAACCGGATCGTCGTCGGTCCGCTCGGCCGTTATCTGCCACGCGGGATCGGACTGCCGGTCGTACGGATGGCGATCTCGTCGGGACGGAGGCTGCAACGGCGGCCCCGGCCGCCAGGCACGCGGTCGCGATGAGCTCCGACGCGCTGCGCCGGATCGATGCGCTGTTCCAGGTCGGCCTGCGGCTCGCGCGTACGGCTCCCAGCGGGCGGATCGTGCTCGCCCATGCCGCCCGCACGATCGACCTGGAGTGGATCCCGCGGCCGTGGGGAGACGAGATCGCGGCCGAGCTCGAGAAGGCTCCAGGGCAGGCACGCGATCCGCTCTCTCCTCGCGCGGTCGAGCGCGCCCTGCGCGACGCCTGGGGCGCGAAGCCGACCGATGAGCTCGACGAGCTCGATCCCGAGCCGGTGGCCGTCACCCCCACGGCGCAGGTCCACCGGGGCGTGCTCGAAGGCGAGCCGGTGGCCGTCAAGCTGCTGCGACCGGGACTTGCCGCGTCGGTGCGCCAGGATCTGGTGCTGCTCGACGGGCTGCTCGGCCCCCTTGGGGCGGCGTTCCCCGGGCTCGACCCGGGAGCGCTGATCCGCGAGGTCCGCGAGCGCGTGCAGGACGAGCTCGACCTCGAACACGAAGCGTCCAACCAGCGCCGTTTCCATCGCGCACTCCGCGCCCACCCGTTCCTCACCGTGCCGGCGCCCGTGACCCGGCTCGCCCAAGAGGGGGTGCTGGTCAGTGCCTGGGTCGACGGCGTCCCGATCTCGAAAGCTCCGGATCCCGACACCGCCGCAGCACGGCTGCTCGTGTTCGTGGTCGGCTCCGCACGGTTCGGCGTGATGCACGCCGATCCCGATCCCGACGATGTGCTGGTGCTACCTGACGGACGGCTCGCGATCCTCGACTTCGGCGCCACCCGCGTGGTCGTACCCGAGCGGGTGGCGAGCACGCAGGCCGCGCTCGATGCGTTCGCCGACGACGACGCGGCCGCGCTCGGGGCCGCGCTCGCGCAGCTCGGCGCACTACCCGAGAGCGAGGGCGCGGCCGTGATCGAGGTCGCACGGCATATTCTCGGCGAGCTGGTGCAGCCAGGTGTGACGCGACTCGACACCCCGGCCGTGATCGGAGCGCGCGACCGGTTGATCGCCCGGCCCGATCCGCTGGTCCGTCTGGCGCTCGCCGGCTCGCTCGCGCCCGATGACCTGTGGCCGGCCCGCGGAATCGGCCAGATGTTCGGCGTCATCGCGCGGCTGGGCGCGACCGGCGACTGGCTCGAGCTCGCGCGGGCCGCGCTCCGCGATGGGTGGGGGTGAAATCGGCTTGCGGCGATTCCGCGGAGTAGGCATCCGTGCCAACTCCGTCGGCGGATTTGCAGAGCCAAATTCGCCGGCTCGTGGACGACCGCGCCGCAGTTTGCCGAGCCAACGTGCAGAATTCCACGCTCGGCTGCTATCACACAGCTACGGCCGACTGTCTCGTAGAGAGGGAAGCTGATGCGAAGAATCGTGCTGATGTCGCTGGCAGTCTCAATGTTGGTGGTAGCCGCCGCGTGGGCGGCGTCGACGCCGGCGGTGGTCACCGGGTCCGCGACCGCGGTCACGAACTCCGGTGTGCAGTTGAACGCGACGGTCAATCCCGAGGGAGACACCACGGTGTACAACTTCGAGTACGGGCTGACCGCCGCGTACGGGTTCTTCAGCGGCACCGGGCACGCGAGCGGCACGAAGGCGGTCTCCGTCCATGAGACGCTCGCGAGCCTCTACCCGGGCACCCTCTACCACTACCGCATCGAAGCCAACAACAAGCTGGGCGACGGGTTCGGCTCCGATCGCACCTTCACCACCACCGGCCACCCGCTGCCCGTGGCGGTCACCGACTACGCGTCGAGCATCAGCAAGACCACGGCCAGCCTGAACGGGACCGTGGTCACGAATGGCGAGACGACGAGCGCGTACTTCGAGTTCGGACCCACCACCACCTACGGCATGCAAACCTCCACCTTCAACGTCACGGCGCAGACCACGCCGAGCTACCCCTCATTCACGGTTCAGGGCCTGGCGCCCGGCACAACCTTCCATTACCGGCTCGTCGCCGAGCACGCGGGAACCACCCCCGAATATGGGGAGGACGTGACGTTCACGACGGTCCCGTTGGCGCCGCTGCGTTCGCGGGTCACAGCGCATACGACACCCGTCCATGTGCACCACAAGCCCTACCTTTTCACGACGATCGGCACGGTCGTGCCACCCTCGTCGCTCCCGTCCGGGGTCGGGTGCACGGGAGTGGTAACAGTCCACTTCCTGCTCGGGCACCGATCGGTCGCCACCAGAAAGGTTTCTTTGCAGGCAAATTGCACGTTCGGAACCCAGGTTCTGTTCCGTCATCTGGTCGACCGCCGCAAGACGCAGCTCCGGGTCGCGGCCAGGTTCGGCGGCAACGCGTATCTGCGCCCGGCGAGCACAAAGGGCCAGCGAGTCAAGCTCGGATAGCCGTCAGCCCATGACTTTAGGCCGGCATCCCGCTATCCTCCAGATGAGACACGGACGTCATCCGGCCCGCGAACAATGCCCCCTGTTTCGCGGGCTCCGGACGACCCCCCAGCCCTACCAGGGTCGTCCTCAAGGTAGGGCCCGCACCGCCGCCTTCTCGGCAGTGGTGCGGGCCCTCCGCCTTTGCAAACGCCCACCCTCGACCGGCCCTGAGTGGCCGGTTCGGCGTCTCAACGCGATCCCACGGACGAGCAGAGCGAGCAGGATCACGATCGCCAGCAGCGTGATATCGCGTCCGATCGTGAGCGCCCCGCCGCTCGGGCCCAGCGTTATCTTCACCGGCCCGCGACCGGGCACCCGCCGGCGCATGACGCTCAGTCCGTGGATCGTGCGGCCGGCACGGACGAGTCCCCCGCGGAGGGTGACCAGGTAGGGCGCGCCAGCGAGGTTGGTTGTGAACGGTGCGGTACCGGCGGGGGGCGTGACAGTCAGCGTCACGTCGTTGCCGCTGATCAGGTTCGTGTCGACGGCGAGCGAGCGGGAGGGGGGCGGCGCCACGATCGCCTGGGCTGCGTCGTCGTACACGCCCGGGTCGTACCAGGTCCGAGGGGTGAGATGGGTGGACACGAGGGCCGCGTCCCGGTCGCTGTATGACAGGGCGGCGTGCGTGTTTGGGACCCACAGCTGCCAGACGCAGAGTGCAACACTGATCAGGGTCGCGGCAGCGAGCGCGTAGCGCAGTCGCACCGCGATTCGCTGCGGCGCGACGCGCTCAACGGCGATCACGGCCGCGAGCACGAGGCCAGACGCGGTCAGATCGAGGTAGGTGTTGAGCCGGTAGGGAAACTGGATCTCTCGCAGGGTGCGCGGCAGGTGGTCCCACACCGGCCCGACCGTGATGCCGACGAGGAAGACGGCGAACAGGAGCAGCAGGGCCACCCCCGCGCGCCGCAGGGATCGGCCCGCGCGTGACCAGAGCGTCGCGGCGGCGGCGAGCACCCAGAGCAGGAACCAATCCGGAGCCTGAACGAACAGGGCCGGTGACGACGACTGGTGTGGGACGGTGCGCAGCGGGTCGAACAGCACGGCCGGCGTGTCGAAGAACGAGGTGTAATGCCAGGAGACGATCGGGTCCACCGCGATCAGGGTCGAACGCTGGTGGACCACGTCCGGAAGCAGGAACCAGGCATCGACAGCGACCGCGAGCGCGACCAGGACGGCGATCCTGAGCAGGCGGCCGAAGTCGACCGCGGCCACCTCACGGCCGAGCGCGATCCGCAGCAGGAAGAGGCCGCCGATCAGCGACAGCGAGCCGAACAGCAGCGTGATGTTGTGTGACCCGGCGAAGAACACCATCGCGATCACGAACAGCACGGCGGGCACCACCTCGATCCGAGACGCCCGGGCGAGCCTCCAGCCGCTCGCTACAACCAGCGGAATCATCGACGTCGCCATGAACTCGGGCCAGGCGCCACGGCCGTACAGATTCGTCACGTAGTAGGCGCCGGCGACGAACGTGATCGCGGGCGCGTGGGCCATCCAGGACTTGACCCCGAGCTGGCGGGCCAGCCACAGCAGCCCGCCGTAGGCGGCGGCAATCGCGAGCAGGGAGGCGCCGACGTACGCGACGGTCACGTGACCGTCGATCAGGGCCGCGAGGGCGCCCGTGGCGGCGTAGAGGGTCCCGCCGTAGAAGACGAAGAACGGATAGAAAGCGCCGACCACCGGGGCGTTCAGGTAGTAGGTCGGCACCAGGTGCCGGCTGAAAGCCTGCTCCTGCACGGACACGAGCCACAGGTGGTTCGTGAAGTCGTACATGAAGCCGTTGCGGGTGAACAGGGCCGGGCCGCCGATCACAAGCATCGCGAGCACGACGCCGGCAACGTCGCCCCACCATCGCTGCGGGCGTGGACGTCCGATCCCGTGGCGCACCGCCCGTATCGTAACCGCCCACGATGCACATCTGGACTGCTCTCCTCGCCCGCGAGGCCGCGCTGCTCGCGATCCTGGCGCTGCTCGGCGCGGGACCGGCGTCGCTGCTGTCCGAGCGGTTCGACGCGGCGATGCGGATCGCGCTTTCCCCCGTGCTCGGCTTCTGCGTCGGCACCTGTGTCGCGACCACCGTGATCGAGTTCGCGCCGGCCGGCGACACGTACTGGATGCTGATCCCGCTGGCGCTCGCCTCCCCGGGCGTCGCGGCGGCGCGGGCGGTCCGGGGGGGCGAGCGCGGCAGCGGCGGCGGGGGCAGCGGCGGCGGGGCCAGCGGCGGCGGCGGCGGGGGCCGGGGCGGCGGCGGCGGCGGGGGTCGAGCCTGGGCGGCACGGCTGCCCCTGCGCGAGCTTTTGGGCCTGCTGGTCGTCGTCGTGGCCGTCGCCGGCCCGCTCACGTACACGCTCCACGAGCACGGCACCGTAGGCCCGGCCGTCTACCACTACACGGACGTAGACAATTACGTGGCCGAACCGGATGCCGCTCAGACGCTCTCGGTATCCGCGGCGCGCAGCGCGTATGAGCGCCACCACGTGCCGGCCACGATCGGCAACTACACGCAGTTCTGGTGGACGTGGGTGGCCCACCTCGACTCGAACCTCGACGCCGCGCCCCTCTACGCGCAGGTCAACCCATTGATCGGGCTCAGCGCGAGCGACACCTATGCCCCGTTCCTGATCGTGCTGCTGCTGGCCGGGGCGCTCGGCGCGTTCGCCGCCGTTCGCTACTTCGCCGGGTCACGGACGCCTGCGGCGGTCCTCGCCGGCGCCCTGTTCGGCGGGTCCTTCTTCCTCGAGCTGTGGTTCGACAGCTTCCAGGCCGCGATCGCGGGGCTCGCGCTGGTGTTGCCGTTCACGATCCTCACGGCGGAGGCGGTGCGCAAGCGCCGCCGGGCCGGCATCGCCCTGATAGGGCTCTTGCTTGCGACGCTGCTGACCGTATACCCGCTCTTCATCCCCCTGCTCGCGGCGACCGCGGCGGTGATTCTCGCCGCGCGCGGTGTGACCATCCGCCGCGCCGGCGGCGGCGGCGGCGGCGGCGCCGGCGCCGGCGGGGGCGGCAGCGCCCGCCGCGCCGGCGGGGGCGGCGGCGGCGCCCGAGCGCTGAGAGCGTCGGCGAGGGCGCTGGCCGGGTCGACCGCCGCAGTGGTTGTGCTGACCGTCGCGTTCGATCCGGTGGGGTTCGCGCGCGATCTGACCTACTACCGGTCGGTCCTCAACAGCACGATCGCGCTGCCGCGCGTCGGGTTCCGGCTCGGAGTCGATCTGCTGCCCGGCTGGCTCGCGCAGACGCGGGAGTTCTGGAACATGCCGAGCCTCGCCTCGGGAGGGGTGAAGCAGCTCGTGCTCGGCGGGTTGCTCCCACTCCTCTTCCTCGGGTTCATCGTCGCCGGCCTCCGTCGCTACCGGCCCGCACTGGTGCTGGTGGCCCTCGCCGGCGTGTGCGCGATCGCGGCCGAGTACTCGTATGTGAGTCGCAGCGCGTGCACCTACTGCGCCGAGCGGAACCTGCTCCCGCTCGGCCCGGTCGTCGCCGTGCTGATCGCGCTCGGGCTTTGCGCGCTGCTCGCGATGCCGGCGCGGTGGGCGAAGGTCACCGGGGTCGCGGGCGCCATCCTCGTCGTCGCCGCGGTCGCGCAGCGGGCACGGGTCGAACTGCAGCGCTTCTCCGACGCCTCCTACTACCTGGACACGGCCGACCGCACCGTCCTGTCACATCTTCCCGGTGGTGGTGGCTCAGTCCTCGTCGAGGGCTTCGGCGCGAGCACCTATGCCCAGGCCGAGCAGCCGCTGGTCTACCACCTCGTGAACGAGCGCAGCGGCGGACGAGCGTCGATCATCCTCGGCTCGGACGCCGGCAACGCGCTCGAGTACATCGACTTCGGCGCCGTCGAGGCCCCCGGACCGGCGCTGCACCCCGGCTACGCCTACGTCCTGACCCGCTTCGGCGGCGTCGCAACCGGCCGCCGGGTGATCACCCGCAGCGGCGGGGTCGCACTCGAACGCCGCGCCGAGCCGCTCGACGTGACCCCGTACGCCGGCCTCGCCGTCCCGCTCGAGCGACTGGACCCGACCGGGATCCCATGGGTGCAGCCCCAGTACCCGCTGAAGCTGCTGATCACAGGCTACGACGGCGCTCGCCCGGCGTGGGCACGGCTGACGTTCGTGGCAAGTGGCCGGATCGCGGTTCCGCGCCAGCCCGGGGTGCGCGCCCGCGTCACCGGCCACACCGTGATCGCGTGCGTGCGCGCGGCCGGTGACGCGCCGATCCGCTACGCGGCGATCCGGATCGCCGCGCCCGTCGTGCCCGGCGTCGCACCCGGCGAGGAGTTCCAGCCGCTGATGCCGCTGGAAGGGGTGTCGCTGACGGGGATGCGGGCGGTGGTGGGTCGATGCGTGGTTTAGGGGTGGGGCTGGGGGTGGCTGGGGGCGTAGGGATGCAGCGGCACGGGTCTCAGAGAGACCCGATGACGTAGATCTCCTCCGCGTAGCCGCGCCGCAGCCATGAGACGTCTCGGGAGATTCTCGTAAAGCCGCCGATCTGCCCGAGAACCTCAGGAACGACGATTTGCGGTGTCCCGGCGAACGACGCGGCCGCCTCCTGGTTGTAGCTGTAGAAGATGCCGTTGCACGCCGAGCGGGCCCAGGACAGATAGCCCGATGCGGCCCCAGGCGCCATCTCCGGCATGCTGTCCTTGTTGACCAGCGCGTCAAATGGCGTCTCCACGGAGGAGAGCGCGTGGCCCGGCACGATGCTGACAGGGCCTGTCTCCTCCCCGTACAGAGACACCACTGTGTGGCCGAGCGCCTGGGAGAGGAAGTACCCCTGCAAGACGTTGACGACCGGCAGGTCGATCACGACATATCGAACCGTCGAGTCGACCATGCGCAGCAGCCAGTAGGCCATGCCTCCGTAGCCACCCCCGATCTCGACGACGCGGAGCGGCTCCGGACGATCGGCGAGGTGCTTGCCGATCGCCTCGCGAAGACGGGCCGCGGCGTACACCTGGTCGGGCGTCTCCGGGGTAATCAGACGACCCGCAGCCATCACCCCATACGCTGCGCCGACATCGGGAAAGTCGAGCGATATCTCGAGATGGGTCTCGAGGCTTCGCACCAAGGCGTCAACGCCGTTCTCGAGTCCCACTCCCGCGGCGCCCTGCTCGGGGTTCTCAACGCGAGCAACTCCCTGCGACTCAGCCAGAGAGACGAGCTTGCTGAGCGTCGTCAATGACCCAAGCCGTTGCAGCATCGCCGGGCGCCGGCCAACGCCCAGGCTACCCGGCGCCATTCCCAGCACGAAGTCGGATCGGAACATTCCAGCGAGCAGTTCGGCCAGGACGGTGGGATCGCCTCGGTCAAGCGCGCGCACCAACTCTCGCTGACGCTGCTCGAAGATCCCATGTGACCACATGCCAGTGGGCGCAGGTGCATCAGCCTGAGCCAGCACATACGCGTCGATCAGGCGACGGCACAGGGCCACGTCCGGCTCCGCAGGCGGAACTGGGTCACGAAAGACGACGTCCAGATGTGGAATCGCACCCCGCGCCCGGTATAGCCACCACGGGCGATCGAAGACCTCGAGTGCGCGCCCGACGCCGGCGACCGCGGCAAGGCTCCCTTGCACGCGCTCGCGGCTGCTTGCACCTAAGGCCCCGAGGCGGCTCTGCCTGTTTTCCGGCGTCATCGGCGGCCACCTTAGACGTGCGGCCCGCACCATGCACGACCCCCGGGGAGATCTGACACGAAAGCGGCCGTCCGCGAACTGTGTCTCGGAGACTACGCTTGCGCACGAGCAAATGAAGACGCGGTCCTTACTCAGCGCCACACGTCCCGTCGTACTTGCGAGCGCGACCCGGCTGCGCGCCATGTCCGGCTCATCGACGCGACTGGAGCGCCGGCGCCGGCCTCAGATCCTGCAGCACGACCCCGGGCGACGGTCCGCGTCCGCGTTCGGAGTGCTGGTTGCAGACAAGACACCAGTTCCAGCGGATGTGGAGATTGCAAGTCGGCTGCTCCGAGCCTTTCGGGCGGCCACGAAGGATCGGACAGCGGCCAAGAGCTCAACGCGCGAGGACGTATGGACGGGCATCACCGCTCACCAAAGTCGCTTTGCATCGATCCTCGGTCGGGGGGACCACGATGAGCTTGCCCTATACCTCTGCAACATCTCGCGTCACGACGCCGCGGTGGGAATCATCCAGGGTGATGTGGAGCACACGCGCATTACGCGCGATCGGGCTTATCGAGACTTTCTCGCTCTCATGACCAAGGACAAACTCGTCTCGCTTGCCGAAGCCGTTGGCGCATTGGCCGTCGAGAATCCCGAGCAGGGTGCGTACGGTGTCAGCCTTCATACCGACCCGGACGAGCTGGTCGCCCGAATCTCGAATCGTCTCGGCCTCGACATTGCGCCACCCGACGTGGATGGCGGACTGTTCAAGCTGGCGACGAACGGCGGGCTGTTCGGTGAGCGCGACGTCAACGCGATCTTCACGGCATGGCTGCTGAAGGGCATCCTGCAGGCGCGCACACGCGCGCGCCACGAGTCCGCCCGGATATGCGAAATCGGTGGTGGGTCAGGGCGCGTCGCGTACTGGGGTCGGCGGCTCGGATTGACCTCGCACACGATCATCGACCTCCCGCACGTGAACGTCGTCCAAGGCTATTACCTCCTGAAATCGTTCCCGGCCGAACAGGTGGTGTTGTACGGGGAGCAGTCGACGGTTGGCGACGCCGCACTCACGATCTGGCCCAATCACGCCATTCACGAGTTGGAGGGTCGCGAATACGACCTTGTGCTCAACCAGGACTCGATGCCCGAGATGAGCCGCCAGACCGTCGAGGACTACCTCCTTTGGATCAGCCGTGCGTGTCAAGGGTTGTTTGTGAGCATCAACCATGAAAGTAAGCCACCGTACGGTACGAACCTGGTGCATGTGAGCGTGCCGGAGGCCATCGCTGAGATCGGCGGGTTCGAGCGTCAAGACCGTTACCCCTACTGGCTGCGGAAGGGCTACGTCGTCGAGCTATACCTGGTCACCTAGGAGGGCCGCGCGGGAACGTGCTCGCGGTACCACTCGATGGTGCGCCCAAGTCCCTCCTCGAGGCCAACCCGCGGCGCCCAGCCCGACATCGTGCGCAGCTTCGTCGAATCCACCCATTGGCGCGTGATCTCGCCCGACGGCGTGCCCTTGCCGCGGACGTCGGGCTCGACGCTCGTGCCCGCCACCTTGCACATCAGTTCGACGACCTCGAGCACCGAGTGGGGGCTGTCGCCGCCCGCATTGAAGGCCTCCCCTGCTCCCCGCCCGTCATCGAGCAGCCCGCAGATCGCGAGATAGGCCTCGACGGCGTCCTCGACGTAGAGGAAGTCGCGCTCCAGCGTGCCGTCGGAGCGGATCACCGGCGGGCGGCCCTCGATCACGGCCAGCGCGGACTCGGGGACGAGGCGCGAGAGATTCAGGTCACCGCCGCCGTAAAGGTTGGCGAAGCGAGTCACGGCCACGGGCAGCTCGAACGTATGCCAATAGGAGCGTGCGATCATGTCGGTCGCCGCCTTCGATACGTCATACGGGTAGCGCGGCTGGAGCGCGAAGTCCTCGCGGTACGGGAGCTCGTCGTGAATGCCGTAGGCCTTGTCAGAGGCTGCGACGACGACGCGCTCGACCGCGGCGTGGCGGCATGCCTCGAGTAGCGTCCAGGTGCCGCGGATGTTCGTCTCGAAGGTAGACAGCGGTGACCCGTTGGCGATCCCGACGATCGTCTGGGCGGCGAGGTGGAAGACGGTGTCGATCTCGTACTCGCTCAGCACTCGCTGCATCAGCAGCGCGTCGCAGATGTCGCCGTGGACCACGTTCACCCGCAGCTCGGTTCCTTCAAGCTCTAAGGCAGAGCCGACGGTGCTGTCGCGCTTGAGCACGGTCGTGCGCGCGCCGCGCTCGATCAGCGCCTTCACCAGCCAGCCCCCGAGCAAGCCGTAGGCGCCGGTGACGAAGACCGAGCGGCCGTGGAGTGTGTCGCGGCTCATTGGGTCGCTGGGCTCGCGGTGCGCATAACGGCGGGGGATTATGCCGGGGTCGGGCGACCGGGGGTGCCGGGGTCGGGCGACCGGGTATGCCGGGGTCGGGCGACCGGGGGTGCCGGGGTCGGGCGACCGGGGTCGGGCGACCGGGGGTGCCGGGGTCGGGCGACCGGGGGTGCCGGGGTCGGGCGACCGGGGGCGGGGCGACCGGGGGCGGGGCGACCGGGGGCGGGGCGGCCGATCGTCTAGCCTCACAACTTCGATGCCCGAGTCCGCCTGCCGCTTCTGCGCCGCGCCGCTCAGCGAGGTGTTCGCCGACCTCGGCACCTCACCCCTGGCCAACTCCTATATCTCGCCGGAGAACGTCAACGCGATGGAGCCGTTCTATCCCTTGCGCGCGCTGGTTTGCGGCAGCTGCTTCCTCGTACAGCTCGAGGAGTTCGAAACCCCCGACCACATCTTCACCGAGTACGCCTACTTCTCGTCCTACTCGACAAGCTGGCTCGCACACTCGCGTCGCTACACAGAGGAGATGATCGAGCGCCTGAACCTCGGGCCGCAGAGTCATGTCGTCGAGCTTGCCTCGAACGACGGGTACCTGCTGCAGTACTTCCGCGAGCGTCAGATCCCGGTGCTCGGCATCGAGCCGGCCGCCAACGTGGCGAAGGTCGCGCTCCAGAAGGGCATCCCCACGCTCGTCGAGTTCTTCGGCGCCGAGACGGCCACGTCGCTCGCGGCGGAGTCCTCCGCCGACCTGCTGCTGGGCAACAACGTGCTCGCGCACGTCCCGGATCTCAACGACTTCGTGGCCGGGATGAAGATCCTGCTCAAGCCTGGTGGCGTCATCACGATGGAGTTCCCGCATCTGATGCAGCTGATGGACAACAACCAGTGGGACACGATCTACCACGAGCACTTCTCCTATTTCTCCTTCCTGACCGTCAGCCGCGTGTTCGCCGCCCACGGACTCCGTCTGTTCGACGTGGAGGAACTGCCAACACACGGTGGCTCGTTGCGTATCTACGGCTGTCACGCCGAGGACGCAGAGAAACCGGACAGTGAGCGAGCGTCGGATTTGCGAGCGCGTGAGCGCGCGGCGGGCTTCGAGGATCTGGCCACCTACACCCGCTACGGCGAGCGCGTAGTCGCCGACAAGCGCCAGATCCTGTCCCTGATGATCGGCCTCAAGGAGGAGGGCAAGCGCATCGCCGGCTATGGCGCGCCGGCGAAGGGCAACACGCTGCTCAACTACTGCGGGATCGGCCGCGACTTCATCGACTACACGTGCGATCTCAACCCTCACAAGCAGGGCCACTTCCTCCCCGGCAGCCACATCCCGATCCGCGCGCCCGATGTTCTGCGCGAGGATCGGCCCGACGTCGTGCTGATCCTACCGTGGAACCTGCGCGCGGAGATCATCGAGCAGCTCGGATTCATCCGCGAATGGGGCGGGCGCTTCGCCACCCGCACTCCGCAGCTCGCGCTCGAGGCATGAGGTTCGAGCAGACGCCCCTCGCTGGGGCGTGGGTCGTCAACGCGGACTTCCGGCGATGAGCTGCACACTCTGCGGCGGCGCAACGGAGGCCGCGTTCACGACGACCGATCGCAACCGCGCACTGTCCGCCGAGCGGTTCGAGTACCGCCGCTGTGATGCCTGCGAGGCGTATCTGCTCGCCAATGTCCCCGACGACCTCGGTCCCTACTACCCGGCGGATTACTACGGCTTTCCAGAAGCGCACCAGCTCGACGGGGCCGCGGCGCTCGAGGCGCCGAAGCTCGACCTGATCACTCGGCACGCCCCACGCGGCCGGCTCGTGGAGGTCGGACCGGGGCCTGGCTCCTTCTCGCGCGCTGCGCGCAATGCCGGCTTCGAGGTGACGGCGATCGAAATGGACGCGGCGTGCTGCGAGTACCTCGAGCGCGTCGCCGGGGTCACGGCGATTCACAGCGACGAGCCGGACCGCGCCCTCGCCGATTTGGAGCCGGCGCACGCGATCGCGATGTGGCACGTGGTCGAGCACGTCCCACGGCCACTGCAGCTGCTGGACGCGGCGGCCGGTCGCCTGGCGCCTGGGGGTGTGCTCGCGGTTGCGATGCCGAATCCGCAGTCGCTTCAATTCCGGCTGCTACGAGGACGCTGGGCCCACGTGGACGCGCCGCGGCACCTGTTCCTGATCCCCTATGCGGCGCTTCGCGCCCGTGTCCGAGACGCCGGACTCAGGCCCGTGCTTGTCACCACCAGCGACCCGGCGGGGCGCGCATGGAATCGGTTCGGCTGGGAGTACGCGCTGCGACGCTTCCCCGCTCGCCACCACGCAACGCTGCGCGTGCGACTGCTCGCCAGGCTGCTCACTTACGGTCTCGGCCCGGTCGAACACCGCGGTCTCGCCGGAGCCACGTACACGGCGCTGTTCGTCAAGGAGCCGTAGTCCTTGGTCGGCGAACAACAGGATCTGCTTGACACACCCGATGCGGGGCCGGCTGCGATCCGCGGAGCCACATTGCGCGTGGGCTCGTACGTCGGCGGTGCACTGCTCTCGGTCGTATCGGGCGCCCTCCTGTTTCGGCACCTCGGGCTGATCGGTGCCGGCCAGTACACGATCGTGCTTTCGATGGTCGCCCTCGTCAGCGGCGTTTCCGATGCCGGTCTCACCTCAATCGGCATGCGCGAGCTCTCGGTGCGGAGTGGGGCGGAGCGACGCGTCCTCGCCAGCGACCTGCTCGGCCTGCGGATCGTGATCAGCGTGCTCGGCGTCGGCGGGATGTTCGTCTTTGCACTGCTGGCGGGCTACTCCGACACCGTCGTGGTGGGGGTTTTGATTGGCGGCGCGGGCCTGGTGCTGCAGAGCTGCCAATCGACCCTGTCGGTGTCGCTGTTGAGCAGGCTGCGGCTGGGATGGGTCTCGGCAATCGGCCTGGTGAGCCAGGCTACGTCGGTGGTGCTGATCGCCGCACTCGTGCTCGCCGGCGCGCATCTGCTGGCCTTCGTCGCCGTCACGATCCCGGCCGCAGCTCTGGCCCTCGCGATCACCGTGGTCAAGGTCCGCGGCGATGTGCCGTTGGTGCCGACCGTGCATCGTGAGCGCTGGCGCCGGCTGCTGCGGATGGTGCTTCCCTATTCGGTGGGCATAGCGGCAGCATCGTTCTATCTCCAGATGTCGGTCGTGCTGGTTTCGCTGATCGCCAACCAGCGCCAGCTCGGCCTGTTCAGCGCGTCGTTCCGGGTCTTGCTCGCGCTGATTACGATCCCCGGCCTCCTGGTCGGCTCGGCCTTCCCAATCTTCGCGCGCGCCGCTCGCGACGACACCGCGAGACTCGCCTATGTGGTCGATCGCGTCTTCCAGACCAGCCTGATCCTGGGCGTCTGGATGGCGCTAGGTGTCGCGATCGGGGCACCGCTCGCGATCAAGGTCATCACGGGCGGCGGAAGCTTCCGGGCAGCCAGCGGCGTGCTCTCGATCCAAGGGCTCGCCCTCGGCGCGATGTTCGTCGGCACGATCTGGGGGAACGTTCTGCTCAGCCTTCAGCGCCTGCGAGCGATCATGTATTTCAACGTTGCTGCGCTCGTGTTGGGGGCTGTTCTGGTGGCTGTGCTGGTCAGCCTGGACGGCGCACGCGGCGCAGCGATCGCGACGGCCATCACCGAATCGACGGCCGCCCTCGTCGGCGGGATCATCGTCGTTCGCGGCGATCCTCGACTGAAGCCATCCCTCGCCTCGCTGCCGCGCGTGGCGCTCGCAGGCGCGTGCGGCGCCGCCCCCGCGCTGCTGGCGGCGCCGGTGATCGTCAAGCTCGTGCTCTCGAGCACGATCTACGCGGCCTGCCTGGTCGCGCTTCGCTTGATCCCGGACGAGCTGCGAGAAGAGGCCCGGCGGCTTCGGATCGCTCGTTAGCCTCGAGCGCTTCGTGAGTGACCGGCGGATCACCACCGACGCGGATCTCGCGGTTGCCGAGCTGATTGAGCGCATGCGGGAAGGTCTCGAAGCGTCGGCGCCGATCTACCAACCGGGATCGTTCTGGAACGACCTGATCGAAGCGAACCTCAAGATGCTCGAGCTGGACGGGATCGAGCGCTTCAAGCGCACGGTTTCCAACAACTACTACAACTGGCTCGTCACGAATCGTCGCGATCCGCAGCTGCGGATCGCGGTTCGCAGCTGGCTCCGCCATCCCACGGTTGCGCCACTGACGAATCGCCTGGAGGAGGCGACCGGCTTGCGTACGACGCTCAGCGACCGATCCTTGGCTTTCAGCCCCGCGGAAGTGTGGCGCTACAAGTTCTTCGTCGGAGCCGTCTGGGACCAAGCGCGTCGCCACGACCCGCTGCTCCTCACCGAACGACTCGAGGAGCCCGCCGTCGGCAATCCGATTCGCATCCGGCACCGCGGGCGCCTGGTCTCGCAGGACCTGGCGAACAGCATCATCGAGCTGTCGTTCGTGGAGCCGTCGGGAGTCATCCGCGAGGGCGCCCGGATCGCCGAGCTGGGCGCAGGGTACGGACGCCTGGCGTATGTGTACGCACAGGCGGCGCCGGTGACGTATTGCATCTTCGATATCCCTCCGGCGCTCGCCGTCGCGCAGTGGTATCTCAATGCGGTGCTCGGCGAGGAGCGGATCGTGCCCTACTCACCGGAGAACCCCTTCGGCGCGGTGAATTCGCGGCTGGTGCCCGGCATGGTTGCCTTCTTTACCCCGGACCAGTTCGAGACGTTCCCGGACGGCTGGTTCGACTGTTCCCAGACGATCAGCACGCTGCCCGAGATGCCACGCGCTCAGGCAGCGCATTATCTCGGTCTGCTCGCAGCCAAGTCGTCCCGCACCGTGTTTCTCAAGCAGTGGCGCAAATGGCGCAACGACGCCGACGATGTCGAACTCACCGAGGAGCAATATACGCTCGAGGCTCCGTGGAAGCTGGCCTCGCGGCGCGTGGACCCGGTGCAGCCGGCATTCTTCAATCAGCTGTGGCTCCGCTGACGCCGCCGCGGGGCGCTGCGAGGAGCACGTCGCCGGCCTGCGCAGCGGCGAACAGCTCGAGCATGTTGGCGTAGCCCCCCTCGATTCGCGGCGGCGACCAGACGGGATATTGGCGGACTGAGCGCCGGAATTCATGGGTGAGCGCCCGGCGTACGCGAGCGGGCAGTGCCGGCGTGGCGCGGGCCGCGGCCGCACTGGCAACACGAATGACGGTGCGCTCGACCGGACCGAGCGCGCTGTTCATGCGAGCGAGCTCATCGTCGTCGACGTCGTCGCCAAAGCGGTACCGCTCGTAGACGTTCAGGGCCTGGAGCAGCCGGTAACGCCGGTGGTCGGCTCGCAGACCGAACTGCGCACCGTACTCCCGTTCGATTGCCTCGATTGCACTGAGCCAGCCAACGTTGATGTTCGTTCCGGGCGGCGCCGGTTCCCGCGCAGCATCGAGGAACTGTCGCCCCTCCGCCTCGCGCATGTGCGCGTGGTAGAAGCCGTAGGACTTGGGCGTGACACCGATCACTACGCGATGCTCGGGATCGGCGGCGATCCGTCGGGCGTTGAGGAAACAGACGTTCATCGCGTAGTAGTCGGGAAACGCACCCTGGAAGAACGGGCCGTGCGGAGCAAGGCGCTCGATCAGCACACGGCTGACAACTCCAAACTGCATGTTGAAGCCGTACCGCAGGCGGAAGTGCATTGCATGCTCGACCATTTTTCGCGCGGCGGCCGGTGCGAGCACGAACGGCGCATTCCGGCCGCGTAGGAACGAGGCGTAGCTCTCGGAGGCGAGAAATCCGGCCGGATGTGCGGGGGCCACGCCGGGGTAGGTGAACAGCAATGCGCCGGTGTAGATCAGTTCTGGCTCGTTGAACATTTCGATCAACTCGGCGATGCGACGCACATAGCCGGGCAGTAGTCCGTCGTCGTCGCCGAGCATGAGCACGAAGTCTCCGGTCGCCATCGCCAATGCGCGGTTCCAGTTCTCGGTGACCGGTAAGAAGTCGTCGCTGCGTCTGTAGAGGATGCGCGGGTCGTCCAACTCGGAGACATAGCTGCCGATGTCCTGCTCCGAGGCATTGTCTGCGATCACGATCTCCCATTCGGGGCTGTCCTGCTGAAGGACCGTCGCGATCGCGAAACGGAGGTACTCCAGGCGGTTGCGGGTCGGAAGCAGAACCGAGAGCTTGGTCACCGGCGGTCACAATAGCCGCATGGAGGTCAACCTCAGGCGGCCGGCAGGCAGGGGACGCCGCTCCCCGTGAGCGCCGAGCTTGGAGTTCTGCACCTCGTGCGCAAAGCCAACGGGACGGCGCCGCTGAGCCGCTTCCTCGACTCGTATCGGTCCCATCCCGCCGGCGCTGAGCACGAGTTGGTGCTGCTGCTGAAAGGGTTCCACTCGGATGCCGACAGAGCGCCGTTTGCGGCGCTTGCCGCCGACGTCACCGACCGGTCGATCGCCGTGGATGACCATGGCTACGACATCGGCTCCTATCTGAGCGCCGCACGCGGTCTCGCGCACCGATCGCTCTGTATGTTGAACTCGTTCAGCGTGATCGTCGCCGACGATTGGCTGCGGTCGCTGAGCTCGGCACACGCGGCGTCCGGCGTGGGTCTGGCCGGTGCGAGTGGATCATGGGCGAGCCCGCGGACACAGCTCCGCTATGAGCTCGGCTTGGGAGGCGTGTACGCGATCGCGCAGGCTGACCGTGACCGCGCGCTGCTGCGCATGAGCGAGCTGACCGAGGCGACGCAGGCTAGTCCGGCGAAGGAGCGGGCGACCCTGCGCAGGCTGCACACCGCGCAATCGATGGCCCGGCGCGTAGTCGGCTTCCCGCCGTTCCCGAACTATCACGTGCGCACCAACGGCTTCATCGCCGATCGTGACGTGCTGCTACAGGTCCGCTGCGGCGCCATACGGGACAAGTTCGACGCCTGGACGCTCGAGAACGGCAGACGCAGCATCACCCGGCAGGTCCAGGCGCTGGGGCTGCGAGCTGTGGTGGTTGGGCGCGACGGGAGCGCCTACGAGCGCGATGAGTGGCCGCGCAGCCGCACGTTCTGGCAGGGGGAGCAGGAGAACCTGCTGATCGCCGACAACCAAACCGACTGCTATCGCGACGCGGACGCCGAGCTTCGCGCGGTGCTTTCGGCGTTCGCCTGGGGGCCGGCTGCGGATCCCGTGGCATTCTCCCGAGCGAACCCATGAGTCTCCTCGTCGTTCACCTCGTGCGCCGTCAGAACGGGCCCTCGCCGCTGCACGCCTTCCTCGACTCGTACGTTTCCCAGCGCGCCGGCGCCGCCCACGACCTACTGCTCGCGCTCAAGGGCTTCGGGTCTGCAGACGACGCGCAGCCCTACCTGGAGGCGGCGCAGACTCGTGGGATCGACGCGCGGCACGTGCTCCTGCCCGACGAGGGCCTCGATCTCACGGCGTACAGCCGCGTCGTCGAGCTGGCTCCGGCCGACCGCTACTGCTTCCTCAATTCGTTCTCGCGCGTACTCGCCGACGACTGGCTCGGATACCTCGCCACCGCGCTTGACGATCCCGGCGTCGGCCTCGCGGGGGCGACAGGCTCGTGGGCGAGCCAGCTCGACTACGGCCGCTACCAGCTCGGACTGCCCAGCGCATACTCGACCGTGTTCGAAGACCGTGAGGCGACCCGCCAAGGGTTTCTGGAGCTCGCGCGCAAGTCTGACCCGGCGATCCGCGATCGCGGGCGGGTGGGGGCTCAGCTGCTGACGGCGGCGATGCTGGTGCGACAGGCTCGCGACTTCGCTCGCTTCCCGGATCCGCACCTGCGCACGAACGCACTCGCCGCCGAACGCGAAATGCTGCTGGGGATACGCGGACGGCGCGCCCAGACCAAGCTCGACATGTACAAGCTCGAGAGCGGCCGCTCGAGCCTGACCGCGAGCGTGCTGGCGAGCGGCCGCCAAGCCGTGGTCGTAGGCCGCGACGGCGTTCTTTACGACAGCGACCGGTGGCCTGAGAGCAGGACGCTCTGGCAGGGCGAGCAGGAGAACCTGCTCGTCGCCGACAACCGCACCGAGGAGTACCAGCAGGCCGAGGCACGGCATCGGCTGCTGCTCGCGCGCCTCGCGTGGGGCCAGCGGGCCCAGCCGGCATGAAGTTCATTCGGACCCCGATCGCCGGCGTCTTCGTGATCGAGCCCGAACGGATTGCCGACGAGCGCGGCCACTTCGCGCGCACGTATTGCGAGCGGGAGTTCGCCGAGCACGGACTCGACGTCTCCGTCTCCCAGTGCAGCATTTCGTTCAACGCTCGCGCAGGCACGCTACGGGGCATGCACTACCAGGCCGACCCGTACATGGAGGCCAAGCTCGTCCGTTGCACGCGCGGAGCGATCCATGATGTAGCACTCGACCTGCGCCGCGATTCTCCCAGCTACCTGGGCTGGCACGCCGTCGAGCTGAACGAGGACAACGGCCACGCTCTGTTCATCCCCGCCGGGTGCGCGCACGGCTTCCAGACGCTGCTCGACGCGACCGAGGTCCACTACCAGATCTCGGTGCCATACGAGGCCTCCGCCGCGCGCGGCGCGCGCTGGGACGACGCCGCGTTCGCGATCGCGTGGCCAGATCCGCCGCCGAGCGGTCGCACGGTCTCCGAGCGGGACGCCTCCTACCCGGACTACAAGACGTGAACAGGGTGCTGGTGACCGGCGCGAGCGGCTTCATCGGCCGCGGGACGCTGGCGGCGCTGCTGGCCGAGGGCTTCGACGTCCACGCCGTCTCCTCCAGGGGCTCCGGGCCTGGTGCCCCCGATGGAGTCCACTGGGAGCGCGACGACCTGCTCGCGCAGCACTCCGCCACCGAGCTGATCGAGCGGGTCGCACCCACGCACCTGCTGCACCTCGCCTGGTACGCCGAGCCCGGCGCTTTCTGGCGCTCGCCCGAGAACGTCCGCTGGGTCGAGGCGAGCCTACGCCTGCTGCGGGCGTTCGCCGACCACGGCGGGCGCCGAGCGGTGCTCGCCGGCAGCTGCGCCGAGTACGCGTGGCAGGAGCGGGTCGTTTGCGTTGAGGGCGAGACCCCGTGCCGGCCGGCGACCCTGTATGGCGCCTGCAAGCAAGCGCTTTACCTGGTGGCCGAGCGCTACGCCGAGGAGACCGGTGTGAGCCTCGCCACGGGCCGCGTGTTCTTCGTGTTCGGACCCCACGAGCATCCGGCGCGGCTCGCGAGCTCCGTAGCGCGGGCGCTCGTCCTCGGCGAGCAGGCGCCGTGCTCGCACGGCGAGCAGCTACGCGACTTCCTCTACTCCGAGGACCTCGCGGCGGCTTTCGTGGCCTTGCTGCGCTCGCCCGTCGAGGGCCCGGTGAACCTGGCCTCGGGGCGCCCGACGCGCGTGCGGGAGCTGGTGCAGGCCCTCGCGGCCGCAGCCGGCCGCCCCGAGCTGGTCATGCTAGGCGCGCGGCCGGCTGCACCTGGAGAGCCGGCGGAGCTGCTGGCCGACGTCACACGGTTACGGGATGAGGTTGGCTGGGCGCCGTCGGCGACGCTCGAGCAGCGCGCCGCCGAGACGATCGCCTGGTGGAGGGGCCAGCTTACGCCGGGCGGCGCCCAGCGCCCAGCGCTCGAGTGAGACGCTCGTAGAGCGCCCACACGGGGCGCCCCCGCGGTCGCCGCGCGAGTGCAGCGACCCCCGGAGTCAGAAGGTGCCAGGCGAGATCGCGCCAGCGAATCGAGAGGGTCGCGCCGGTGAGACCCAGCAGTAGGCGGCGCACGTGCCCCAGCGACTCGTAGACGGGATGACGCCAGGCGATGTCTCGCAGCAGCTCTGAGGCGATCACGAGCTGCGGCGCACGCGCCTGCCAGGACGAGCGACCGAAGGCCGAGAGGATTGAGGCAACGTCGGCACTGGTGCCGCCGAGCTCGCGATGAATGCGCACTTCAGGCAGCGTGCGGATCTGTCCCTGGCAGGCGACGCGCGCCACATGCAGCCAGTCGTTGCCGAGCACGTTGGCCTTGGGGCGGACCCGTTCCAGCACCGCACGTGGCATCAGCCCGTAGAAGACACCGTTGTCCTCGACCGTCGCCAGGTATGCGCGCACCCGATCAGCGGGGTCGGCCTGGTCGTGATCGTGGACGGTGCCGTCGTAAACGAAGGCTCCGTCTCGTTCGTAGCGCGTCCAGCCGGCGACGAGTGCCATAGCCGGGTTGGCGCGCAGCTCCGCAAGGCAGGCGGAGACGTAGCCGGGGTCCAGCCAGTCGTCGTCGGCGAGCATCATCACGTACTCACCGCGGCAGGCCGCGAACAGCGTGTTGAAGTTGCTTGTCGGGCCGACGTCATGTTCGTGGCGTAGGTAGCGCACGCGGGGATCGCGCGCGGCGGCGGCTCGGCACAGGACCTCGGTGCCGTCGAGCGAGGCGTTGTCCGAGATCACCACCTCGAGCTCGGTGTGTGTCTGCGCCAGCGCCGAGTCGAGCGCGCGCGCGAGCGTCGCCGCGCGGTCGTGGGTCGGCACCCCGATGCTGACCAGTGGCTCGCCGTCGCCGGTCGCGTCGCTCAGCACGCGCCCGGGGGGTCCGCGCTGGAGGTCACTACGATCGGCGCGCGATGCTCGGCACGTGCGTGATTCATATCGTCTGGGCGCCGCTCGGAGTAGAGCCGCTGGAGCGGTTCGCCGCATCGTACCGGGCGCATCCTGCCGGGACCGAGCACCGGCTCGTTTTCGTTTTGAAAGGGGCCCAGGACAACATGATCGCTGCCCGCTGCCGAGTCCTGGCCGATGAGCTGGGGGCTGAGCGCCTCGAACTGCCCGCCGCTGGCCTCGACCTCGACACCTACATGGCGGCTGCCGATCACTTGTATGCGGACGCGCTTTGCTTCCTCAACAGCTCCAGCGAGATCCTCACCCCAGGCTGGCTCGCCGCGCTGCAGACCGCACTCGAGCAGCCCGGGGCCGGGCTGGTAGGCGCGACGGGTTCCAACGAGAGCTCTCTGTCGTCGGCGCCGCGCCCACTGCGACCGCTGCTGCGCAGCCGCTATCCGCCGTTTCCCAACCCGCACCTGCGCACCAACGGCTTCATGCTCGAGCGCGATCTGATGCTGACTCTCGACTGGCCCGGCACGGCACGAAAGCGGCGAGCGCTCGAACTCGAGAGCGGCGTGCACAGCATCACACGCCAGGTCTGGGCCCACGGGCTGCGCGCGCTCGTGGTCGGCCGCGACGGTCGCTCCTACGAATGCGAGCGATGGCACGAGAGCCTTACCTTTCGCAGCGGGTCGCAGGAGAACCTGCTGATCGCGGACAACCGCACCCGCCAGTACGCCGAAGCCGACCCTGCGCGCCGTGCACAGCTCGCCCGGTTTGCGTGGGGGGATGCTGCCTCGCTCACCCCCCCGCCGCCCGCTCCAGCGCCGCCAGAGTGAGGGCCGCCGTGCGTTCCCAGGAGAACTTGCCTGCGCGCTCAAGCGCACGGGCGCCGAGCGCTGCGCGCCGTTGCGGTGAGGCCAGTAGGCGCTCGAGCCCGGCCGCGATGCTCTCGACCGACACCGGGTCGACGTACTCGACAGCGTCCCCACCGACCTCGGGCAGCGAGGAGAGATTGGACGTCAATACCGCCGCGCCGGCGGCCATCGCTTCGAGTACCGGTAACCCGAACCCCTCCCCGAGCGAGGGGTAGCAGAAGACCGCACAGCGGCGGTAGAGCTCGGCGAGCGTGGCGTCGGACACGTGACCTAGGAGCAGGCACCGATCCCCGAGCGAGCGCAGCGCGGCCAGAGTCGGACCGGTGTCCCAGCCGCGCGCGCCGACGACCACCAGCGAGTGGGCGTCTTGCAGCGCACGCGGCAGCGCCGAGTACCCGGCGACGAGCCGCGGCAGGTTCTTTCGCGGCTCGAGGGTGCCGACGGCAAGCACGAAGCCACCGGCAGGTAGCTCCGACAGCTCCTCATCGGCCGGGGCCGAGAGCGCTGGGGAAACCCCCAGGGGAGCGACCGTCACCTTGCCGCTCACGGCAGGGAAGCGTGCAAGCAGCGCGTCGGCGGTCGCCTGGGAGATGCACACGAGTCCGCGGGCACGCCGAACGGCGGGACCCAGCGTCACGCGCTCGATCATCGCCGATCGCCGGTTCGGCTGCATCGCACGATCGAACGCGATCAGGTCGTAGACGATGGCCACGGCAGGCACGCGCAGGAGCGGGACGGTCAGGTAGGAGTTCGAGGAGAGGAACACATCACAGTCACGGCTTGCAGCGGCCGCGGTGCGTACGTGCCAGATCGGATCGCGGGCGCCGATCAGCTCCCAACCGAATCGCTCGTCCAGCGGTTCCTGCCAGCGCGCGCGGGCATAGCACCGGTAGGTGTGGGGATCGTCGCGCGCGGCGAACGCTCGCAGCAGCTCACGCACCATGCGCCCGCGGCCGGCGCCGACCTCGGTGGCAGCACGGGCGTCGATGCCGATCGTCAGTGGTCGCTGAGGATGCGTGGAGGCGTCGGGCATCGGACTGCGCAAGCTTGCCAGCTTCGACCGCCGCTACCCTGCGCCCCCGATGCATGTCGGCCTCAACCTAGTCTTCCTCGTTCCGGGCGCAACAGGCGGCACCGAGATCTACGCCCGCGAGCTGATTCCCGAACTCGTCGCCGCAGCGCCGGAGGTACGGTTCACCGCGTTCGTGAGCCGAGAGGGCGCTGCCGCGCGAGGCGCCCCGTGGGGCGATCTGATCCCTCAGGTCACCGTGCCCGTGCGCGCCCGCAACCGGCTGGAGTGGGTCCGCGGCGAGCAGCAGCTGCTGCCGAGACTTGCGTCGCAGGCCGGCGTCGACCTAGTGCACAGCCTCGCCAACACGGGACCCGCCTGGGGACGCTTCCGGCGCGTGGTGACGATCCACGACCTCGCTTATCGCCTCTTGCCGGAAGCTCACCTCGGCTTGGCCGGGATCGGCATGCGAGTGGTCGTGCCGCTCGCCGCGCGCCGATCGCAACGAATCATCGTCGACGCGGAGAGCACCCGCGATGACCTCCGTCGCCTGCTTAAGGTCCCGCCGGCCAAGATCGACGTGGTGCCCCTCGGCATCGGCGCACGTCACCGCGCCGAACCCCTTCCGGAGCCCGAGCTCCGGTCGAGGCTCGCCGCCGCCGACCGACCGATCGTGCTGAGCGTCGTGGCGAAGCGGCCGCACAAGAACCTGATGCGCCTACTTGGCGCACTCGCCCTGATCCCGGTCGAGCGCCGGCCACTGCTTGTGCTCCCCGGCTACTCGACGCCACACGAAGACGAGCTCCGCCTCCACGCGGCGGAGCTCGGCGTCGCGGGCGATGTGCGACTTCTCGGGTGGGTCGATCCCGCCGAGCTCGAGGGGCTCTACGCCGCCGCCGCCTGCTTCGTCTTTCCGTCGCTCTACGAAGGGTTCGGGCTACCGGTTCTCGAGGCGATGACCCGCGGCGTGCCCGTGGCGTGCTCGGCATTTGGCGCGCTCGGCGAAGTAGCCGGCGACGCGGCGCTGCACTTCGATCCGGAGTCCGAGCCGGCGATCGCAGCCGCGATCGAGCGCCTGCTCGTCGATCTCGGCGAGGCAGAGCGCCTGCGGGCGGCGGGACGCGAGCGCGCTGCGCAGTTCAGCTGGGCGGCTACGGCCGCCGGCACGCTCGGCTGTTACGAGCGCGCGCTCTCCGGCTAGGCGCGCCGGTCGAGCCGGCACGTCTCGCATGCGAAGCCCATCGTGAAGCGGTCCGGGTCGGGGTTGAAGGGTGCCGTGGTCTCGAAGCAGATGGTGCGGATGCGCGCGAGCTGCTCGGCCGGGATTGCACGGATCGTGTCGCGCTCGGCTCCCTCGGTGTCGAGCTTCAACAGATCGATCTCGCCCTCGAGCGCGAGCACCTCGCCGATCACATCGGCCACCGCTCGGCACGAAACGGTGATCCTCTCCTCGCCGGCGATTCCGATCCCGCCGTAGCGGCCCGTCCCCTCGACCCTGAAGTCGACGGTTCCACCGTGGGCGCTGACGGCGACCTGCTGAAGCGCGAAGCGATCCTCGTACCTGGCGAGGTTCGCGCGCAGGCGCTCGACGTTGCGCGGCACAGGCTCGTACAGGTAGCAGCGAGACGTGCGGTTGCGGGTGAGAAAGTAGAGCGCGCTGATCCCGATGTTCGAGCCGACGTCGACGACCACGCCGAGATCCGCCGCGGCGCGGTAGTCCTCACGTCCGAAGATCTCGTGGACCGTGAAGATGTCGTGGTGCGAGTAGGTCATGGGCGCGACCGTGCCAGTGGGTGTCCGGATCCGGCAGGCGGAGGGGTAGCGCCCGCCGCCGACGAGGTAGCGCTTGAGGACCACCGGGAAGGCGGGATAGAGACGGATCATCTGCACGAGCGCGACGTAATGCTCGGGCTCGACGATCGACTTCGCGATCAGCCGCGCGGAACGACCTCCGAGCATCACTCTGCTCCGCGGGCGCAAGCTGAGCAGGTCGGCATCACGTCTCCCGATAGGCGCGCACGACGATCTCGAGCGAATGTCCGATCGAGAGCCGGCGCGCGTTCGCCCCGAACCACTCGGCCGTCGAGCGCCGAAGCGCCTCGCCGCTCTCGTGGACACGCACAATCGCGGTGGCCAGGTCCGTCGGCGAGGGTGAAGGCGCGATGAAGCCGTTCTCGCCTTCCGCCACAAGCTCGACCGCGGCGTTGTCAGGCCCGGCCACTACGATGCTGGGCGTACCGTGCGATGCGGCCTCGATCACGACGAGTCCATAGCCTTCACGCCGGGAAGGCAGCAGCATGCAGAGCGCTCGCGCCAGTAGCTCCTGAACCATCTCGGTCGCAACGAATCCGGGCACCTCAACGGCGTCGCCGAGGCCGAGCTCGGTCACGAGCCGCAGCACCTCTGGCCGCTCGGGTCCGTCGCCGAGGATCGTTGCGCGTAGCTCCGGGATGGTGGCGCGGGCCTGCGCGAGAGCCGGCAGGATCGAGGACACGCGCTTTTCGGCGATGTGTCGTCCGGCGAAGAGGACGAGTGGGTCGGCAGCCCCCACCAGCGGGGTATCGAGGGGCCCGTCGTATTCACCGGGAAGGATCGTGATCTCTCCCGTGAGCCCCTCGTCACGAAGCCTCGCTGCATGAAGGTGAGAGAAGCAGCATGCGCGCTGCGGCACCCGTAGGCAGGCGAGCTGCACGATCCAGCCGATCGCGCCGGCGATGGGCCCGAGATATTCGCGCCAGTAGTCCCGCGTCCACACTTCATGCCAGTCGACGACGAGGCGGTAGCCCCCCAACGGCCGGACGAGCGCAGCAGCGAGCAGCGAGAAGTAGGGGAAGGACGCGGTGTGGACCACGTCGTAGCGGCGACCACGGCGGAGCAGGTGCCAGAGCACTCCGGCACCGAACACCAGGGGCGGCAGGATCCGCCGCCTACCCGGCGAGGAGTAGAGGTGCATCCGCGGCCCCACCGTACGCACGCCAACGCCATCCACGCCGGGATCCACCCCCCGATCCCATTGGCGCAGCGTCAGGTAGGTGACCTCGTGCCCATCCGCGGCAAGCCGCTCCGCGAGGCTTCGGTACCAGCGCTCGGCGCCGCCGACGGTGTGCGGGAACAGGCAGTCGTAGATCAGGCAGATACGCATGCGGAGGCGGTCCGGCTGAATGCCCGTGCGCGCGCTATCTGGACTGGGGAGGGTCTTGCCCGCAGTTGTCCTGGCGACGCAGCCCGAGAATCGAGAGCAGGAACGAGGAGAAGAAGACCTGGATACCGATGATGATGAGCGTCGCGGCAAGCACCGCCAGGTTCTCCTCGGAGAGTCGGCCGAAGCCGCGGGTGATCCAGTCGATCACGATCCACGTCCCGATCACGACACCGGCGAAGCCGATTCCTCCGCCGAGCAGTAGCCCGTGCTCGAGCCTGTAACGCGCGCGCATCCGATCGAACCAGCGGTCCTGCTCGCCCATGAAGTAGGTGCCATACGCGTGCGCGCAGACCCCGAGACCGACGACCTGCGTGCCGACGATCGCCAGCAGCGCCCCGCCGAGCAGCGCATGGATGTCCCATTCACGGCCGAACACCGCCAGATGGGCGATGACGACCATTTCGACCAGCGCACCGACGACGGCCATCAGGGCACCCGGCACGATGAAGAGGTAGTTGGGCGAGTGGACGAGCAGGAAGCGAAGGTGGCGCCACCCGTCCCTGAAGCTGGAGAGCTTCGACTCGCCGCCTCGCGCGTGGTACTCGATCGCGAACTGGCGGATGTCGAGGTTCTGCTTCGCCGCACGGATCACCATCTCGGAGGCGAACTCCATCCCGGTCGTGCGCAGATCGAGCTGCGGCAGCACATCCCGTCGCAGCGCTCTCATGCCGCAGTGCGCGTCGCCGACCCCGGTCTTGAACAGGAGGTTGAGGAAGCCGGACAGGAGCGGATTGCCGATGTAGCGGTGATGCCACGGCATCGCCCCGGGATGAATGTTCTTCATCCGGTTCCCGATCACCATGTCCGCTCCGCCCTCGAGCTCGGCGAGGAAGCGCGGCGTGTCGTCGAAGTCGTAGGTCAGATCCGCGTCGACCATCAGGACGTATTCGCCACCGGCGGCCGCAAGGCCCGCCATGTAGGCGCTTCCATAACCGCGCCTCGGCTCGTAGATGACCTGCGCACCGGCTGCCTCCGCGAGGGCGCCGCTGCCGTCCTCGGAGCCATTGTCCGCGACGATCACCTCGCCGGTGATCTGGTTGGCCTCGAGCGCCTGTCGAGCGCGGTGTACGCACTCCTCGATCGTGCTGGCCTCATTGAGGCATGGAATCACGAAGGAGAGCTGAAGAGAAGCGTCCGGATCCCGCCGGCGGGCCCTGCCTGCGGCTGCTCGAATGGTCGTGCTCACGCACGCGCCTTGCAGTTTGGAGACACGACGGAAGGCAGCCGCGCGGGGCATCGATCCATGTAGGACACAAACGTCAACTCGCAGCCGTTGTTGCGGTGTTGGTCGGCGTCAGCTCCCATGTCGCTGCGCCTATCTTGCCACGCCCGGGAGCGATTGTCCTCTCGGCCCAACTCGACCGCCGGAGGGGACGTTGCCCGGGAGCGGCTTCTATGATCCACGCCGATGCTCGTCCAGGCATACGGGGCAGCCATCGCGATCATCGTCTGCTCGGTCGTGCTCGGAAAGGCCGTCTGCGCGCTGTGCGGAGGGTCGCAGCGGTGGTGGGCCGCGCCCGCGGTGGGATACGCGACACTGATCGCGGTCACCACCTTTGCAGTCAAGCTGCCCGGAACAGGGGTGACCTCGGCGATCGTGTGCGGACTGCTGGTGCTGGCGTCGGTGGTCTATCTGCTGCGGCGCGGCGGGTTGCGGTTTCCGTTGGGAGATCTCGTCGTGGGTGGCGCAGCGCTCCTCGGAGCATCGATCCCATTCGTGGCCAACGGAAGAGTGGCACTGCCCGGGGCCACCTGGGACAACGACCTCGCCGTCCACTTGCTGGTCTCGGAGACACTGCGCTCGTCGAGGATGGAGCGGGTCTGGGGAATTCGCACCCCAGGCGGATACCCCCTGGGACCCCACAGCCTCGTGGCGACGCTGGGCACCGCCGCCGACCTGCCGCTCGACATGGTGTTCACCGGACTGCTGATGGCGACCGTCGTGATCACTGCACTGGTGGCGGCGGACGTGGTGGCGAAGGAAGCCATGTGGCGACGAGCGATCGTCGGAGTGTTGTGCGCGCTGACCTACCTGGCCGCGGCCTACTACGGCGAGGGCTCGTTCAAGGAACCGATCGTGGCCGGGCTGCTGCTGGCGTTCGTGCTCCATCTGGAGCAGGTACGGGCGAGATGGAGCCAAGCCGGGCCCGCGGCTCGCTGTGGTCTCGTGATTCCGGCCGGACTGCTGGTGCTGGGAGCGGTCAATACCTTCAGCTACTTCGGCGTGGCTTGGTTCGGTGCCACCGTTGCCGTCTGGGCGGTCGCCGAGGCGGCATATCGACCATCGCAGCTGCGCGGCTGGATTTCGGTGCGACGTTTGCGCGCCGCGGCTCCGTGGGTGGCCGGGATGATCGTGCTCGGCGTCATCCTGCTGCTGCCGATCCTGGGACAGTTCGAGACGGTCGCTAGCATCGTTGGCGCCTCACCCGCGTCCACCCTCTCCTTCGCGTCGAACAACCTGGGTAACCTCCCCGGCCCGCTGTCAGCCTACGAGGCGCTGGGCCTGTGGACCTTTCAGGACTTCCGCTATGTGACAGTCACGTTCCACCAGGGTGAGCTGTGCGCGCTGGGATTGGGCGCGCTCGGCTTCGGCTTCCTGTGGTCACTGAGCCGGCGCCAGCTCGTGATGCCGGCGGCCGTCGCCGCCTCCGCGGTCATCTACTGGTACGTGGAGCGCACGCAGTCACCGTACGTGGCGGCAAAGGCCCTCGTCATCGCCGCCCCGGTGGTCATGGCCCTTGGCTTGCGCGCACTGCTGAGCCGGCGCGAAGGAGACCCGTGGGGCAATGCCGTCGCGCTCGTAGTGGCCGCGCTGGTCTGCTTCTTCGCGGCCGAGTCGAGCTACCTGACGCTCCACACCGAGCCGGTCCAGGCGCCCGAGACGGCCCGCGAGCTCACCGCGTTGCACCACCGGACCGGGGATGCGCCGATCTTGTTCCTCGGCGTCGACGATTTCGCCTCGTGGGACCTGCGCGATTCCCCGGTCGACTCGCCGGCCTCGTCGATCTCCGTCAGCGTCGGAGGGGTGGTGCCACTCGAAGGCAAGTACTCAGGGGGAGCGCTCAACTTCGAATCCATCGCGCCCGTGGAGCTCGACATCTTCCCCTGGGTGATCACTACCAACACTCCCTACGCCGGCCAGGCGCCGGCGAACTTCCGGCTCATCGCCAGGGAGCGACTTTACGAGCTGTGGAAGCGCACGGGGCCGACGGCGCCTTTCTCCGCCTTGGCACCGCCCGGTCAGCCCGGCGCGATCCTCGACTGCCAAACGCGGCTCGGCCGGAAGCTGCACGCATCGCGCGGAGTGGCGAACGTGATGGCCACGCCAGTGGTGTCTCCCGGCGCCTCCCTGGAGGCCGGCGAGACGCAGCCGATAACGCTGCGGCTGCCGAAAGGCCGGTGGGAGCTCTCAGCGCAGTACATCAGCTACTTCAACCTCGACTTCAGGGCTGAAGGGCAACACTGGACGATGCCCGCGTACCTGGGGCGCAACGGCCCCTGGTTCGCCGTCGGCGCAGTGACCGGTCGTGGCGTCAACTCACCCGTCACGTTGAAGACCACGGTGCAGCGCCCATCGCTCCTGACCGGTCTGCGCGTGACCGCGGTGAGCATCTACAGCATCGCCGCCACGCGGATACCCGACACGCGCACGATCGTCCCGCTCAAGGACGCGTGCGGGAAGTACGTCGACTGGTACCGGCTGTAGTAGCGGTTGGCAGGGTTTCGCGCCGCGAGCCCGGGCGCCGCGGGTCGCGGAGTGAGCCGGGGCGCCGGCCACCCGCTACCGCGGCACCAGCGCCAGACCGATGCACAGGTTGGGCGCCGCCGCCGGCAGGAAGGGGAGCGGGAAGAAGCGCCGGCGCTCCACCGTGAAGCAGCGCTCGAGCTCGGCGATGATCTCCGCCGGGCGGTTGATGTGCTCGCGCGCGATGAACGGGCCGTAAGGCATGCCGTAGGTGCGCTCGAAGATCCGCTGGGCCGAGATCCGGCGGGCGAGCGAGTAGGCGGCCCCACCCTCGCACGGGATCACGGCGAGGAACTGGCCGCGGTCGGGGTTCAGCAGCCGCCTCGCCTCGCGCACGCATGCCGGAAGGTCCGGAAGGTGCTCGAGCACGTGTACCGCGATGTAGCGGTCGAAGTGGCCGTCGGGGAAGTCGAGCCGCCGCTGGCAGTCGCCGGTGATCGCCTGGACGCGCGGGTGCCGCTCACGGATTCGCTCGGCCATCGCCTCGCGCAGCTCGAGCGCGCAGTAAGCCTGCTCCTGCTCGGGCGTCAGGCGCTCGTGGTCGAGGTGCTCGCCGAGCCCGGCGCCGATCTCGAGCGTCGCCCGGAACCCGGGGCGCGAGTAGCGGACGGGAAAGGCGTGGTTGAAGCGCTCCACGACGCCGTAGCGCTGGGGCAGGATCTCGTGCCAGCGCTTGACGAAGTCGTCGTAGACGGCCTTCTGCTCGGGAGTGAGGGGGGCCAGGACCTTCGGCCACTTGTCGGCGGCGGCGGGCATGAGGCGCTCAGCGTAGGCGAAAGGGGAGCGGGGCCTCACACGCCCGGCCCTCACGACCCCCCGGCCGGATCTCTCACGACGCCACGCCCGGCCCTCACGACCCCCCGGCCGGATCCCTCACGACCCCCCGGCCGGATGGAACACCCGCGCCCGGAAGACGAAGAAGTTGATCGCCGAGAGCAGCGCCGCAGCGCACAGGTAGACGATCTCGGTCCGGACTCCGAGGGCGCTCGGCAGCACCGCCGTCGCGGCGGCCGTGAGGCCGTACTGGATGCCCGCGATCGGCAGGTAGCGCATAGCCTGCCGGCGGATCGGCAGTGCGAACCCCTCGGCATGGACCCAGACGAACACCCGCTGGAGCGTGAAGTGGGTGGCGATGGCGAGCGAGAACCCGATCGCCAGCGCGAGCTCGAAGGGGATCCCGATCACCTCGGCGAGGAGTGTCGTGGTGGCGATGTAGACGAGCGCGACCGCCCCGCCGGAGAGCGCGAACCGCACTCCCTGGCCGGCCAGTCGGGCGCGGGCGCCGCGCTCACTCGCCGTCATCGAAGCCGTGGCGCGACTCGATGATGAACTTCGGGCGATCCCGCGTCTCGTCGTAGATCCGGCCGACGTACTCGCCGATGACACCGAGGGAGAAGAGCTGGATCCCACTGAAGAAGGCGACCACGATCACGATCGTCGGATTGCCGATCGGGAACGGCACGCCCGCGAGCTTGAGAACTCCGTAGAGGATGGCGAAGAGAAACGCGAGGCCGGAGAAGCTCATCCCGACGATCGAGATCAGCTGCAGCGGGTAGCGTGAGAAGCCGATCACGCCGTTGAGCCCGATCAGCAGCGAGCCGAACACCTGGCTGTACTTGCTCTTGCCCGCGGTACGGGGGTCCCGGTCATAGAGGACGCTCGTCTGGCGAAACCCGACCAGGCCGACGAGACCGCGCAGGAAGCCGTGATGCTCCTTCAGCGCGACGACGTTGTCGACGACCCGCCGGCTCATCAGCCGGAAGTCCCCCGTGTTCGGCGGGATCTCGACCTCGGCGACCCGAGCGATCACCCGGTATCCGGCCCGCGCGACGATCCGTTTGGCCAGCGTCTCGCCGGCCCGCGAGCGTCGCTGCGCATAGACGACATCGAACCCATCCCGCCACCGCGCGACCAGCTCGGGGATCAGCTCGGGCGGGTCCTGCAGATCGCAGTCGATCACGACGGTGGCGTCGCCGCTCGCCGCCTCGAGCCCGGCGAGCGTGGCCATCGGCTGGCCGAAGCGCCGCGAGAAGCGGAGCATCTTGACCCGCGGGTCGCGCTCGCGCAGGGCGAGGATCAGCTCCTCGGTCCGGTCCGGGCACGGATCGACGCTGAAGATCAACTCCCATTCGAGGTCGAGGCCGTCAAGCACCGGACGCAGGCGCTCGTAGGTTGGCTCGATGTTGGCTTCCTCGTTGTAGGCGGGAATGACGATGCTGAGGGTCTCGGTCATGTCTGATGCGTCCCCGCCCGCCCAGCGACGACGAGCGAGCGGATCCCGAACGGGAGCCGCATGCCGGCGCCGACCAGACGCTCTTCGAGATGCCACGCGAGGTGGCCGGCGCGCGAGTCGCGGGTGCGGGCGATGTCACGGGCCACGCGCGCCTCGAGCGCGGTTCCCCGCAGCTGGTCGAAGCGCCTCCGATTGCGCTGCTTGACCAGCCAGAAGGCGGGGTAGAGCAGTGAGGCGATATAGCGGTCCTCGACCGGCTCGAGACCCGCCTCACGACACTTGCCGGCGAGCTCTCCGCGGGCGTAGCGGCGCTCGTGGGCGAGGAAGCGGTCGTAGTAGTCGTAGGTTCCCGGGCCTGCCGGCACGACGATCACCGCCAGGCGGCCCGGCCTCAGCACCCTCGCCATCTCCCGGAGCGCGCGGCGGTCGTCGGGAACGTGCTCCAGCAGGTTGGCGCTGACGACCGCGTCAACACTCTGATCGCCGAGCGGCAAGGCGCACGCGTCGGCGTGCAAAAGCCGGGCGGCCGGAACGGACCGGTGCGCCTTGCGCAGGCCGGCGGCGATCAGGTCGACCCCGACGAGCGTCGCAGCCGGATGGGCGGCTTGGAGGTCCTCGAGCAGGAAGCCGGTCGAGCAGCCGATGTCAGCGATCGTGGCCTCACGGGACAGCTCGCCCACGCGCGCAACGATCGCGCCCCGCGTCCAGCGGTCGAGGAAGTGCGTCCGCGACGCCTCCTCGTGCAAAGCCTCGAGCTCGTCGGACCAGTTGACCGATGGGTCGGCGTCGACGTAGGACAGGAAGGGCTCGCGCCGGCCGTCGCCGAGAACCCAGCCGTCGTCGTACTCGGGCACGGCGCCGGCGGCGCCCGGAGCAATGAGCAGAGGATTCGGCACCCGGGCAGCGTAGTTCAACGTTAGTACGATCCGGCGCTTGGCGATGGCGGAACCGGTGAACCCAGAGGGCGTCGCGGCGCCAGGCGGCGTCGCAACTCTGAGCCTCGGCAAGGACGGAGCGCTGGGGCTGCTGCGCAGACACCACGCGGCGATTGCGTTGCTGGTGTACGCGGCGGCGGCGCTCGTCTTCCAGCATCATGCCGTCGCCCATCTCGGCAGCTCGTGCGCATGCCTTGGGAATGACCCGACGCAGTTCATGTGGTCGATGGTCTGGTGGCCGCATGCCCTGCTGAACGGGCTGAACCCGTTTGTCACCCACCTCTTCTGGGTTCCGCACTCGATCGACCTCGCGGGGAACACCACAGTCCCGGGTCCGGCGCTCCTCGCCTGGCCGTTGACCGCCGCCGCCGGGCCGATCGTGTCATACAACGTGCTGATGTTGATCGCGCCGGTGACGGGCGCATGGTTCGCCTACCGGCTGTGTCTCTACATCACCCGTAACCCGGCGGCGTCGATCCTCGGCGGGTACCTGTACGGATTCTCCACCTTTGGATTGGGCGAGCTCGAGGGACACATGCAGCTCGTGTTCACGTTTGCTGCCCCCGCTGCCGCGCTGCTGACGCTGAAGCGCCTGGATGATGTGATCAGCGCGCGGCGCTATCTCGCGCTGACCGCGGTGGTCGCGATCGCGCAGCTGTCCTGCGGCACCGAGATGGCGTTCACGCTGGCGATCATGGGAGTGGTCGCGCTGGTCGCCGGTTGGATCTTCTCGGGCGCGGAGACGCGGCGGAGGATCGTCGCGCTCCTTCCGCTGCTGGCCGGCGCGTTCGTGGTCGTAGCGGTCCTGTGCTCCCCGTTCATCTATTACGCGCTAATGGGTCCCCAAGTGGCGAAGGACAGAGGCCTGGTATTTCCGGCCGACGCGCTCTCGTTCGTGATCCCGACGGTCCTGCTGCGAGTGGGCGGCCATCGCTTCTCGGCGGTCTCGAGCGCCTTCGCGGCGGGATACGTCGAGACCGGCACCTATCTCGGGCTGCCGGTGATCATCATGATCGCCGCGTTCGCGGTGCAGCGGTGGCGAACGCGCGTGGCCAGCATTCTGCTCACGGTTCTGGCGTTCGCCGTCGTGTGGTCGCTCGGCACCCACCTCAGCATCGATGGGCACCCGACGATCCCGCTGCCGTGGAACGTGGTCGCGAAGCTGCCGGGGCTGAACGAGCTGCTGCCGTCGCGCATCGGTGTGTACGTCGTCCTGGCGGGCGCGGTGATCGTTGCGGTCTGGCTGGCCACACCGGGCGCATCGCGGCTGCGGCGCTGGCCGTGGGCGATCCTGGCGGTGGCGTTCGTGGTCCCCAACACGGCGCTGTTCAACCAGCAGCTCGACGAGCCGGCGTTCTTCACCACTCCGACCCTCTACCGCCACTTTCTACGCCCTGGCGAGGTGGTGCTGCCGATCCCTTACGGAACCAACGGCCCCAACCTGCTCTGGCAGGCCAGCACCGGCATGTACTTCCGGCTGGCAAGCGGGAACTTCTACGTGCCCGTCGACTACGGGCTGGCGCCTTTCGTACAGCAGGCAATCGGCCCAGGGCCGACGCCCGCACCCTCCAGGCAGTCACCGCGCGCGCTGCGCTCGTTCATCCTCCGCTACCACGTGCAGGCGATCATCGTCAAGGCCGACCAGCCTGGCGGCTGGCCCGCCGTCATCGCCCGGCTCGGGCTCTCGCCCGTGAACGTCGGGGGAGTGCTGCTGTACCAGCTTCCGTCGCGGATCAGCAACACCATAGTCCGCGGGTAACCTCGCGAGGCTGAATGTTCCGCAAGCGTCTCGTTGTATGCACGACCGCCGCCGCCGCCGAGCCCAATCTGCTCCCGCCGGGCGAGTTCGTCGAGCGACCGTGGATCTCGGGCGGGGAGCGCGAGCTTCACGAGCTGGCCTTCGCGGCCGCACAGGCCGGGCGAGAGGTCGAACTGCGCGGCTGGCTCGACCGGCGGCTGTTCGACGAGCTGGTCGCGAGCACCGACGCCCGGGTCGCCGGCCGGGTCACGGTGCCGGGCCTGGCCCGCCGTCCGACGAACGAGGATGTGGTCGCGGCTCCCGACGGCCACGACGATCCGCTGCACTACTTGCGCGTGTGGCTATCGGATGCCCAGCTCGTCCTGGTGGTGATGGCGCCGATCGGAATGTTCGGATGGCCGTTCGTGGCCGGATGGGCGCGTCGGCCGGCGCCCGAGGTCACGCTCGCGGAGGTGAACCGTCCCGAGTCATTCCGGGCGATCGCAGCGATGGGAATCCCGATCTGGGCCAAATCGCCGGTGATCGTGGACCTCGCGCGTGCGGCCGGAGGCGAGGTCTCGTTCGTCGGGAACGGGCAGCCGACGGCATTCCCGAGTCCGCCGCGCGAGAAGGTGATCGACGTCGCGTGGCTCGAGGACAATCGGTGGGCGCCGCGCGCGCGGGAAGTGGCCGGCAAGCTCGACTGCACCGTGGACGCGATCGGCGTCGTCGAACACGGCGAAATGCTGGCGCGCCTCGGTAACGCGAGGATCATGGCCTACCCCTGCGGCCTCGAAGGCGAGCCGCGGATCACCCGCGAGGCGCGGGCACTCGGTGCCGTCCCGGTGGCGCTGAGCGGCAACCCGATGGCCGAGCACATGACCGAACGCGACGGCGTGCTCCCGGTGGAGAGCGTCGAGGAGATGCCCAAGGCGATCGAGGACCTGCTCGCCGACCGCGACCGGCTCGCGACGCTGTCTGCGCGCGCCGTCGAGACGGCGCGCGCCGAGGCCGCGTGGGATCCGTTCGTGGCTCGGGTCGCCGCGGCGCTCGACGAGCTGCCCGATCGGGATCCGGCGGCAGGTGCGCGCGCGGCGATGGGGGCGCGCCTCGCCGAGCACGCCGCCGCCGCGCAGGAGCGAATCGCGGCGCTCGACGCCGTCCTGCTGAGCCGCAGCCAGGAGCTCGATCGCCATGCCCGAGAGATTGCAAGGCTGTACGCGCAGCTCGAAGAGCTACACGCAACGCGGGCATGGCGCGCGCTGACGCGCTACCGGCGCGTCAAGCAGCGCCTGCAGCGGCCGTGACTGCCGTTACGGTCGCGATCCCCGTGCGTGACGGGGGCACCGCGCTCGAGCGTACGCTTGCGGCGGTGCGCGCCCAGCGGCTCGAGTGCCCGCTGGAGCTGCTGGTGTGCGATTCCGGATCGCGTGACGGCTCAGTGGCGCTCGCGCGCCGGTACGGCGCCGAGGTGATCGAGATCCCGCCCGAGCAGTTCTCGCACGGCGAGACCCGCAACCTGCTGATGGAGCGCACCACGGGCGACCATGTCGCCTTCCTGACGCAGGATGCCGTGCCGGCGGATGAGCTGTGGCTGGCCCGGCTGCTCGAGGGGTTCAGGGCCGCCGATGACGTGGGCCTCGTGTTCGGCCCCTATCGCCCGCGCGCCGACGCGAGCTCGATGGTGGCGCGCGAGCTGAGCGAGTGGTTTCGCTCGTTCTCGCCTGACGGCGCACCGCGGCTCGACCGCCTCGAGCCGGCCGAGCGCGCGATCCCCGCGCGGGCGCTGCTCGGGGCGCGGGGGTTCTTCACCGACGCGAACGGGTGCGTGTCACGGAGGGCCTGGGAGTCGGTCCCGTTCCGGCCCGTACCGTACGCGGAGGACCATGTGCTGGCGCACGACATGTTGCGTGCCGGGTACGCCAAGGTCTACGTTCCCGACGCTGCGGTGATCCATTCGCACGAGTATTCGGGCTGGGAATGGCTGCGGCGATCGTTCGACGAGGCGCGCGCCCTGCGCGAGGTGTACGGACTGGTCGAGCCGCTCGGGGTCGGACGGACGTCGCTGAAGGTGTGGGGATTGGTCGGCGCGGATTGGCGCTTTGCGCGTGGGACCGGAACGACGGGTCCGGACAAAGCCCGAGTGCTCGCCCGGTCCACGGCCTATCACTCGGCTCGGGTGACGGGTGCCGTGCTCGGCTCTCGTGCGGACCGGATTCCCGCTGCGCTTGTGCGCCGGCTCTCGCTTGAGGGGCGATAGGTAGGTGGGACGCCCGCTACTCTCCGGACGATGTCACGCTCGGGTACTGATGAGAATGGCTTGCCTGCCATCCCGCGCGACACCAAGGGCCTGCCCGCCATCGTGGCGCGCGAGGTCAGTAAGACGTTCCGGGTGCCGCAGGAGCGTAAGCACACGCTCAAGGAGCGCGTACTGCATCCCAGGAGCCGCACGCGGCACCAGGTGTTCCATGCGCTCAACGACATCTCGTTCGCGGTGGCAGAGGGAGAGTTCTTCGGGATCGCGGGGCGCAACGGCAGCGGCAAGAGCACGCTGCTGAAGTGCATCGCAGGGATCTACGGGGTCGAAGGGGAGATCTGGCGGCGCGGCCGGGTGTCAACTTTCATCGAGCTCGGCGTCGGGTTCAACGCCGACCTGGCGGCACGCGACAACGTGATCCTGAACGGAATCATGCTCGGCCTCTCCCCGCGCGAGGCACGCAAGCGCTACGACAGCGTGATCGAGTTCGCCGAGCTCAAGGAGTTCGAGGATCTGAAGCTGAAGAACTACTCCTCGGGGATGTACGTCCGCCTTGCCTTCTCGGTGGCGATCCAGGTCGACGCCGACCTGCTGCTGATCGACGAGATCCTGGCCGTGGGTGATGCGTCCTTCCAGCAGAAGTGCTTCGACGTCTTCAACCGGATGCGCGACTCGGGCAAGACGATCGTCTTCGTCACCCACGACATGGGCGCTCTGAACCGCTTCTGTCACCGGGCGCTGCTGCTCGAGCGGGGCTCGCAGGTGTATATCGGCGACCCGCAGGAGGTCGGCGATCGCTACCTCGAGCTGAACTTCGGGCGCGACCCGGAAGCCGCCGGCACAGCGGAGGGGCGCGGCGACGGGGAGGCAAGAGTGCTCGAGGCATGGGTCGAGGACGACCAGGGCCAGCGCCAGCCCGCGGTTCCCCAGGGCCGGCGGATGACTCTCCGCGCCCGCGTCTCCTTCATGGTCGAGGTCGAGGACCCGCAGGCCAGCGTGTACGTACACAACGAGGAGCACAAGGCCGTCCTCGTCGCCAGCACGGTGCTCGAGCACGAGCACAGCGGCCGCTTCCGCTCGGGCGAGCAGGCCGTGTTCTCGTTCTCGTTCGACAACGTGCTCGCTCCAGGCCGTTACAACCCGGTCTTCAACCTGGCCCACCGCGGCTCAGGACTGGACGTGATCGACCGCTTCGAGGGCGCGTTCTCGTTCGTCGTCACGGCACAGCAGGCGCTCGGCGGGATCGTCGACGTTCCGGTCGAGGTCGTGGTCGAGCGTGGTGAGTCCGTGCCCGGCGGCGATCTGCCCCCCAGCCTCGAGCTGCCGGTATGAGCGCGGGAACGGTCCCGTACGAGTCGCTCGGGCGGCCGATCCGCGGCCCGCGGGCACTCAACGACGACCCTGCCCGCTTCTGGCACCTCACATTCAACATCGCGGTCAACCAGTGGAAGCTGCGGTTCTTCGGCTCGGCGCTCGGCTACCTCTGGCAACTGGTGCGTCCGCTGCTCCTGTTCACGGTCCTATACGTGTTCTTCACCAAGATCGCCAATGTCAACGGCGCGCACCCGGGTGACCACAGCTACGACAATTACGGCGCGCAGCTACTCGGTTCGATCGTGCTCTTCACGTTCTTCTCCGAGGCGACGATGGGGTCCGTTCGCTGCGTGCTCGACAACGAGGCGCTGGTGCGAAAGATCCAGTTCCCGCGTATGGTCATCCCGCTCTCGATCGTGCTGCTGAGCATGTTCAACCTCGCGCTCAACCTGGTCGTGGTGTTCGTCTTCGCCCTTCTCGCCGGCGTTCGGCCGATGCTCACCTGGCTGGAGCTGCCGCTGATCGTCGCGGTGCTCGCGGTGCTCGTCGCGGGCCTGTCGATGCTGCTCTCGTCGCTGTTCATCTACTTCCGCGACATCCAGCCGATCTGGGAGGTCATCAATCAGATCCTCTTCTACTCCTCGCCCGTGATCATCGCGGTGCCGGCAGTAGTCAAGGCATTCGGGCCAAAGACGGCTCTCAGCCCTCGCGCGCTGGACGTGCCGTGGCTCGCCCACGTGTACATGTCGAACCCGCTCGCCGTGATCCTGCAGCAGTTTCGCCACGCGATGATCAACCACGCCACCCCCAGCCCCGCGGCCGTGCTCGGCAGCGACGTGATGCTGCTGATCCCGATCGGGATCGTGATCGGGGTGTTCGTGTTCGGTTTCTACGTCTTCAACCGGACGGCACCGTACGTCGCGGAGAATCTATGAGCGCCGGCGTGGCGACCTCGGTCAGGAACCGCTCGAGCGCGTCGATTCGCCGCGCCCAGGCATAGTCGGCGGCGGTTTCGATCCCCGCCGCGCCGAGGCGCTCGCGCATCTCCGGATCCTCGAGCAGCCGCCTGAGGGCGCCGGTCACTGCCTGGCGGTCGGCGGCCGGCATCAGGCAGTTCTCGCCGTCGACGCAGAAGTCGCGGTTGCCGTGAGCGTCGGTGCAAACGACCGCTCCACCGGTGGCCATCGACTCGAGCGCCGGGAGGCAGAAACCCTCGTGGGTCGAAGTTTGGACGAACACGGTCGCCTCGTTGAACAGCCGGTTCACCTCCTCGTCGGTCGGTGAGAGGACATACCGAATGCCTGGCTCGTCGGCGACCTCGGGCTCGATTCCGAACAGGCACAGCTCGGGTCGTGGCTCCGGCAGCCCGCGCCAGGCGGCGATCGTGAGCGGCAGGTTCTTGAGCGGATTCGTGCGGCCAAGCGCGAGCACCATGCCCGTCTCCCGCGCAGCCTCGGGCAGCGGCCGGAAGTTCTCGAGGTCGATCCCCGGCGGGATCAGCACCGCGTCGAGGCCGAGCTCGCGTAGTCGATCCCGGTTCCAGGAGGAGATCGTCATGAAGCGGAACTCATGCCGGTAGGAGGCGAGCACCGCGTGGCGCACATCCTCGTCGTCGGGGTAATAGCTGGTCTCGATGTCCTGTACGAAGTAGACGGGAATGCCGTGCAGCACGCTCGCCAGCCACACCGGGCTGGCGGTGTTCCACCAGGTTGCGACCTTGATCGCATCGATCGGAGCAAGCGCTTCCACCAGCTCGTCGTAGTCCTCGAAGCTGCGCACCGGCGCGCGCAACGCGAACCAGTCGGGCACTCCGCCGAGGCTCCACAGCTCGACCTCGTGCCCGCGGTCGAGCAGCCCGTTGAGATGCTCGAAGATGTCGCGGTGGCCGCCGCCGATCCCGGTGTCCTCGGTCACGTAGATCACGCGGAGCGCCCCGGCCGCGTTGCGCACCTGACGGGCGTCGAAGAAGTCGCCCCAGCGCGCCCAGAAGGTGCGCTGGGAGGCCCGCTCGCGCTCGCCGACCTCGCTACCTCGTGTCGCCGACTCGAGGTGATACAGGCACGCCGTCGGCCAGTAGAGAACGCGGTAACCGGCCTCCCAGGCGCGCAGGCACCAGTCAACGTCCTCGTAGGCCATCGGGTATGAGGGGTCGAGCGGGCCGATCTGGTCGATCAGCTCACGCTTGACGTACATGCAGGCGCCCGTCACGGCGAGCACGTTCTGCGGCGTGTTCGCCGGTCCCCAATCGAACCCCCGGAAGCGGTAGCGGTGATCGAACCACTCGGGCGCGCCCAGGTTGCGCACCGTGCCGGCAAACTGGATCGTCTGGTCGCGGTAGAGCAGCTTGGCACCGACGATGCCGACGTTGTCCTGACGGCTTGCCGCGAACTGCAGGCTGGCAAGCCATCCGGGAAGCGCGATCATGTCCGAGTTGAGGAGCACCACGTCGTGGTCGGGGTCAGCCGCCTCGAGCCCGCGGTTGACGTTGCCCGCGAAGCCGACGTTCTGCTCTCCCGCGATCACCTCGATCCCCTCGATCCTCCGTAGCGCGGCGACGTGCTCGGGGCCGCTGGCGTCGTCGGCGACGACGATGCGAACACGGGGGCGGTCGGTCGTCTTACGGATGCTGTCGACCAGCGCGGCAACGATTTCGGCGTCGCGGTAGCTGGGGATCACGATCGTCACCGGGCGGCCGTGGTCGCGATACCAGCGCACCGCCTTCGCCCGGCTGCGGGCCTTCGGATCGAGATCGAGGAAGCGCTTCAGCGGCGTGAAACGGAGCGGGAAGGTCAGGGCACGGTAGAGCAGTGACCGTATTCCCTGATACTTGTATGTGAGGTAGATACGACGCCGCAGGTTGAAGAGCGGCCCCTTGCGGGCGCCGTCGACTGCCCGGCCCTCGCCTGCTGCCTCGGGCTTTCCTGGCTCGGGACGGTCGGCGCTCATCGTCAAGGAATGGTGACGGCTCGCCGCCGGTCGCGTCGGGCCGGGCGAGCGGATCGTCCAGCCTCGGACGCGCGATGTGTCGGGCGGCCGGGCCGGCGGCAAGCCACACCCGCGGCCCGCTCAGTACGTTATGAGCGACGTGACCCCTCCTCGTGCGCTGATCACCGGCATCACCGGGCAGGACGGCTCCTACCTGGCCGAGTTCCTGCTCGACCGTGGCTACGAGGTACACGGGATGGTGCGGCGTGCCTCGACCGAGAAGTTCGACCGGATCGAGCATGTGCGCAACCGGGTGACATTGCATCAGGGCGACCTACTCGATCATCGCTCGCTCGTCGACGCACTTCGAGCGTCGAGCCCACAAGAGATCTACAACCTCGCCGCGATGTCGTTCGTCGCCGTGTCATGGATCCAGCCGACGCTGACGGCCGAGTTCACCGGCGTCGGAGTGACGCGAATGCTCGAGGCGATGCGAGAGGCCGCCCCTGAGGCCCGCTTCTACCAGGCGTCATCGAGCGAGATGTTCGGCAAGGTGCTCGAGGTACCACAGACGGAGAAGACACCGTTCTACCCCCGTTCGCCGTATGGGGTCGCAAAGGTGTACGGGCACCACATCACGGTGAATTACCGCGAGAGCTACGGGCTGCATGCGAGTAGTGGGATTTTGTTCAACCACGAAAGCCCCCGCCGGGGCCTCGAGTTCGTCACCCGCAAGATCACCTGGCACGCGGCGGCGATCAAGCTCGGCTTGGCGAGCGAGCTGCGGCTGGGCAACCTCGATGCGGAGCGTGACTGGGGATTCGCAGGGGACTACGTCCGGGCGATGTGGATGATGCTCCAGCAGGACGAGCCGGACGACTACGTGATCGCCACGGGGATCGCCCACTCGGTGCGCCACTGCGTCGAGGTTGCGTTCGACCATGCGGGCGTCTCGATCGACGACCACGTGGTGATCGACCCCTCGTTCCTGCGCCCGGCCGAGGTCGAGCATCTCGTCGGAGACGCGAGCAAGGCGAGAGAAAAGCTCGGCTGGGAGCCCGAGATCAGCTTCGAGCAGCTGATCCGAATGATGGTCGACGCCGATCTGGCAGCACTGCAGGTCGAGGCCGGGCGCCGCCGGACCTGATGCGCGCTCTCCCCACACGACTCAGCGGTCCGCTCCTGGTCGAATCCGTCGTGCACGGCGATCACCGAGGCTTCTTCCAGGAGACCTACCGCCGCAGCGCCTTCGCCGAGCTCGGCATCCCGGCGGAGTTCGTCCAGGACAACCACTCACGCTCCCGGCAGGGGATCGTTCGCGGAATGCACTTCCAGCCCGGCATGTCGAAGCTTGTGCGCAGCGCCCACGGCGCGATCCTCGATGTGCTCGTCGACCTCCGGCTCGGATCGCCGACATTCGGTGAGTGGGAAGCATTCGAGCTGAGCGACTCCAACCACCAGCAGCTCTACTGTCCCGACGGCTTCGCGCACGGCTTCTGCGTCCTCAGCGACAAGGCGGACGTCGTTTACAAGACCTCGGCCTACTACGCACCTGAGCTCGAGCGCGGCTTCGCTTACGACGACCCCGAGGTGGGGATCGAGTGGCCCGCGGACGTCGAGCTGATCCCGTCCGCACGCGATGCGGCCGCGCCGCCACTGGCGGAGATCGCCGCGTCGCTGCCGTTCGAGTACGCGGGTTAGGGCCTGGCGGGCGCTCCGGCCGGGCGGGTTCATAGCGCCTCGTGCCCGCCCATCCGGCATCATTGGGTGCGTTGATGCGTCAGCGCCTTGCCGTCACGCCCGTCCAGTTCCGCCGCGTCACCTACATCGCGCTGGCCGCGCTGTCGCTGATCGTCCTGACCGGCGCGGCCGTCCGCCTGAGCGGCTCTGGGCTCGGCTGTCCGACCTGGCCCAAGTGCTACGGCAGGATCTACCCGCCGCTCACGACGCACGCACTGATCGAGTTCGGCAACCGCGCGCTGTCCGGCCTGGTGGGCGTCGTGTGCGCCGTCGTCACGGTGCTCGCTTTCACGCGACGGCCGTTCCGCCGCGACCTCGCCTGGCTCGCCGTGAGCCTTCCGCTCGGCGTCGTCGCGCAAGCCGTGCTCGGCGGGTTCACGGTCCGTGAGCACCTCGCCCCCGGGTTCGTAATGGCCCACTTCCTGCTGTCGATGGTGATTCTCATCTTTGCGGTGGCGCTGGCATGGCGGGCGACGTTCGAGCCGGGAGCCCGTCCGCGCTCGACGGACCACCTTGCGGTCTGGTCCGTGCGCGCTCTAGCTCCGCTCGGCGCTCTCACGCTGTTCGCCGGCACTGCGAGCACGGCCGCTGGGCCACATTCCGGCGGAGCTACGGGCCAGATCATCAAGCGGCTCGATTTCAAAGGCGCGGACACACTCAAGTGGGTGGTGCAGCAGCACGCAACGATCGGCGCACTGCTCGGCGTCGCGGTGATTGCGGTCTGGGTGCTCTGGCGGCGGCGCGGCGCGCCGGCCTCGATGATCGAGCCGCTGACCACGCTCGGCGTGCTGATCGCCGCGCAGGGGCTCGTGGGAAGCGTCCAATACGAGCTCCAGCTGCCGACGGAGATGGTCTGGGTGCACGTCGGGCTTGCGACCGCGACATGGCTCACGATCCTGTGGTCGGTCGCGGCAGCCGGGCGCCTCGTACCGCGAACCGCATCGGCGCCCGAGCCGGTCGCCGAGCCGCGCCCCGACGCAGTCCGCGTCGCGGACCCGGTCGGCGAGGCATCCTAGTGGTCCGCCTCCACTAGCCTCGCACGCTGTGCGAACGCTGAGACGCGCAGCATCGGTTGCTCTGTGCACAGGGCTCGCATTGGGCGCGAGCGGCTGCGGGGGCCAGAGCCGTCGGACGCGCGCACACGCCGGGACGCTCTCGATTTACACGAGCCTGCCGTTCGAAGGCCGTTATGCCGTCGCTGCGCGTTCGATCTACGACGCCGAGCAGCTGGCCCTAGCGCAGGCGGGCGGCGTCGTAAACGGCTTCAAGGTCGTGCTCAAGCGGCTCGACGATGCGAGCTCGGCGACCGGGCAACCGGACCCGGCGCTGGTCGCGCAGAATGCCCGGATCGCGGCCGCTGACGCGACGGCGATCGCGTACATCGGTGAGCTGGCGCCGGGCTCCTCCGCCAACTCGATCCGGATCCTGAGCCGTGCCGGGATCCTCCAGGTGAGCCCAGGGGACACGGCCACGAATCTCGCCGGCAGAACGTTCGCCCGCGTCGTACCGCCGGATTCCGAGGAGGCACTGGCGCAGCTGGCGGCGATGCGGAGCCGCGGCGTGAAGACCGTCTACGTGCTCCAGGACAGGACCACGTACGGCGGTGACGTCGCCACCGCCGCCCTCGATAACGCCGCGACGTACGGGATCACGGTCGTCGATCCCGGCGGCATCTACCTCGGAGCAGATACCCGGTCGTTGGTGCGCGCGATCAGGCGCTCAAAGGCGGATGCGATTCTCTACGCGGGAGAGGGCGCAGGCGTCCCCGCGTTCTGGAACGCATTGTCATCCGCAGACGGCCCGATCAAAAAGTTCGCGTCAGCGATGATCACCGCGGTGCCGTCCTGGGCGACGACCACGGTACGCGCGCGAGGGAACACGTTCCTGATCGCTCCTGGGCTGCCGAGGGCGGAGCTGCCTCGCGCCGGCAGCCAGTTCGTCGCTGACTTCCGGGCCACCTACGGGAGTCATGTGGTGTGGCCCAGCGGGATCTTCGGCTACGTCGCCATGAGCGGCATCCTGAAAGCGCTGTACGGGATCGGCCCTCGCACAAAGAACCGGCGCGACAAGCTCGTGACCGCGTTCCTGGGGACGAGGAGCCTTCCCTCGGCGCTCGGGGATTACTCGATCCTCGGCGGCCAGACCACGTTCCAGAGCTACTTCTTCACCGGGTATGACAGGTACGGCCTGCCCATCCCCCTCTCCCCAGTCCCGGGCTAGGTCCCGCGACTGCGCAAGTCGCGGGCCCTTGGTGCATGGCTTGGTGCCAGCAGGCACGCCGCCTCCCGGTACGATCGACACCTCCGTGACAGCAGACCGCCCCCTAACCGCCGGCCCGGTCCCCGCGACTGGCCGCAGCGCCGATCCGTCGCTCAGCATCCTCGTCGTCGACGACGAATCCGATCTGCGCGAGATGCTCACGCGCTCCTTCTCACGCGAGGGGCACCGCGTAATGGCCGTAGCGGACGGACGGGCCGCGATCGATCGCGCCAGCACCGACCATTTCGACGTCGTTCTGCTCGACGTGGCCCTCGGGCCCGGCCCGGACGGGTACGAGGTCTGCCGCACGCTCCGTAGCCGGCGAAACGTGGTGCCGATCATCATGCTGACCGCGCTCGACTCCGAGGCTGACGCCGTGCTCGGGCTCGAGGCTGGGGCTGACGACTACGTGACGAAGCCGTTCGGGCTTGCGGAGCTGCGCAGCCGTATTCGCGCGGTGCTGCGGCGCGCGGGCACCCGGTCGATGGGCGACGAAGTGCTGGTGGTGGGGCCGATCGCGCTCGACCGCGCTCAGCGCGAGGTGATCATGGACGGCGAGCAGGTACGGCTGACGTTCTCGGAGTTCGAGCTCCTCGACGCGCTGATGGCCGACCCGGGCCGGCTGCTCAACCGCCAGGAGCTGCTGCGCGCAATCTGGGGTGACAGTGCCTACCGCGATCCGCGGGCAATCGACGTCCACATCAGGCACCTGCGTGAAAAGCTCGAGCCCGAACCGGACAATCCCCGATACATCCTGACCGTTCGCGGCGCCGGGTACCGCCTGCGGGGGCCGTAGGGTGCACTGATGCTGACGCGCCACGGTGCTCCCGGCCTCCGGGGCCGGATCGTCGGCGCGTTGCTCGTCAGTACCGTGGCGACGCTCGCGGTGGCCGCGCTGCTGCTGCTGCCAAAGCTCGAGAGCCAGCTTCGCAGTGAGGCGCTTGGCACGCTCCAACACGAGGTCGCGGATGGGGCAGGGTCCTTCACGCAGCTCACGCCGGATGAGATCGCGGACGTGAACGTACCGGTAAAGACCCCCGCGGGCGCGCAGGGAGGCGGTGCGACGAGCTCGAGCAATCAGGTCTCGCAGGCCGTCATCGCGCTCGGCGGACGAGCTGGCGCGACGGTCAGCCTGTTCGCCTACCCCCAGGTTCTGATCGCCTCTACGCCGCTCAGCGGCTCGGCGGACAGCTTCGGCGACGTCACGACCGCGTTCCAGACCGGACGGGCGGTCAACAGCTTCGGCTCGGGCACGGACGGCAACGTGGCCGAGGTCGCGGTTCCAATCCAGATCGGCGGCAAGGGTCCCGCGAACCGTTACGTCCTGGCAGCCAGCAGGACGATCACCGAAATCGCGGGCGCTGTCAGAGTGGTGCGTAACGCGTTCATCACCGCAGCCCTCGCCGGGATCGCGCTGACTCTGATCCTCGGCATCCCGCTCTCGGCCACGCTGCTACGGCGGTTACAACGCCTCCGTGCCGCGGCGCTGCGCCTCGCCCAGGGCGGCCCCGCCGTCGAGATTCCGGTCGATCGTGCCGGGGACGAGGTTGGCGACCTGACGCGCACGTTCGCGATCATGCAGCGCCGACTCGTGCAGCAGGAGGAGGCGCGGCGAGCGTTCGTGTCGACGGCTTCACATGAGCTGCGAACTCCGCTCGCGTCGCTCCATGGGATGCTCGAGCTGCTGGACGACGACCTCCGTGGGCCGACCCCTGATCTTCCCGACGCCCGGCGCCTGCTCTCGCGCGCGCGCGCCCAGTCGCGCCGTCTCGGCCGCCTGGCGGGCGACCTGCTCGATCTGAGCCGCCTCGACGCGGAGGTCGAGCTCCGCAGCGAGCCGGTCGAGCTGGGTGAGCTGAGCCGCGCCGTGCTCGCCGAGTTCGAGCCCCGCAACGCCGAGCGCGAGATCACCTCGCGGCTCGAGGACTCGGCGGGGCCGTGCTGGGCACTGGGAGACCCAGGAAGCGTGGCGCAGATCCTTCGCATCCTCCTCGACAACGCGGTCCAGATGACCCCGATCGGATCGGAGATCCGGGTCCAGCTGCACGATGGTGAGGACCCGGTCGCGGTCAGCGTCTCCGACCACGGGCCCGGCGTGGACCCGCAGGAGCGAGAGCTCATCTTCAATCGCTTCCACCGTGGTCGCCAGACCGGCGGCACAGCCGGGTTCGGACTCGGGCTCGCGATCGGGCGTGAGCTCGCCGAGCGGATGGGAGGCGAGCTCGTGCTCGAGGACACTGGCTCGCGCTGGTCGGATGGACCGGGAGCGACGTTCACGCTGCGCCTACCCGCGGTGCAAACGCGGGATGAGGATGCCGTGGCGATCAACTAAATGACAGCATCACGCCATGGAGGAGCGCGAGCTGAAGACGCTGCTGGCGGCTGACGAGCATCACTGGTGGTATCGGGGCCGCCGTCTGATCATCCAGGCCGAACTCGATCGGCTTCCGCTACCTGCGGGTGCGCACGTGCTCGACGCCGGATGCGGATCGGGACGGACGCTGCAGGACCTCCGCGCCTACGGCGAAGTGTCCGGCATCGAGCTCAGCCCGCTCGCCGTGGAGCACGCGCGGCGCCGGCAGCTGGGCGACGTGCGCGTTGGGAGAGTCGAGGAGCTGCCCTGGAAGGAAGATACGTTCGACCTCGTCACATGCCTGGACGTCCTCGAGCACACCCCGGACGATCGCGCTGCGTTAGCGGAGGTCCGGCGCGTTACGAAGCCGGGCGGTTGGCTCTTGCTGACGGTTCCCGCCTATCCCGTGCTCTGGTCCACACACGACGAGGTCAACCACCACTACCGCCGATATTCCCGCCGAACCCTCCGGCAGGCGGCCACCGATGCCGAGTGGCGGATGGTGCGTCTGACGTCGTTCAACAGCCTCCTGCTGCCGGCGGCAGCGGCCGTCCGCATCTCGCAGCGCTATCGGACTCACGACAACAGTCACCATGTCTCCGAGCTTCGCGTCGGTCCCCGCTGGCTGAACGGCGCGCTCGAGCGTCCGCTTCGGATCGAGGCCGCGCTCCTGAGGCGGGGACGCACGCTGCACGCGGGCTTGTCATTGCTCGCGGTGCTCCAGAACGCGACCGCCCCACCGGCACACCTGGGCGGATGATCGTTCTCGCGGCGATCATCAGCGCCACCAGCAGTCTCGGCTACTTCCTCCCCGCGCTCGTCGGGGTCGAGTCGCTCGGCATCCCGTCGCCCGGCGAGACGGCGCTGGTGCTCGCGGCGGTCCTGGCGAGCCGGGGCAAGCTCGAGATCTGGCTGGTGATCGCGATCGCCGTCGCGTCGGCCATCATCGGCGACAACATCGGCTACGCGATTGGACGCACGCTCGGCCGTGAGGTCCTTGAAGCGCCCGGCCCCTTCCAGGACCGCCGCGTCAAGCTGATCGGTACCGGCGACCGCTTCTTCGATCGTCACGGCAGCAAGGCCGTGTTCCTCGGTCGCTGGATCTCGCTCGTTCGCGTCGTGGTGGCGTGGATGGCCGGGATCAACGAGATGCCGTTCCACCGCTTCTTCTTCTGGAACGCCCTGGGGGGGCTCACCTGGGCCACGACGGTCGGTCTCGTCGCCTACTACGGAGGAAAGAGCGTGACGACCGTGATCTCAGACGTGGGCCTCTACGGTGCGATCGCGCTCGCGGTCGTTGTCGTGTTCGGGCTTGTGTTCTTGAAGCTCCGGGAGCGCCGGCGCAAGCGCCGTTGAATGAGCGGGTCATTCAATTGCATGAGCTAACGCTCATGCTTCCCAGTTAGCGAGCTAGGCCCTTACTCACCGTCGCGGGGCGAGGGCGCGATCGGCGGTAGCCATGCGCCGCGCACCGTTTCGTCCTGGCTCGGCAGGCCGCTCTCCTCGAAGTCCGCCGAGCCCCAAGCGGTGGCGTCGGGCGCCGGCCGGTCCGGGGCCGGCTCCGGTCCGCCGGCGGCCACGACGAACGTCCGGCCGACCTTGTCATGCAAGGCCTGCCTCTGTGGGTCCCGCAGCGGCCACAGGTAGTCGAACGGCAGGTACAGACCGTAGGTCAACAGGGACGGGAGCTGCCGTCCGAGGGTCTCGCGCACGACCGCGGTCGCGAACGTCATCGGCAGCCCGTTGCCGCGGATGACGCGGATCCGCATCGCCTGCTTGCCGATCGTCTGCCCGTTGTGATCGCCGGGGCGCGCGAGCAGCAGCGGCGCGTACAGGATCACCACCGGCAGCCCGATCTCGAAGAGCAGCGTCTCAGCGTGCGCGACCGTCAACCGCGAGCTGCCGGTTATCGCCCAGGCGATCAAAAGCAGCGCGAGCTCGATGCCGGCAGTGATCACGAGGTCAATCGCGAGTGCACCGCCCCGCGTCCACCATCCCGCGAGGGGGCGAGGCAAGGCGATCGGGGTCGAGAAGGCCACGCGTGGAGTTTCGCGCAAACGGCGGCGGGCCGACGCCCTAACCTACGGACTTAGGTCCGCAGCTATGTCGTGGCTGTAGATGTAGACCGTGAGGTACCCGACGGTTGCTGTGCTGACCGGCTTGCCGAGCGAAGGAGGTGCGCTCGGGATCGAATCGGGAATCGCGCGAGAGTCCGTGACCAGGAAAGTGCGGACGCCGGGCTGCGCGTCGTACCAGGAGGTGCTCTGGTTGAAGGGAAAGCGACACAGATCGGCACCGCAGGGGCTGACAGGAAAAGTCTCGAGCTCCGCGTGCGTTTGCCAGGTCATCACGGCCGCATCCCAGTACGGCGCGTAGCCGCGTTCTGCGCCCTGTGCCCTGGCGAAGCGCAGGACCTGATAGGTCGCATTCGCCGGCGGGCCGACACCGATCGGTGGCGTGCCCTCAACGAGGTGGTTGATCGCGATCAGAGCCGCGAAGACTGTAAACGCGGCCGCCAGGCGGGCGCGCTGCGCGGGGAGCACGCCCGCCAGGCCGGGTAGCAGCGCTGCAGCGCCCACATACACGCCGGACAGGTAGCGAGCGTTGGTCTCGTCCACCGGGAGGGTGGTAAACACAAACGCGCCCAGCGACAGCACGACGACGAGCATCCAGAAGGACAGGTACATGTCCCGAGCCAGGGGTCGGCTGCTGCCTCGCGTGCCCAGCGTGCTTGCGTGCCGCCAGATCAGGCGCAGCAGGGACGCCACGCCGATCAGCGATAGTCCTCCAACGGCGAACACGAGGAACGCCGATACGCCGACCGGCGCGCCCCAGAACAAGCTCCCGCCAAGATAGGTCAAGGCGGTCACGGTCACCTGCAGGTTCGACAGCACCGACCCGGTCCCCACGAACGAGATTACGAAGTGACCGGCAACGACGTTGTGCGCAGCCATCACACTATTCAGCGCCGCGGCGCCTAGGACGGAGGCAACACCGACAACGACGGAGAAGATCGCGATCCGTCGCTGGACGCTCCCGGGGTGAAGCCACCAGCCGAGACAACCCGCGAGGACAAAGCTCGGCAGCGCGACAAACTCGATCAGCAGGTCCGTCGCACCGACGGCACTCAAGCCGACGAGGGGCACGCCCACGGTCGCGAGCAGGCGCCATGAGACCTGTCCGCGATCCGCCCGATCGCCGACAAAGACCAGCGCTGCCGCCAGTAGCGCGGCGTGCACGACGAAGTAGCCATGGATGGCCGGCGTAAACATGATCTGGCGCATCTCGTCACCGAGCGCCACCATCAGAAGCACGGTCAGCATCCCCGCTTGGCGTCCCAGCGCCCGGCAAGCCGCCCAGCCTATGGCCACTATCGCAAGGAATGCGATCGCGAACGGCAGCGCCTCCCATATCTGCCAGTGGTCGGGCAGCGTCCTGGTCGCCCGCTCCAGCCACCACGTCTCGTAGTAGTGATAGTTACCCAGAGTGATGAGTGGCGCGTGGGCACCGTGCGTTCCCAAGCCATCAGCCAGCACCAACGCTATGGCGGAGTCAGCGCTGCTGTACAGAGAATGGACGAGGCCCCGTAACTGGGCGACGAGGACGACAACGTTGAGAGCCCCGACTCCAGCCACCAAGAGCGCGAGCGGGTGCTCGCGCGCAACGCTCCGCAGACGCACGGCGGGATCATATGCGCGCCGTTCCATCCCGGCCCGGGCGGCGGTCGGGAGCGTCCTAGGACGGCCCGACCAGTTCGACCAGCCCGGTAGCTACTCCTCGGCTTCCTGCTCGCCCGCGGTGTCGAGCTCGAGGGCACGCGAGTTGATGCAGTAGCGCTGGCCCGTCGGGGCCGGTCCGTCGTCGAAGACGTGCCCAAGGTGTCCGCCACACTTACGGCACAGCACCTCGGTCCGCGCCATGAACAGGCTCCGGTCGGACCGTAGCTCGACGTTCTCTGCGACAGCCGGCTCGTAGAAGCTCGGCCAGCCGGTGCCGGAGTCGAACTTGGTTTCGGAGTTGAACAGCTCGGCACCGCAGCCGGCGCAGCGATAGGTCCCGTCGGACTTCACGTGGACGTACTCGCCGGTGAACGGGCGCTCGGTGCCGTGGCGGCGCAGGATCTCGTATTGCTCCGGCGTCAGCCGTTCCTTCCACTCGTCGTCGCTGAGCTTGACTTCGCGTGACTGCAGTTCTCGTTTGGCCATGCGCCTACGGTAGCGCGCGAGAGATGAACGGATGGTGACGTCGAGGCCGGCGGCGGGTTCGCGCTGCCGCTCGACCTCGACCGGTCGTTCGAGCGTCTGATCGAGACCCTGGCGGCGGGCCTGCCTCCGACGACGGGACCGCCGACCGGCGACGCGATCGCCCGGCTCAGCACCGCGCCGCGCCGCGCCGCACCGCGCCGCGCCGCGCCGCGCCGCGCCGCGAATACGCTAATGAAAAACACCGCACTGGCCGATGAGAACGCAAAACAACGGGAGGCAGTCCGGTGGGAAATCTGATGCGCTATCGAACTTTCACGTCCGCGCTCGTGTGCGGTACGGCGATCATGATGATCGGCGCCGGAGTCGGCGATGCTGCGTCGTCGCCGGCGGTGACCGACAGCGCCACGGCCGTGACGAGCACCTCCGCCGCGCTCAACGGCGCGGTCACCCCGGGCGGGCTCGAGACGATCTGGGAGTTCCAATGGGGCACGACTAGCTCCTACGGACACAACACCAGCCCGGGAGGACCGCTCACCGACACCGGCCCAGATCAGGTGATGGCTCCGATCTCCGGCTTGACGCCCGACACGACCTATCACTACCGCCTGCTGGTGATTCAGGGCGGCTACCCACAAACCGGCTACGTTGGCTCCGACTCGACCTTCAAGACGCGGGCCGCCGGCAGCTCCAGCTCGACGTCCAAGAACTCAGGCAAGCACTCCAAGGCCTCATTGCGCAGCCATACCCTGACTGTGCTTCACGGCAGCGCCCTGATCCCGTGGGGATGCTCGGGCACCACCGGCGCGATCTGCAAGGGCGAGATCTCGCTCAGCGCAAGCGGCAGCATCGGCGGGAAGGTCCAGACCGTGAGCTGCGGCAGCGGCACCTTCACCGCCTCGGCGGGCAGGCAGCACACGGTTCGCGCCGGTATCGGCAAGAAATGCCTCTCGCTGGTCGAGAAGGCACATCACCACCGGCTCGGGGCCTCGCTCAAGGCTTCGTTCAGCCAAGGGACGGGGAACGTGAAGACGCGGGTCACGCTGGCGCTCGGCTAGGGGGCGGCTTCGCCCCCGGGCGGCCCGGCACCCTTGGGGCGGCCCGGCACCCTTGGGGCGGCCCGAGCTACAGGTAGCTCGTCGCCGCCCGGCCGTCCGGCTCGACCATCTCCATGATCAGCGCCGACCACCCGAAGTCGACCGCGCCCATTCCCTGGCCGGTCATCGGGTTGTAGTACTCGCGCAGCCGCTCGACCTCGATCGCCCCGGCGAGCCGGCTCACGAGCTCAGCCGACTGCTCCTCGTATCCGAGCCGCACAAGGCCGAGCCACAGCAGCCACGCGGCATTGATCCACGTCGGCCCGCGCCAGTAGCGCCTGAGCCCGAGCGCGCCGTGATCGTCGATCGAGAAGGTCGGATCGTTCCGGGCGACCGACGGCGGCGGCACCGGCGCCCAGAAGCTCTCCACGTCGAGCAGATGCTCCGCGAGGCGCCGGCCGATCTCCTCTGGCAGATCGGGAAGCGCGAGCGGCGACAGTGACGCCCACGTGACCGCCGGCTCTCCGCGCGGCTGTGGCCGGGCGAGTGGCCGGAACAGCCCGGCGGACTCGTCGTACATCCGCTCGACGATCAGCGGCGTCAGCGAAGGCTCGCCGATGGCGAGTCGGGACAGGTTGTAGAGCACGTTGGTCATCACCTCGCAGCACACCGGGCCACCTGCCGCAACCACCCGCTGCAGGTCGAAGCCCAGATGTCGGTTGCGGCGCACAAGCAGGACGAACCCCGCCAGCCCGTGGGCACGATTGCGCCAGATCGCGTCGAACTGCGTCGACGAGTCGAGTCCCGATTCGTCCGGCTGCACGATCCAGATCAGACCGTCGCCGTCGAGGTCGCGGTGCTCAGCCAGCCAGCGGTAAGGCCGGACGATCGCCGGGACCTCCGATGGGTCCCCTACTGCGATCCGCCACGCCCACGCGAGCAGCGGCGGCTGGATGCTTGCGGTCATCGAAGCGTTCGGCGATGTCACGTTGTAGGTGAGCCTACGACTGCCCGTGAGCGGGGTGTTCCAGAAGATCGTGTGGCCGATGAAGCCGTCGGCTCGCTGCGCGGCGAGCAGCGACTCGAGCTCACGCCGCGAGCGGCCCGGATCGAAGTGACGCCACGCGACTGCCGTGAAGCACGAGTCCCAGTACCACTGCCAGGGGTAATGGCCAGGGCTCGGGCAGGTGTATGCGAACGGCACCCCATCGGCTTCGCGGGCCCCCTCGCGCCAGTTCTGGCGCAAGGTCGCCTCGCACACAGCGCTGATCGTGGCCGGATCGGTCAAGCGGGAGGGATCGGCAGACGGGAGGGATCGGTCAAGCGGGAAGGATCGGCAGACGGGAGGACTTGCGTCCTCAGTCGTCCTGCTTCCAGCCATGCCGCTTCGGTCCGTTTGGGCCGAACAAACCGATCACGTGCTTCCACGGGCTCGGCTTCATGCCTGGCTCGTTGTCGCGCCAGACGGGCGCCGCGCCGTGTGGGTTGGGCAGGCTCGCCGCCTCCTCGGCGTCGATCGACAGGTCGACGCCCAGTTCGTGCAGCGACTGGATCTGGTCGG
>Ga0302324_100001371_pt1 | contig 59659 bp, 41 predicted proteins | sample Palsa_T0_1_FD_201949 | JGI IMG/M metagenome (GOLD analysis project Ga0302324, IMG submission 201949) | Peat permafrost microbial communities from Stordalen Mire near Abisko, Sweden - Palsa_T0_1 | ecosystem: Environmental > Terrestrial > Soil > Palsa > Peat permafrost | place: Sweden: Abisko...
CCGGTTCACTGGGGCGTATTCGGGCGAACGGCAACTGCGGTCGGGAAACCGGATCAAGATCCAGGTCTGGGATGCGCAAACGGGTGCTGGTCCAGCGGAGTACCGGCTAACGGTTGATGGGACCGCTCCCCCTGCAGTGTCGTCGGGTGCGCCCTATATCGTTGAGGCCCATATTAACCCTAACTCCTCGTCGATCCAGCTCGCGAATGGCCTCATGTATTTGTATGGAATGTCGAACGGAGGAGCCCGGCCGTCGCAGCCATTTATAACCGGTCAATTCGCTGAAGCAGTAAACGCTTACGACAATCTTGCTGCAGCGCTAGCGTACAGTGAAAGCGAGCAGAACCGGTATCCGACGACCACGTGGAGTCACGACATTTGCGGCGTCGCAGTTGCCGGGCAGTGGAATCGTTTTGATCGGTTCTACGGAGTCAATGCCGAACCGGGAGCCTCGAGCGCAGCGGTGACGTTCAATGTCGTCGAAAATTCCTTTGTCGTAATCATCGGTCTCGCAGGCGGCCAGACAGACATTACTCTTAGCGGAGTGCCGGGAATGCAGATTGATCGTAGCAACAAGGATTCCGGAGCTGAGACCGGCATCGTCGTTGCGCATGCGACGCTCACGACTGGTAGCTACACAATCACTGAATCGAGTTCGGACATAAGCCATTCGGACGACGAAAGCAAAACGGATCTCATTGGCGTGTTTGTTTTTGGAAAAAATCAATGACTCAAGTTCGAAGGAGTCCACGAGGGCGCGGGAATTACGTCGCCTTTTCCTCGCGAACTTCCGGCGCAGCCGGAGCGGCCGAGAGCGACCCATCCGCGGGCTCCTCGTCGCTAACGTCCTCCAGAAATGTCGCGGACGGCACGAAGAACAAGCTTCCCGTGACGGCGCGGCTGAAATCGAGCAGCCGGTCGTAGTTGCCGGGCGGCCGCCCGACGAACATGTTCTCAAGCATGAGCTCGGTCGTGCTCGGCGAACGGCTGTAGCCGATGAAATAAGTTCCAAATTCACCGTGCGTCGGCCGCCCGAATGGCATGTTGTCGCGCAGAATTTTGATCTCTTTTCCGTCCTCGGCGATAGTCGTGAGTGAGCTGTGCGATGAGCTTGGTTTGACGGAAGCGTCCAATTCGATATCGGAGAGCTTCTTGCGGCCGATGATTCGTTCCTGCGCCTCCGTGGACAGCGCATCCCATCTCGCGAGATCGTGCAGATATTTCTGCACGATCACGTAGCTGCCCCCGGAGAATGCGGCGTCTTCCTCACCGACGAGCACGGCATCCATCGCTTCCTGGCCCCTCGGATTCTCCGTCCCGTCGACGAACCCGATGAGATCGCGGTCGTCGAAGTATCGAAAGCTGTGCACTTCGTCCGCCGGCGTAACCGCATCTCCGATGCGCGCCATGATTTGTGTCGCCAGCTCGAAGCACAAATCCATGCGCTTCGCGCGAATGTGAAACAGCAAATCGCCCGGCGTGGAAACCGCGTGGCGCCCTCCCGAACGAATCTCACGGAACGCATGCAGCATCGCCGGCCGCGGCGCCCCAAATAGCCGGTCCCACTCCTCGGATCCTATCCCCATGATGCAGGAAAGCGCGGCCTCGAGATCGCGCATCTCTACCGCCCGAAGGATCGCGCTGAAGTCTCCGCAGAATGACCGCACAGTTGTGCGGCTCTCGGAGCCCGGTTTTAGAGTCACCACCAGAAATATTGCCGCGCGACTGAGCGTCGCGGCCACCGGCTGCGCCAGCGCACGCAAGCCGTGTGCCGCATTGGCGGCCTTCTTAGGATCGAGTTCCATTAGGTATCATTCCAATCCGCATTCTCAAACTCAACTTCACTTTTGCAGAAAGCAGCAGCGACCACGGCCCGCGCCGGTTTCACCCACGGGCGCGATGTTCATTCGCTAATGCTGCCAGCCTCCGCCGAGGGCCCGATAAAGCTGCACGAGGCTCTGGCATTCCGTCCCGCGCGCCTGTGCGAGCATGAGTTGAGCGGCAAAGAGTGACCGTTGTCCGTCCAATACCTCGAGATAAGTGGTGGTGCCGCCCTTGTAGCGCATATTGGACAGCCTGACGGACTCCTGCAAGTCCGCTACGGTGCTTTCCTGCCGCACCCGCACCTGATGGAATTTCTGATAGCCGATCAGCGCGTCGGATACATCCCCGAACGCTCTCTGTATGGATTGCCGGTACGCGATCAGCGCCTGTTGATGCTGCGACTCCGCCAATCGCAGATTTCCACGAAGAGCTCCGCCAGTGAAAATGGGCTGGCTCACCTGCGCGCCGTAAGACCAAATTCCTTGTTGCGAGCTAATTAGGCTGGAGAATGTGCCGCTCCGTCCGAATGCGCCGCCGCCTGCGCCAGTCAGCGCAATCTGCGGAAAGAACTGCGCCTTGGCAACTCCGATTTCGGCGTTCGCGGCGACCAAGGTTTGCTCGGCCTCGCGAATGTCGGGCCGGCGCTCGATGAGCGACGACGGCAGGCCCGGAGGCACTTCGGGAGGAAGCAACTGCTCGGCCAGCGGCCGTGAACGTGCCACAGCCTGCGGATAGTTGCCGAGGAGAATGCTAATCGCATCTTCTTCCTGCGCGATCTGTCGCTCCAAGTCGGGAATCTGAACGTTCGCCGAATCGAGAACTTGCTGCGCCTGCAAAACGTCAAGCTTAGTGGCCACTCCATGGTCGAGGCGAAGATTCGTGAGCTTCACCGAATCTTCCTGTGTGTTTACGGTGTCGCGCGTGATTTGCAGTTCGAGATCAAGCTGCAGGAGCGCAAAGTAGGCGCTCGCCACGTCGCTCACCAATGTCAGCGTAACCGTGTGCTGCGCATCTTCGGTAGCCAGGAGTTGGGCGCGCGCCGCTTCGGTCTCTCTTCGCAGCTTGCCGAAGAAGTCGAGCTGAAACGACGCGTCTGCCGCGAGCAGCAGTAAATTTGATTTCAGCGGGAAAAATTGCTCTTTGCCACCCGCGAAATTCCCGTCTACTCCCACCTGCGGGAAAAGACTCGAGCGCGTTATCGCCACCTGAGCGCGCGCAGCGTTGATGCGCTCCGTCGCAAGTTGCAAGTCGTAGTTTTGCTTCAGCGCTGTGCCGATGAGTTCCTGTAATTGCGTGTCCTGGAAAACTTGCCACCACGCAAGATCAGCATACGATGCTGTCTGCGCCTGGACTTCCGGGTTTTCCCTCAGATCGCGGTACGCCGTTGGAGTTTGAACATCAGGCCGATGGTAGTTTGGGCCCACCGCGCACCCCGCGACTAAAGTCGAGATCATCATGGCCGCCATGAATGGTGTTAGTTTTTTCATGGGCTGCTGCACCTTACTTCCTTCACCGTTCTCGCGGGCAACCATCTCAGTCACCCTCCGCCGGAGCTGGCGTCGCCGGCAACGCTCCGGGAGCGCGCTCCTTCCCGGCACCCGACCATTTCTCCACCAGGTAGAAAATCGCGGGCACGAAGAAAATTCCGATCAGGCTGGCGGCTAGCATCCCGCCGATCACAGTAGTCCCCATAATTTGGCGGGCAACCGATCCGGCGCCGGACGCCGTCCACAGCGGCACGCAGCCCAGGATAAACGCAAAAGACGTCATCAAAATCGGCCTCAGACGAAGTCTCGCTCCTGCGAGCGCGGCATCCGCCAGAGGCTTTCCGTTCTCGTACTCATCTTTCGCGAACTCGACGATCAAAATCGCGTTCTTCGCGGCCAAACCGATGAGCATGACCAGTCCGATTTGCGAGTAGATATCGGTCTCGATCTGGACCAGATAGGGCGGGTAGAAAATCCCGAGCAACACCCGGCGCAACAAAAGCATTCCGAAGGCTCCGAAAATCGCTACGGGCGTGCTCAGTAGCACGCTGAACGGCAGCGTCCAGCTTTCGTACAATGCCGCCAAAATAAGGAAGACGAACAGCAGCGAAAGTCCGAAGATCACCGACGGGGGCACTCCCTCCCGCGCTTTCTGCTCCTGAAAGGATATGCCCGAGTAATCGAAGCCCATCTCGCGCGGCATCGTCTGTTTAAAAACGTCTTCGAGTGCCGCCGTGGCCTGGTCCGCGCTGTAGCCCGGCGCTGCGCTGCCGTTGATTTGCGCCGAACGGTATTCGTTGAAGCGCAAGGTGAATTCCGGTCCGAGGCGCGACTCAATCGACGTAAGTGTGGAGAGCGGAACACTCTCTCCCTTGTTGTTACGAACATAAAATTGTCCGACGTTTTCCGCTTTGGCTCGGTCTTCGCTTTCCGCTTCGATATAGACCTGCCATTGACGGCCAAAGCGATTGAAATAGTTGATGAAATAGCCGCCCATGAACGCTTGGATCGTCTTGTAGACATCGTTGAGGGCGACGCCTTGTTTCAGCACTTTGTCGCGATCCACATGGACAAACTCTTGCGGGACGCTCGCCAAAAAAGTGGTGCTGAGGCTGGCGATTTCCGGCCGCTTTCGGGCCGCTTCAAGGAAAATCCCTAAGTTTTTCGCGAGAAACTGAAGATCGCTGCCCGAACGGTCTTCGAGGATCATCGTAAATCCGCCCGCTGTGCCGACACCTGGAATGGCGGGCGGGGAAAAAGCGAAGGCAACTGCCGCGGGCAGCTTGCTCAACTGCTGGTTCAGATGCGCCTTGAGCGTTTGAAATTGCTGCGCTCTTGCCGTGCGCTCATCCCACGGCTTAAATGTTACAAAGAAGGTCGAGTTGTAACTCGTGCGAACAAAACTCAGCAAACTGAAGCCGACGAAGCAGGTAACGTGTTCGACTCCGGGCGTATTTATCAGGATTTTTTCCACATCGGCCGTGACGGCCGTCGTGCGTTCCAGTGACGCCCCGTTTGGCAGTTGCACATTCACGTACGCGTAACCTTGGTCTTCGTCAGGCAGAAAGCTCGATGGGATTCGGTTGGCAAAAAAGCCGGCCGCGACACAAAAGCCGGCCAACAATACGAGCACGATGACGGTCTTGCGGATCAATACCGCGCTCCAACGCACATAGCCCTCAGTGGCTCGCTCAAAGACGCGATTAAACCAATCAAAAAATCTTCTCAAAAGTCCCCGGCTCGGTTCCTTCGGCCGAAGCAAAAGGGCCGCAAGCGCCGGGCTGAGCGTGAGCGCATTGAACGCGGAAAGCAGAACGGAAATCGCGATCGTCACCGCGAATTGCTGGTAGAGCTTCCCGGTGATTCCGGGAATGAAGGCTGTTGGCACAAACACGGCGGAAAGAACCAGCGCGATGCCCACAACGGGGCCGGAGAGTTCTTCCATTGCTTTTAACGCCGCGTTCTTCGGCGTCATTCCTTCCTCGATATGCCGTTCCACGCCTTCGACCACGACGATGGCGTCGTCCACCACAAGACCGATCGCCAGCACCAAACCAAAAAGAGAAAGCGTGTTGATGGAAAAACCGAACACCGGGAAAAGTATGAACGTGCCTATAAGCGAGACGGGCACGGCAAGCAGCGGAATCAGCGTGGCGCGCCAGCCTTGCAAGAAGAGGTACACCACAAGGATCACAAGCGCGAGGGCGATCAAGAGTGTTACGACGATTTCCTTGATTCCTTCCGTCACCGCGCGCGTTGTATCCAGAGCGACATCGAAATCCAGGTCTTCCGGGAAGCGCTGCTTCATTTGCGCCATGAGTTTTTTGACGCCCTTGGCCGCATCCACCGCGTTCGAGCCGGGCAGTTGGTAAGTGGCAATGACGGCGCTCGGCTTTCCATTGAATCGTCCAGCCACGCTGTAGTCCTGCGCGCCGAGTTCGATTCGAGCGACATCGCGGACCCGCACGATTCCTCCGTCCGGCGTTTCGCGGACGACGATCTGTCCGAATTCTTCCGGAGACGTGAGGCGGCCTTGCGCGAGAACTGAATAGGTAAATTCCGTGCCCTTGGGCGCCGGTTCGCCTCCCGCCTTCCCGGCTGGGTTAACGGTGTTCTGCGCTTGAATGGCGCTGACGATTTCCGTTACGGTGATGCCCAGCTTTGCCAGTTGGTCGGGCTTTACCCACAATCGCATCGCGTATTGGCCCGAGCCGAATACCTGAACGTTGCCGATGCCCGGCGAACGCAGGACGGGATCCGCAAGATTGATGTATGCATAGTTGGCCAAAAACTTGGCATCGTACGTTCCGTGGGGCGAGTACACCGCAATTAACATGAGAGGCGCCGTCACTGACTTTCGAACGAGGACTCCATAATTGGTGACGTCGGCGGGAAGCTGAGAAGCAGCCAGGGTTTCACGGCTTTGCGCCAGGATGTAATCGGTGTTCGGATCGGTTTTTGGATCGAAGTCCACAATTAAACTGGTGGTCGAGTTTCCGGTGGCATTCAGCGAATACATGTAATTCATGTTGTCCACGCCGTTCATCTGCTGCTCGATGGGAGTGGCGACTGATTGTTCGAGGGTTTGCGCGTCCGCGCCGACGTAGGTGGCCACCACTTGAATCTCGGGCGGAGCGATGTTGGGAAACTGGGCGATGGGCAGACTCAATATGGTGATGGCGCCCACAATCACCAGGACAATGGAAATCACCATGGCGACGATGGGCCGGTTGATGAAGAACTTTGACATGGGATTACCTTCCTTGAGTTACCGCGGCAAATGGCTTGGGGTTCACTTGCGCGCCCGGACGCACTTTCTGTATGCCCTCAGCAACCACGCGTTCGCCTCGCTTCAGCCCATCCGCAATAATCCACTGGTTGCCAACGCGGTCCCCCACAGTGACCGTTCGAATGCTCACTTTGTTCTCGCCATCCACCACTGCCACTTGATAGCCGCCCTGTAGCTCGGAGACCGCGCGCTGAGGAACGAGTAACGCGTCCTGCTGGATTCGAATGGCCGCACGAACTTTGCCGTATCCCCCGGGTCGCAAGATATTTCCAGGATTCGGGAATAGTCCTGCGATCCGAATTGCCCCCGTGCTCTCATTTACCTGGCGATCCGCGAAGTAAAACGTACCTGTATTTGGATAGGTTGAGCCGTCGGCCAATACCAGTTCGAGGCGCAGATTCTTATCAGCCGCTTCCCGCGTAGTTTCGGTCGGGAAGCGCTTTCTCCACGCGAGATACTGCGGCTCGCTGACCGTGAAATAGACTTTGATCGGATCGACAGTGGACACGGAAGTCACAGGCCCGCTGCTTGGATTGACCAGCGCGCCTACTTGAAGTTGAGCCTGCCCGGCGATGCCATCGATGGGCGAAATGAGCCGCGTGAAATCCAGATTAATTCTGGTAGTTTCAACGGCTGCCTCAGCGGTCTGAATTTGGGCCGCGGCCGTGCCCACCGTAGCCTTTGCCGCCAGATTATTCTGAATGGCGTTGTCTAGATCCTGTTGGCTGGCGGCTTGCTCTTTCGCCAGAGGAGTGTAGCGGTTGACGTCCAGCTCGGTTCTGCGTTGAACCGCTTCGGCATTTGCAAGCTGCGCTGTCGCTTGTGCCAGCTGTCCTTTCGCTTGATCGAGCGCCGCCTGAAAAGGACGCGGGTCAATCTCAAAAAGCAGCTGCCCCTTTTTGACGAACGCGCCTTCCTGATAGCCCTGTCGCACGAGGTAACCCGAGACCTGCGCCCTTACGTCGGCGTTCGTGAATCCGTCGAGCGTGCCAATCCATTCGCCATAGATCGGGATATCCTTCTGCTCAACCTGCACGACCTCGACGTCCGCGGAACCGCCCGGCTGCGCTCCCGATACATGCTTTGGGCGCATCGCTCCAATAACGAGACCGACGGCGACCAAACAAACCGCTCCGCCGATCCAGAATTTGTATTTCCAAAGCGTGTTCATCTTCTCCCCCGGCAGCGTGCCCTCACGCCAAACTCGATATGTTGGGTTTCCGTGCGCGAATCATCTGGTCTTCACAGGCATCAGTGAAGCGCCAGCGGAGTCTTAAAACTCTGGGCGGTCCCGCGCCGCAATCCTTGTAGCACATTTAAATGCCGTTTTTAATCCCTGCCATTTTCATTCGGCCTTAGATGCTCCGTGCGAACCCTCGGACCTGTTCTTTTGGCGATCCGCATCAACTACGCGCAGAACGAGCGGTCAGCTCTTTACGAACGAGGGGCGCGACGCGGGTTCCCAGGATCTCGATGGCTCGCAACATCTTCTGATGCGGAAGCGTCGAGACCCCCATTTGAAACGTAATGCGCGAGAGGCCGCCGAGGACTTCATTCACATACAATATTTTTTCCGCGACGGTTTCGGCGTCGCCGATCAAAAGCGCACCCGTGGGTCTGCGCACGGCGTCGAATTGTGCCCGCGTGGTTGGGGGCCAGCCGCGTTCCTTGCCGATCTCCGTGAATGTGTGTGCGTATCCCGGATAGAAGTCGTCAGCAGCCTCCTTCGTGGTGTCTCCCAGGAAGCCGATCGCGTGAAGACCCACGATGAGTTTCTCGGCGGAGTGGCCGGCGCGACGGCCTGCCTCGCGGTAGAGGTCGATAAGGGGGCGGAATCGCCTGGGTTCGCCGCCGATGATTGCGACCATGAGTGGAAGTCCGAGCGCACCGGCGCGAGCGAAGGATTCGGGGGTGCCGCCGACGCCGACCCAAATCGGCAGCGGATTTTGCAGTGGACGAGGGTAGATCGCTTGGCCGGTAAGTGGCGCGCGGTGCTCACCAGACCAGTGCACGTGAGTGTTCTCGCGGATATTGAGAAGCAGATCAAGTTTTTCTGAGAAAAGCGAATCGTAATCTTCCAGCCGGAGACCGAAGAGCGGAAATGACTCCACGAATGAGCCGCGACCTGCGACGATTTCAGCACGGCCATGCGAAATAAGATCCAGAGTGGCAAATTCCTGGAAGACGCGAACCGGGTCAGCAGCGCTGAGAACGGTAACGGCGCTCGTAAGGCGGATGTTTTGTGTGCGCGTGGCAGCCGCAGCCAGAATCACCACTGGGGCAGAATCAAGGAACTCGGCCCGATGATGTTCGCCGATGCCGAAAACTTCGAGGCCGGTCTTGTCGGCGAGCTCGATCTCTTCCAGAAGGTGTTGCATGCGCTCGACGGGGCTGAGGATGAGGCCCGTGGCCGGGTCTGAGATGGCCGCTGCGAAACTGTCAACGCCGATTTGCATTTTTGCAACTCCTGATATGCCGCGCTGTATCGGATGTGATTTTATCCGGGAACAATTAATCGCTCTCCGGCCGTCGCGGGTCTGCAACCTCGATTTGTTTTGCGAAGATGAAATGCCGAGTCTTGGGAGGCTGCGAGGCGAAGCTGAGCACTCGGTCTTCGAGTTTGCGATCCGCCATGGTGAACCGAGCGTGCTGGCGCTCGTGTTCTCCCCAAGTCGCGACGATAAAACTTTCGAGATAGCGGCCAGGAATTTCCGTATCGTAGTACACGCCCCAACGCGTTGCGCCATCTCGCCGGCGAATCCGCTTGTATTTATAAATTGCTTCGAGAAATTCCGATACCTTTTCGCGGCTGATCGTGTACTCGACGGTGACTAAGACCGGCCCTTGATCCGGTGCAGGCTCGACAAACATGGCGGGCTTCTTCCAGTGATCCCATACGCTGAGTTCAGGGACGGAACCTGACAGCGGAGCGACAAATCGAAGCAGCACGCAGGCCCCGATACCGAAGCCCGAGAACAGGAGAGCGGTGTTTGCACTCACGCGTTCGGCAGCAAAACCGCAGATCGCACTTCCGAGCGCTATGCTTCCCTGAAATACGAGTAGATAAATGGCCAGCACACGTGCGCGGACCCAGTCAGGTGCGAGTGTCTGCACCACAGTATTGAACACGGACATGAATACGGTCCAAGCCGCTCCTCCGAAGAAAATAAAAATGCAGAGAACCCACAAACTGTGCAATGCAGCCATCGCGACGATTACCGCCGCGAACGCCGCCGTCGCTGCGGAGACCACGGCCTCAACGGAAAATATATTTCGCGCACGTTGAAGAATAACTGCACCAATCACCGCGCCCACTCCGAAGAAGCCAAGCAGCAGTCCGTAGCCAAGCGAACTGTCGCTCAGCCGCTTTGCGATTGTCGGTAACAAAGCCCACAATGCGCTTGCAAAGAAAATCACGCATCCCGATCTGAACAGAAGTGTCCGAATGCCAGGTGAATAGCGGACGTAGCGAACCGCTGCCACGGTAGCTCCGCCCAAAGTCTCCGGTGGGAGTTGGCTCTTTTTGGAATGGCGCTTCCATCCCGCGATCACACCGATTACGCCCAGAAAAGATACAGCGTTCAGTACGAATGCAGTTCCGATTCCGGCCACAGCGATGATCACGCCAGCCAATCCCGGGCCGACTGCGCGCGATAAGTTAAATTCGATCCCATTGAGGGCCAACGCGGGCTGTAGGTCTTTTTTTTCGGTCACCAATTCAGGAAAAATCGCTCTCCACGCCGGTGACTCAAGTGCATCTCCGGCCGACAGAGCGAACGTGAGGAGCAGGAGCAGCCACGGCGTCATCATTCCTGCGATCGTGACGCCGGCAAGTACGCAAGCCACAATCAACATCCAGAGTTCCGTCCCGAGGATCAGCTTTCGACGGTCAACAATGTCGCCAATGGAACCCGCCGGCAGGGCTAGCACGAAGAAAGGCAACGCAGATGCAGTTTGGATGAGTGCGATGTACAGCGTGCTGGATGTGAGTGAGGTCATCAGCCAAGCTGCTCCCACGCTCTGCATGAATGTTCCGATGTCCGATACCAGATCGGCGATCAGCAGGTTTCGAAAGATCGGAATATGGAGCGGCCGCCAGGTACTTGGCTGTTGGGGCGATTGAGAATTCTTCGAGAACATCATCGGTGATCCGGCGGTGGCTTCTTTTTCGCCGCGCGGAATGCAGGAGATGCTACCACGCGGCCAGGGCTGATAGCTGCTGCGGAGTCAAAGGAATGCCGGCCGGCCACTAACGTCGAAACAACCTGTTCCGATCGTCCAATTGGCGAGCGCTTCGGCTCGACTGCCAAGCTGGGCGAAGATCATCCGCACAGCGGCATCGGTCGAAAATCATCAATTCCGCTCTCATCTCAAAATTCCGTTCCTCCCTGATCTCAGAATTCTGTTACCGCTTTGTTGGCATTTTTGGCATACTCTCGTGCGGCTGGAAACCAAACAGAGCAAAGCCTGTTACAGCCTGTGTCACTCGAGTGGAATAAAAAGCAGGGATTTTCCCGGTTTTGCTGGCTTTTTGAATTTGGTTTTGCCGAATCCCCCTATCGCTGCCAGGATTTTTCACTCTGCTTGCTTGCAACGGAAATCGCGTTCGCACACTGGAGAACATGTGACCCTCAAGGAATATCGCAGCAAGCGCCGTTTTAAAGTTACGCCCGAGCCGGAGGGCAAGAAGAGCGCGCAGCAGCAGGAAGGGCCGTCGCGGATTTTTGTGGTGCAGAAACATTCGGCGACGCAGCTGCATTACGATTTCCGTCTCGAGTGGAATGGAGTGCTGCTTTCGTGGGCGGTTCCGAAAGGACCTTCGACCGATCCTTCCGTGAAGCGTCTGGCGATGCATGTGGAAGATCACCCGATTGATTACGCAAGCTTCGAGGGAATCATTCCGGCGGGCGAATATGGCGGCGGAACCGTGATGGTGTGGGACACGGGCACGTGGGAGCCGCAGGTTCCCGACGTCAGCGCGGCTCTCGCAAAGGGCGACCTCAAATTTATTTTGCATGGAAAAAAGCTTCACGGTTCCTGGGTGCTGGTGCGCACGCGCGGATTCGGAAGCTCGACGAAAGAATCGTGGCTGCTCATCAAGCATCGCGATGAATATGCCAGCCCGAACGACATTACGGTTGATGAGCCCAAGTCGGTTTCGAGCGGCCGTTTGCTTGCGGATATCGCGCGCGCGGCCGGAGGAGACGTCGCGAAAGCGGCGAAGGGCGACCCGGTGATTGTGGCAAAACCTCCGGCGCCCGCGAAGAAGCCCAAGAAGGCGAGCGCGCGGCGGAAAGAGAAATAGGAAACGTGGAATAGGGAAAAGGGAAGCTGGAAAAGTGGGTTGGCGGGGTAATTTCGCTTTTTGGAGTGCGCTGTTTTGTGCCGCGATATTGTTTTCGGTCCCATGTTTTCAATCGTTTGCGCCGTTTCTAATAATTTTGTGTGCCTAGAAATTTGCCCTCGGCGTGGGATTTGCAATCGAGTGCCGGACGAAAACCCTTCGAAAGCTCAGGGCAGGTCGGTCTGCCGTGAGTGAGAGTGAATGGGCCGGCGCTACTGGAACCGATACGAATCGCGCCTCGCATGTCCCCTCTATTTTTGTAGCGATTAGAAATGACTTGTGATGATTGTTTTCTTTGAGTTGCGGCGATTTTTAATCGTTTTGGTGTATCGATTCGAAATCGATTGGGAATCGAGTACTGGAGTCCGCAGATTTGCGTACCCCTCCGAGCACGCGCGGCGGGTATACCGATAATGTGCTCCCGGAGGCGGGGGCCTCCGGGCTCTGAAGGGAATCGCCCGGGCGCGAAACTAACATGATGATCTTGTTATCTCCTGCATTAATACACTTTTCGAGTAAGTATATCACGTGCCCCGTGGGTACCAGCAAATCCACAACCTGTAAGGCTTGACGGAAGTGCCGGGGAATCAGCGGGATTCGGGCGCGAAAATCTTACGAAAGTGTGCTTTCGACTTTGGGGAAAGACGCATGATTGCAGCAATCAGTCCGAGAATGGAATCGAATTTCGCACGCCGGGATTCGGGGCGTTGACTTGGGTGAGGGCGCGGCCTAACATTCCGCGCCAACGGTGATCGCCCAACCATGATCGGCAAGGTCATCTCGCATTATCGAATCATCGAGAAAATCGGGGCGGGCGGCATGGGCGAAGTGTATCGCGCTCATGACGACCAACTCGACCGCGACGTGGCGCTAAAGATTCTTCCCGCCGGGCTGCTCGCCGACGAAGCGGCGCGCAAACAGTTTCGCAAGGAAGCTCTGGCGCTCGCCAAGCTCAATCATCCCAATATCGAGACCGTTTACGAATTTGGCTCGCAGGACGGCGTCGACTTTCTCGCGATGGAGTTGATTCCCGGCGAGTCGCTGCGTGAAAAGATCAAAGCCGGGCCGCTCGCGGAGAGAGAAACCGTGCGGCTCGGGATGCAGCTTGCCGAGGGCCTGGCCGCCGCGCACGACCAAGGCATCATCCATCGCGATCTCAAGCCTGGAAACTTATTTGTTACGCCTGACGGACGGCTGAAGATTCTTGATTTCGGCCTGGCACGATTGATCCATCCGGAAGTCGCGAACGATGCGACGCGTAGCATCACGGTCGAGAGTGGCACGATTTCGGGCACTGTTCCTTACATGCCGCCGGAGCAATTGCGCGGGGAGCCGACCGACGCTCGAAGTGACATTTACTCGGCGGGAGCAGTTTTTTACGAGATGGCGGCGGGGCAACGGCCTTTTCCGCAGACGCAAGGGCCGCAGTTGATGGGCGCGATTCTGCACAAAGCTGCCCCGGCGCCGAGTGCCTCAGGCGCGCACATCTCTCCAGCGCTCGAAAGTGTGATTCTGAAGTCACTCGAAAAGGAGGCATCTCAACGCTACCAGACGGCCCGCGAGCTTCGTGTCGCGCTCGAAGGAATATCGCTCAGCTCCACTGCGCCTTCGGCCGGGTTCGCGGCGGTATCCGCCTCAGCCATTTCTTCTCCGGCCACGCCGTCATCCGTCGTCACGGCGGCCGAGATTCCCAAAGCCCGCGGGCCGAGGCTCTGGAAGATTCTCGTTCCCGCGATTGGGATCTGGGTCGTTGGGATTGTCGCCGTCAGTCTTTATTTCCGCTCACATCACGCCGCGCCGTTGACCGAGAAGGACACCGTCCTGCTGGCGGATTTCACAAACTCAACCGGCGACCCTGTCTTCGACGGCTCGCTGCAGAAGGGGCTTTCTGTGCAGCCGGAACAATCGCCCTTCCTCAGCATCGCCTCCGAAGAGCAGATTCAGCAGACCTTGAAGTTGATGGGCCAGAAGCCGGACGCCAAGCTCACGGGCCAGGTTGCGCGCGATCTCTGCCAGCGCACCAGCAGCGCGGCAGTTCTCGAAGGCTCGATCGCACAGATTGGCACGCAGTATCTCCTCACGCTGAAAGCGATCAACTGCGCCAACGGGCGATCGCTGGCGAGCGCGGAAGCCGAGGCAAGCGATAAGAATCACGTCCTCGATGCGCTCGGCAAGGTCTCAACCGATATGCGCGCGAAGCTCGGAGAGTCGCTGAGCACGCTGCAAAAACTCGATACGCCGCTGGCGCAGGCCACCACGCCCTCGCTCGAAGCCCTTCAGGCCTACAGCCTCGCTGAGAAGATCGCGACGCAGAAGCTGGACATTGCCGGCGCGGCGTCACTGGCTCAGCGGGCCATAAGCCTCGATCCGAACTTCGCCGTGGCCTATGCCAGCCTGGGCGTCTATTACTACAACCTGGGCGAGACAGCGTTGGCGACGGAAAACATTCGCAAGGCCTACGAACTTCGGGAGCACACGAGCGAGCGGGAAAGACTCGGCATCGAGTCGATTTACTACCTCGGTGCGATTGGCGACCTGGAAAAGGCGCGCCAGGATTATGAGCTTTGGGCGCAGACCTATCCGAGAGATTTCGTTCCGCCGAATAATCTGCGCGTCATCTATGTCAACCTCGGACAATATGACAAAGCGTTTGCAGAGGGGAGCAAGGCGTTTCATGCCCGTCCGCCGGCCGGCTGGACATACGCCATACTCGCGCAAAGCTATCTCTTTGTGAATCGGATAGACGAGGCCCGTGCGACGATCGACGAAGCGCAGGAGAAGAAGTTTGATTTGCCGACGCTGCACTTACTCCTTTATCAAATCGCCTTCTTGAAAAACGATCCGGCAGGGATGGCGCAACAAGTCACTTGGTTGGAGGGCAAGCCAGGCGCGGAGGACGTGATGCTGGCGTTCGAGGCGGATACCGCTGCGTTCTCGGGGCATCTTGGGAAAGCCCGAGATTTCTCGCGGCTGGCGGCGGAATCGGCCGGCCGCGTTCAACAAAAAGAGACCTCGGCGACTTACGAAGTCGACGAGGCTTTGCGGGAAGCGCTCTTTGGCAACGGTTCTGAGGCCCGGCAGCGAGCCACGGCGGCGTTGTCCCTTTCGACCGGCCGCGACGTGCAGTACGGAGCGGCACTCGCGCTGGCCTTCGCCGGGGATACATCCCGGGCGCAGGCGCTTGCCGATGATTTGAACAAACGCTTCCCGGAAGACACCATCGTGCAATTCAACTACCTGCCGACGATCCGCGCTCAGATCGCGCTCGACCGCAATGATTCCCCCAAAGCGATCGAGATACTTCAGCCCGCTGCTCCTTACGAGCTGGGTTCACTCACACGCGCGAGCGTTTTTAATTTCATGAGTCTTTATCCCGTCTATGTGCGCGGAGAGGCTTGCCTGGCTGCGCATCGGGCTGGCGAAGCCGAGAACGAATTCCAGAAAATTGTCGATCACCGCACCGTGGTTTTGATGGAGCCCATCGGCGCACTCGCGCATCTCGGGCTTGGACGCGCTTACGCGTTGCAGGGAGACACCGCTAAAGCGAAAACCGCTTACGATGATTTTTTCACGCTATGGAAAGACGCCGATCCCGAGATTCCCATCCTCATCGCCGCGAAATCCGAATACGCCAAGGTGAATTGATCCTGACTGTAGCGCGTTGACTTGGGTGAGGGCGCGGCCTAAAATGCGCGCCAAATGCCTGAGTCGCAATCCATGATCGGCCGGACGATCTCTCACTACCGCATCGCCGAAAAGCTTGGCGGTGGGGGGATGGGTGTCGTTTATAAGGCTGAGGACGTAAGCCTGCATCGATTTGTCGCCGTGAAGTTTCTTCCTGACGATGTGGCTAGAGATCCGCAAGCGTTGGCGCGATTCCAGCGAGAGGCTCAAGCGGCGTCCGCGCTAAACCATCCGAATATCTGCACGATCCATGAAATCGGGCAGCAAGACGGCCAGCCGTTTATTGTGATGGAGTATCCGGATGGCGTGACGCTGAAACACCGAATCGCGGGCAAGCCGCTTGAGACGGAAACGCTGCTGTCGCTGGCCATTGAGATCGCTGATGCGCTCGACGCTGCTCATTCCGAAGGCATCGTTCATCGCGACATCAAGCCTGCCAATATCTTTGTGACCAAGCGGGGCCACGCGAAGATTCTCGATTTCGGGTTGGCGAAGACGTTGCCGTCCGCATCGGCGCTCTCGATGTCGGCGACGCAGGATACCGCCGACGCGGTGTCTCCGGAACACCTGACAAGTCCGGGGTCTACACTCGGCACGGTCGCGTACATGTCGCCGGAGCAGGTGCGGGCGAAGGATTTGGACGCGCGAAGCGACTTGTTCTCTTTCGGAGCGGTGCTCTACGAGATGGCGACAGGCACGTTGCCGTTCCGTGGGGAAAGCTCGGGAGTTATTTTCCATGAAATTCTGGATCGCGATCCGGTTCCGGCGATTCGGCTGAATCCTGACCTTCCGGCGAAGCTCGAAGACATCATCAACAAGGCGCTGGAGAAAGACCGGGAGCTCCGTTATCAGGGCGTGGCGGAAATGCGGGCCGATTTGAAGCGGGTAAAACGGGAAACGGAATCGCGGCCCGGCGTATCGGCAGCTTCGTGGTCCGTTGCGATCGCGCAGGATAGCGGTTCTCAATCGGTTGCACAACAGACTGGGTCCGGGTCGAGTTCGGTGTCGGCAGTTGCTGGAGTTCCGCCATCATCGGCTGCCTTGAAGGCTGCTGAAGTTCCGGTCGCCGAAGGGAAAAAACTCTGGAAGGTGTTGGTTCCTGCTGCTGCCGTTGTGGTCGCAGCGTTAATCGCGGCTTACTTCTACTTCCGTCCGCGTCCGGTGGCGACGTTGACCGAGAAGGACACCGTCGTTCTCGCCGATTTCGATAACACCACCGGGGATCCCGTATTCGACGGCGCGTTGAAGCAGGCGCTGGCAGTTCAGCTCGCACAATCGCCTTTCCTGAACATTCTCTCCGACCGCAAGGTGGCGGAGACGCTGCGGCTCATGGGGCGTCCATCGACTGAGCGCATTACCCGCGACGTGGCCGGAGAACTGTGCGTGCGAACAGGGAGTAAGGCGTTTCTCTTAGGATCTATTTCCAACTTGGGCGGTCAATACGTGGTTGGCGTGGATGCAATCGGCTGCAGCAGCGGGGACACGCTGGCCAAGGAACAGGAAGAATCTGCGACGAAGCAGGAGGTGCTAAAAGCACTGAGCAAGGCAGCAGCCAGCTTGCGGAGCCAACTTGGAGAATCGCTCGCCTCAGTGCAAAAGTTCGATGTTCCCGTGGAGGCCACGACAGCATCTCTCGAAGCCCTAAAATCCTACAGCCTGGGCATGACAACTGCGAGCACAATGGGAGACGCCGCAGCGATTCCGTTCTTCAAGCGGGCTCTCGAACTCGACCCGAGTTTCGCCTTGGCCTACGTTGGTTTGGGAGTGCACTACGCCAATCTCGGACAAGCGAGTCTGGCCGCGGAGAATCTCAAGAAGGCATATGCCCTGCGTGATCGCGTCAGCGAGCATGAGAAATATCGCATTGAGTCCTTGTATTACGACATCGCCATCGGCGATGAGGAACAGGCCATTCAAGTTTACGAACTTTGGTCCAGGAGTTATCCCCAGGATGTTTCGCCCCCTCTTAACTTGGGGGCCACTTACACTGGATTTGGGCAGTTCGACAAGGCTGCTGATGAGACGCAGAAGGCCATGCGACTCGACCCAAACATGGCGATTGGCTACGGAAACCTGGCAATGACTTACCTTGCTCTCGGCCGCAGGGACGACGCGGCGAAAATGATAAAGACCGCCGAAGAGCGAAAGCTCGACTTTGAAGAATTGCACTGGGCGACCTACGACATGGCCTTTCTCAACGGCGACGCAGCCGAGATGGGGCGGCAGGTGGCTTGGGCTGCAGGCAAGCCAGGAGACGAAGATCTCCTACTCTCGATACAGTCCGATTCAGAGGCGTATTTCGGAAGGCTCGTGAAAGCTCGGGACTTTTCACGTCGTGCGGTGGATTCCGCAGTGCGCAACGACTCGAAAGAGACCGCGGCGTTGTGGCAGGTGAACGCCGCTTTGCGGGAAGCGGAGTTCAGCAACACAGCAGCCGCGAAGCAAGGTGTTGAAGCAGCGCTGCCGCTAGCTCCGGGCCGAGACGTGAAAGTGCTCGCAGCACTGGCGCTCGCCCGAATCGGTGAAACCGCTCGAGCGAAGCGCATCGTAGATGATCTGGAAAAGAGCTTCGCATCGAATTCGATGCTGAAGGTCTACTGGCTGCCGACGATTGAGGCCGCCATAGAACTGAACGCTAATAATTCCACGCAGGCTGAGGTGCATCTCGAAGCAGCGGCGCCGTACGAACTGGGAGAGCCGCCGCCTTTGCAGGTGGGAACGTTGTATCCTGTCTACATTCGCGGCCACGCTCAGTTGATGGCGCACAATGGGGCTGCGGCGGCCACCGAGTTTCAGAAATTTCTAGACCATCGAGGGATCACGCTAAACTTCCCGCTGGGCGCGCTTGCCGATCTGGGCCTCGCGCGCGCTTACGCTCTCTCCGGAGACACCGCTAAAGCGAAGGCCGCCTACAATGATTTCTTCACGCTGTGGAAAGACGCCGACCCCGACATTCCCATCCTGCAGCAAGCCAGGGCTGAATACGCGAAGCTGTAGTGCACCATCTTCCGCGGTTAAAGCCGGAGAGATTGGAGCGCGGCGTTATGGCGGCTCTCACTCCTATTTCAATTAGACCAACGGCAAATCGCGAATTTAATTGTTTCTTTTGGCGTGCGAGGGTGAGCGAAAGGAAATGCAGATTCCTCGGATCGTCCTCGTCCGCATGGATCGGGATGCAAACAGTGCAAATGACAGCCGAGAACGAACGGAAGGAAAACCACCCGAAAAAACACTTCGTGACGATTAGTGGGTTTATGCGTTTGTCTTTTGCAGGCGGTCGCGGAAGTAATCTTTCCAGCTGGCGGGCAAGGCGTCGACTTTAAGGGCGCGGCGCAATGAGGCTACGTCGGAGTCGGAGTAACTTTTTGCGATGTAGAGGCGGGTGATTTCGGAGACGGTGACGGCGTTTGGGTCGCGATCGATCAGGCTAATGGCGTCGCCGGCGGCGACTTGGCCTTCGCGAGTCACGGCGAAGTAGAAGCCTGTGCGGCCGCTGGCGAGGAATCGGCGGACCATGTCGTCGGAGTTGAATCTTATGCCGAGTTTGTAGCATGGAAGGCGAGGCTGCGTCACGACGACTTCCGCGGAGCCGACGGAGAAAACGTCGCCGAGATGGACTGAGTCTTCGAGCAGGCCGTCGGTGGTGAAATTTTCCCCGAAGATGGCTACCGGCAAATCGCGGCCGGGCAATTCTTTTTTCCAGTAATCGTAGTGTGCCAATGGATAGCAATAGACGGCTTTGAATTCGCCGCCGTGAACGGTGAGGTCGGCTTGGCGGTCGCCGTCGAGATTCAGTTTGCGCAAGGCGATGCGGCCGGCGACTGGCTGTTTGTAGATTCCAGTGGTGACTGGTGTGCCATGCCAGGTTACCTCGCGGGGGACGCCGACGTTTAGGGAGAGAAGCTTTGTTGGCTGGTTCGCGTTTTTCATTTCGGTGGGCGACGCTCACGAGATTATGCGCGATTTACGAGCGTGTCATGAGGTTATCTGATGTCGGAGATGAAGCGTCGACTCATGGAAGTAAAAAGGCGAAGAGCGGGCGAGACGCCGGCGGTACAAGAGGGCGCCCTCGTGATCGGGCTTGGCAGGGCAATTAATATTTCAGATTTCTGATGAAATTAATTTGAGTTGTTTGCCAGGACTAGCAACGCTGCCAGGGCTGCTGTTTTTTGATCTGTGGTCCAGGGCGGGCCAAGAGAACGGCCTTGCGTGGAAATTTGTCGCGAGATGCGGGTGGCTGCTTTGCCGAATGTCGTGCGGGCATGCTCTTCGAGGTCGCGCTGGCGGAGGCCGGTGACGGGAATGTTGAGGCTCTCGCAGGCTTTTGAGAAGGCTTCGCGGAAGAATTCGCCTTCTGCGGCGTGAAGCAGAGGATGCGCGGCGAGAATTTTTGCGAGGGGCGGGAGCGGGCGGCCTGAGGCCAAGATTACGGCGGAAGCTACGACGCGATATTTGCGAGCGCGCAGTTCATTTACCACATCCTGAATTGCCGCTGCTGCGAGGCTTTTTGACGCCGCGAAACAAACTCCGATAAATTTCTCCGCTGCCGGAAGTTCGAGATCCTTTGCGAAGTGATAGGGCTGGATGGCGCCGGGCGTTCCGGGAGTCGTGAGGGTGATGCGGCGGCGGTGGATTATCTCGACCGTGCCGGCGCTCTGAGAGACGGCGACGAGAGCGCCCCAACCGGAGTGCATTCGAACGCCGATGGCTGCGCGATGCATGTGTGACAATTGTACGCGAATAAAGGAAAAGAGCCGGCGGGACGCCCTTCGAGGCTCAGGGCAGGCCGGCGGTACGAGAGGGTGAAGAAAACGGCGCATCTTTCAGATTCATCGGGCAGCTTTATCTGAAAGACGCGCGCTGCGATTGCGAAGTTAGCTCGCGGCTGTGGCTTTGGGGAGCGATATGGCGCCGATCTGCATCAACAGGGCGGCGTTGTCCGCGTAGAGCCGGCCTTGAATCGCTTTGCCGTTGCGCACTTCGATGACGTTGCAGCCGGGCACGACGACGCTTTTGTTCGTCGCGGGAATTCCGGCAAAGGTGCCTTTGTGGGTGCCGGTCGCGCGTGTTTGAGTGGCAATAAAATTTCCGCTGGAAATGGTTTGTACAATTTCAACGCGAAGATCGGGGAAAGCGGCCAAAAGCATTTGCATGTTCTGACGTACTCCTTCGGGGCCGCGGATGGGGCCCGGCGCCATTTCTGATTGTCCCACGTAGGACTCGTCTATCCGGCTCACGTATCCATCAACATCGTGAGCGTTCAAAGCGGCAATCTGCTGTTTCGCGTATTCGATATTGTCGTTTTCAGCCATTTGAGGACTCCCTTTTGGATTGTCGTGCGGTGGGGACTATACACTCGTAGCAATCTGAATGTAAGGCTGCATGCATTGTGCCGCTGAGGCGCGGGAGATTACAGCCGCAATGCGATGAAGACGAGATAGGCGGCCAGGACCAGGCCGAACAACGCGACGAGAATGCCTACGAGGTCTATAACAAAGCCGGCTGGCTCGAAACGGCCGGATTCCAATTGGGCGCGCGCGCGGCGATAGCGAAGTAAGCCGGTGAGGGTCAACGCCACTCCGCCGATAATCGCGATCGTGCCGAACCAAACGGAAAGGCCGGCGCCCGCTGACACATGGCCCTGAATCTGCAAGAATTCGCGGATGGCGATGGCGAAGCGGCCGATGGCGAAACCGAATACGACGACGGCGATGCCGGTGCGCACCCAAGCGAGAAAAGTGCGCTCATTGGCGAGATGGTCGCTTGCGCGATCGGAAGTTGCGTTCGGGGGTGGCGGATTGTCTTTCGGCTTTGGGTCGGCCATATATTCTCAGGGAATTTGAAGCGCGAGTGTCGCGCACGGTTATTTTACGGCCGATTCCAGGACTGCGCCGGCGCCCGCGAGATTTTTTACCAGGTCGTCCGGGATGACGTGCCGCTGCTTGAGATATTCCGGGCTGTTGTAAGAGAGCCAGACTTTGCCGTCGGCGTCTTCCCAGACTAACGCTTTTAGCGGGAGATCAATCGCGAGCGTCGGAGCAGCGATCATCGGAGGCGTGCCGCCTTTTGGATTGCCAAAAATTATGAGTTGAGTGGGGCGCATTTTCAGGCCGACTTTTTCGGCTTCGCCGCTGTGATCAATGCGCGCAAAAACAGTGAGGTTTTTTGCTTGCAGGATGGACTCGAGCCGCTTGAGCGTTTCAGGAACCGCATAGGGACTCTGGACGTGAATCATTCCGTTATCCGGCAGGGAAGTCATGGGCACCCTCCAAAAACTCCAGCTTACGAGCATAACGCAATCAGCCGCGTCCCTTGAGATGCCAGGGAGCGCTGACGGTGAAGATCCGATCATTGCCCCGGGCCAGCAGCACCCATTCCATGAGACGGCCACGCTGATTGTGGAAGAAGTATTCGTACCACCTATTTTCGATGAGCTGGGGTATGACGACGATAATGGTGCGAGAGGGATGCTTTTTCGAAAGATCGAGAATGAACTGAACAGTGGGTACGATGACAAAGCGATAGGGCGAAGTCAGAATCTTGAGTTTGGGCGGTTCCTTGCCTGCGTCGCGAAAGGCTTGATCGACGTAGCGGTCCCAGTCGGCGCGAAGCAACTCGGAGTACTCGGCGATCTCGACGTGAATAGCGATCACTTGCGGTGAAATCCGAGAGGCAAATTCGACCGCTTGGCAGGTGATTTTGCTCCAGCGGTCAATCGGAACGACGGCGATGGGCGGGCTGAGAATTTTCGCGCGAACGGGAACCCTGCACGATGTGAGGACCTTTATGTTGTGGTAATGGCGGCGAACGACGATGAACAAGAAAATCATGAATGGAATGAAAATTACGGTGATCCAGGCGCCCTCAACAAACTTCGCGACCAGCACGACGATAACGGTGATGCCGGTGACGAACGCGCCGAGCCCATTGACGAGGGCGCTCTTTAGCCACTGCGGGCCGCGATGCTTCCGCCAATGAACGACCATCCCGGTCTGCGAGAGCGTGAAGGCGAGAAAAGCGCCGACGGCGTAGAGCGGAATCAGGCGATCAGTGACACCTCGGAAGGAAATGAGAAGGATGCCGCAGAGTACGGACAGGACGACGATGCCGTATGTATACACGAGACGCCTGCCGCGATAACTGAAGACGTGCGGCAGATAATCATTTTGTGCAATGGCGCGGCAGAGGCGCGGGAAATCGGCGAAGGCGGTGTTGGCGGAGAGCGAGAGAACGAGAAGAATGGAGGCAATAGTCACATAGTAGAAGATGCCTTTGCCGAAAACGGAGCCAATGAGCATGGAGAGAAGGCTCTGGTAGCCGGGCTGGCCCGGATCCGTTGCGGTGATGCCGTAAACTTTCACGAGATAGGAAATTCCGGCCAGCAGGACAGCCAGGATAAAGATAATTACAGTAAGAGTGCGCTGCGCGTTCTTCACGGTGGGTTTGCGGAAGGCTTTGACGCCGTTGCTGACCGCCTCAACGCCGGTTATTGCGGTGCAACCGCTGGCGAAAGCTTTGAGGAGCAGCCAATAACTGACGGCTTCGGTCATGGGAGGCGGAGGAGGAAGCGCAGCTACCGGCGTTGGATGGCCGTGGCCCAGAAGGACGCGGAGAAGTCCTGCGGCGATGGTGATCATCAGCGTGCCGACAAATAGATATGTGGGGACTGCGAAGACCACGCCGGCTTCGCGCACTCCGCGAAGATTGATGATGGTGATTAGGATCAGAATGCCGACGCACATCGAAATCGTGTAAGGCAGCAATGACGGAACGGCGGAGACCAATGCGCCGACGCCCGCGGAGATGCCGACTGCTACTGTGAGAATGTAATCGGCGAGAAGCGCTGCCGCGGCGAGAAGGCTGGCGCGTGCGCCGAGATTGAATCGCGCAACAGTATAGGAACCGCCGCCGTTTGGATAAGCGGCAATGGTCTGGCGATAAGAGAAGTACACGATGATGAGCAGCGTGATGATGGCGGCACTGATGGGGATGAGATATCGAACGCCGAGAAGACCGAGGGGAATCAGAAGGCTGAGGCCGGCTTCGGGCCCGTATGCGGCGGAACTGAGGGCATCGAGACCAAAGATGGGGATGCCTTTCGAGACGCCGATTTGCTCGGCGCGCTCGTCAGTGGTTGCGATGGGTTTGCCGACGACTAAGTCCAGAATGTTCATGAGCGGTTCGGGTTTATTCGCAGTTCATACAAGAGAATAGGATTTACCTTCTGCGTGAAAGGTGACTTCCGGCAAAGGCTCGGGTTGGAGATTGCATTCGGTATTCGCTCCAGGATCGGCGAACGATCCGAGCAACCTACAATAACATCGGTCGGATTTGGAATCACAGAATGGATTCCTGCCGAGTGAACAGCGCCGCCTGCCAGGTGTCTTATCCGGAATTCGAATCGGGACGACAAAAAGTTTGCATCGTACGCTGACGTTTTCCTTACGGCTCGCTTATGACTTCCTTATACGCACTCCGCTAGCGTCCCAAGTGTTTCGGGGGTGTGGCGATGAAAAAGTTAAATGGCTTTCCAGCGCTTGCTGCTCTTGTGCTTGTTTTACTTCTGACTCAGTGGGCCGGGCGTCTTGAGGCGCAATCTACTTTCGGAAGTTTGCGGGGGTTGACGTTAGACGCGACCGGATCGGCGATGCCGGGAGCAGAAATTACAATCCGCAATTTGGATGACAATAGTGAATACAAGGCGGTTAGCGGCGAAGATGGTGTGTTCCAGGTCGAGAATTTGAAGCCCGGGCACTACCGCGTGGCCGGTCACAAAGCGGGCTTTGCCGATGCGATCGTTCCGCAGCTTACGCTCGAAGCTCGCCAGGATCTTCGTTTGACTCTGACTTTGTCTGTTGCCAGTCAAAGCCAAACCGTCGAGGTCAGCGCGGCCGCTGAACAAATTAACACCGAGAACGGCACGATCGCCGGCAGTTTGGAGAATCAACAACTGACGCAGCTTCCGCTCAACGCCAGGGCGGTTTCGACGAGCCCGCTGGCGGCGCTCGCGCTTTCTCCCGAGGTGCAGTATGACTCGCAGGGGAATATTTCCTTAGGCGGAGCGACATCTTCGATGGTGGGCTATTCCGTTGATGGCATCTCGACGGCAAACGTGCGACAGAATGGCGCGCTGCAGGATGCTTATCCGTCTTCTGAGGGGATCGAAGAGCTGAGGATCACGTCATCGAACAACAATGCGGAATTTGCGCAGGTTGGCGATGTGACCTTCACAACGAAGAGTGGCACCAATAAATTTCACGGGAGTCTCTTCGAGTACTTGCAAAACGACGCCTTCGACGCCAAGCCGCTCAATTTCAATGTGAAAGTGCCGAAGCGCTTCAACACGTTTGGCGGAAGTCTGGGCGGCCCTGTGGCGATTCCGAAGCTTTTCAAAGGCGATGGCAAGACGTTCTTCTTTTTCGACTATGAAGCAAATCGCAGAAGCATTTCCGCGGCCGAGCAGTATCTCGTGCCGGCCCAGGCGGAACGCAATGGCGATCTCAACGGATTTGTTACGGCCAGCAATCCGCTGCCGTTCACGAATCCGATGACGGGCCAGCCCACGGCTATTTTGATTGATCCCACAACGCATCAGCAATTCGTGGGTTGCAATGGCGGCCAGCCAAATGTGATTTGCAACTCGGGCGCGAACAACCGGATTAGCCCAGTCGCTCAGGCGCTGTTGAATTTCTATCCGCTGCCGAACGCGAACCTGAGCGTGGCGAATCCTTCCTTCAATTATGAAACGCTTGTGCCGACGCCTTCAGATACGAATGGCTGGGACATCAGACTCGACCGGGCGATTACTTCCAAACAGCAGGTGTTCGCGCGCTTCAACTGGAAAAATCTGCTGACCGACGTGGCCAATCCGCTTCTGCCGAATGATGTGGATTCGGAGCACAATCGCGGGCTGCTGGTTTCCTACAACTACGCGATCAGCCCCAAATGGATCAACGAATTCCGCTTCGGCTTCACGAATGCGCTGGTGAACGTGAACTTTCCGATCGTGGGAAGTGCGGCGATTTCGCAGTTAGGCTTGCAAGGAATTGACATCAGCCAGCATCCCACTGGACATGCGTTTCCGACGTTCAATTTCAGCGACGGCAGCGGATTCACTCCCGTCGGAAGAGATCGAGCGGGGATTACGCAGTCGCAAACTCTCGAGTATACGGACAACGTGACACGGCAAATGGGCAAGCACACGATGCGCTTCGGCGTGGATGTGCGGCGCGTGAACTACCAGGACCTGATGTTCTTTGAGCCTTCGGACGACTATGGACTGTTTACATTCAATCAGGGCGTCTTCACCGGAAGTTCCTACGGCGACGCTCTCCTGGGCATGCCAAATACATCCTTCTTTGCGATTACCAGCCCTCAGGTGAATGCTCGCGCGTTTCAGTACAGCGTTTACGGCCAGGACGAATGGCAGGTCAGCGACCGCATCACTTTGAATTTCGGGCTGCGGTGGGAGTTGCTACCGCCCTTTACAGAAAATATCGGAGATTTGGGAAGTTTCGATCCCCGGAATAACAGCGTCTTGGTTCCAAATGCGCTGCAGAATACTCTCGCGAATTCGACGGCGTACCAGCAGGTGTATGCCGGATTTCTCGAGTCGTTCAATGCTTGCTCATTGGGGCAGGGCGGTCCTTGCACGAACGTAATGAGCGCTAGCCAGGATCATCTGCCGCAGGGGCTCAGGCAGCTGTATATGCGCGATTTCGATCCGCGAATCAGTGTGGCGTTTCGACCGTTTCGAGACAACAAGACCGTTTTCCGCGCGGGATTTGGAATTTTCACCGTTTCCACTCTTGGCCCGATGTCGTTCAATAACGCGGGGAACCCGCTATCGGTGGTCCATACGTACGCGAACAACGTGGGAGGAGAGCCGCAATTCCAATTTCCTGCGACGGCGCCTGCGGCGCAAGCCGTCGCTTATGGCGGAGGCACGCTCGACCAAGCCAACGATCCGCTGTTCCGGGATCCTCAGGCGACGCAATGGAATTTCACGATTGAGCGCGAGCTCAGCGAGAGCACATTGCTGCGTGTGAGCTACGTGGGAATGAATTCGTACCGGCTGGCGGTCACCGAGGATCTGAACCAGGTCCAACCCAGCACCACCCCGTATTCGGCCGGCAATACACCCTATCCGAATTGGTTCACTTTGCTCTCCACCGAAAACGCGGGCTTCGCGAATTATCAGGCGCTTCAAGTGGAGGCCAATCACAAAATGGGCAAGGGAATATTCTTTCAAGGAAATTACACCTTCGCAAAAAATCTCAGTGATGCGCAAGGCGACGCACCCAGTGGATTCGCCAGTGAAGTGGCGTACGGGCTCGCGGTCTCAAATCGCTTCGATCTTCGCGCGGACCGCGGCAATGTTGAAGGCACGCCCCGCCAGCGCGTTCAACTGAACGGAATTTATCAGATCCCGTTTGGAGCGGGGCGGAAGTGGCTCAATAAGCCCGGTTGGAAAAATCTCGCGATTGGAGGCTGGGAAGCCACCACCGTCACGCTCCTGCAAACTGGCCCGTGGCTGACTCCGACCATTAGTCCAACGCTCGACCAATCGAATACCGACATCGCCAACCGAGGGACTTTGCTGCGGCCGGATTGCGTTGGGAATCCGATCCCTGCAAACCGGAGTTCCGCCGCGTACTTCAACTCGAGTGCGTTTGCGCAGACCCCCAGTGATGCGGGACGGATCGGAAATTGCGGAGTGGGAATATTGGAAGGACCGGGCACAATCGTGGTCTCGGCTGGCTTAGGGAAGACGTTTCCTCTTGGCGAGAAGGCGAGGCTGCGGTTCGAATCGACTTTTACAAACATATTGAATCACACGAACTATGCGCCGCCTGCCGTGGACATCAGCAACGCGCAGACTTTTGGCGTGCTGCAATCGAATCAAACTTCGGCGAATGCAGGGCCGCGAACGGGACAGATGGCGCTGCGGCTGGATTTTTAAGTCGCGACGATTCGCGGAAGTGTTACGCCGTTTATTTCATATGGGTGATACGGGTCTGCCATCCCGCGCTCATGGTTCCTACCCCCGTTTAGTGATAGCGTGCATCACGATCCGATTGCAAAGGGAGTCCTCATGCGGACCTGGCACTGCACGCTGCTTTTGGCATCACTGACATTTACTGGATTCGGCACGTATCAAGTTGCGTCCGGCGAGCCGCAATTTATGACGGCGGCGTACGCTGCATCCGTTGATAGCGATGTGCGAGCTTTTATGCGCGTTGTGGCTCACGATGTTACGCAGGATGGTCCGATTGCGTGGCGCAAGCACTTCGCCGACAGCCCCGCTTTCTTCATGGCTGTGGATGGTCATTTGGTTTTTCCGGATAGCGCGGCGGCGACGGCCGGAATTCAAGGTGCCGCGGGAATGTTCAAGCACGTTGAATTGCGATGGGGCGATGATTTGAGAGTGGATCCGCTGGCGGAGAATTTCGCTGTTGTGGGGGCTTCGTACCACGAGGTCCGCGTGGATGCGGCGGGGAAGCGCGTGGACGAGGATGGATTTTTTACGGGCACGGTAGAAAAGAGAGATGGGCGCTGGCAATTTCGCAATGCGCATTGGTCGGCGGCTGCGGCAGCCAAGTAGCTTGTGATCTGACGTATCGTTGCTGTTTGAATAAAGGCGAAGAGCCGGCGAGACGCGGTTCGAAAGCTTCCATCGAAAACTCAGGGCAGGCGGCGGTACAAGAGGCCGCCGGGCACTATTCGCGATTCCGGCGATGCGTAGGTTAAGGCTTCTGTTTGGCGACCCAATCGCGGACGCGCTTATCCAGGACATCGAGCGGGAGGGCGCCCCCGTTGAGGATTTCGTCGTGGAAGGTTCGGATGTCGAATTTGTCGCCGAGTTGATCTTTGGCGTATTGGCGAAGAGTAAGAATTTGCAGTTGTCCGAGTTTGTAAGCGAGGGCTTGAGCGGGCCAGGCGATGTACCGATCTACTTCACTCTGAATATTGGGTTCGTCCATCGCGGTGTAGCGGTGGAAGTACTCCACCATCTGATCGCGGGACCAGCGCTTCTCGTGTACGCCGGTATCAATGACTAAGCGAATGGCCCGCCACATTTCATTTTCCAGACGGCCGTAGTCACTATAGGGATCCTGATAGCGGCCGACGTCTTTGCCGAGCCGCTCTGAATAAAAAGCCCAGCCCTCGACGAACGCGTTGTAGTCCTCATATCTCCGGAATGACGGCAGATCAGGCAATTCCTGCGCGAGTGAAATCTGAAGATGATGTCCGGGAATTCCTTCGTGGTAAGCGATCGCTTCGACATTGAGCAGGAGGCGGTGCTCGGGATCCCATTCGTTTACGTTGATGTGGCCGGGGCGCGAACCGTCTGCGGTGCCGTCGGTGTAATCGGCGGGGACGGCGTCCTTCGAGCGCGACACTACCATCGGAATCACCGCGAGCTTGTTGTTGGGAAGTTGACCGAAGAGTTTTGGGAGTTCCGGTTCCATGTCGTGAATGTACTTTGCGTAAAGATCCAGCAACTGCTGGCCGGAAGTGGCGTAGAACTGGCGTTCGTTCTTGATGTGTTCGTTGAGTGCGGCGAGATCTTTGAATCCGAGCATGTGCGCGAGGGCAAGCATCTCGGCTTCGATCTCGTCCACTTGCTTGAGGCCGATCGCGTGAATCTGATCTGCGGTGAGATCGGTGGTGGTCATGAGGCGAATTTCAAAGCGATAGCGCGCGGCACCGTCGGGAAGAGACCAGATGCCGGGATCGACGCGGCCCTTCGGAGCGTACTCGTCACGAATGAATGCGGTGAAGCGAGCATAGGCGGGCAAGACGAATTCCTTAATCGCGGAGAGGCCGGTTGCGCGCAGGCGCTTTCGATCGGGTTCGGAAATGCTCCCAGGGAATTTAAGAAACGGCTGGGCGAAGGGAGATTCTTCTGGCTCCTGCGAGGCGATTGCATTGCACTGATCCGCGGCTTTCTCGAGCAGGAAACGCGGCGGCATCAATTTATCGTTCATGCCTTTGCGCATCTGGATGGCGGTCTGATCGAGGAGGCGGGGTATTTGTTTCAGGCGGGAGATGTAGTCGTCAAAGTCCTTGGCGGATTCGAAGGAGAGGACGTTGACTAAATCGGGCAGCTCGAGATGGATTCCGTTCTCCTGATCCACCGGCATTTCCCACGGCTTGAAGCGAGCGCCTTCGATTTGCATCTGAAGATCGCGAACGATCAGAACTTTGTTGAGCGTCTCCCGCTCGGGGAAGCCTGAAGTGTCGATGGCTTCGAAGCGGGTGAGGAATTTCTGAGCCTCCTGCAAATCTTTGTTGATGGCTTCCTGAGAACGATCGTCGAGTTTGTCGTTCCAGCGCTTATCTCCGATGGTCGAGGCGAAGATCGGGCTGCTGCGCAGCCGATATTCCCACTGCTCGGCGAGAAGATCATTGAGCGCCTTGCGCCGTGATTCGAGAGACGGCGGCGATTGGACGACGACGGAGACGGAAATAAGCAAGCACAGGAACAAAGCGATACACGTGCGGAGACTAAGAATGTCCATTCAGGTTCCTTGATTGAACAATTTTTCGGACGAGTGAGTCTTCAGCGAGGAGTTCGCCCGGTTGCCCGTCCAATTGTCCGTCTGCGCCGTCAGAACCTGGGGATTCTACTCCGGAGATGTCCTCGAAGTCTGCACCCGACTCGCTTTCAATGACCGTAGTGAATGCGCCGTTTCAGGGAGGATCGGCAGTCCGTGGCTCGAGGGGGCTATTCGTATCGCAGCGCGACCATGGGATCGACGCGCGCGGCGCGTCGCGCGGGAATCCAGCATGCCGCGACAGCGACCAGGAGCAGAACGCCCGCTACGGCGGAGAATGTAAGAGGATCCGTTGCGCTTACATTGAAGAGCAGAGAGAGCTTTGCGAGCAGCCGCGTCAGTGCTGCGGCTGCCACGAGGCCCACGACTACGCCGGCGAGCGCCAGCCGGGTGCCTTGCCACAGAACCCAGCGCAACACGGTACCGCGCTGTGCGCCAAGCGCCATTCGAATGCCGATTTCGTTGGTGCGCTGGCCGACGACGTAGGCGATTACCCCATAGAGCCCAATGCCTGCTAACACGAGGGCGATCGCAGCGAATGCTCCCAGCAGCATCATGGCGAAGCGCTGCGAAGCGAGCGAAGACTCGATGATCTCGTGCATCGTCTGGACTTGGGTGATCACCTCATCTTTGCTGATCCGATCATTCGTGCGGCGGATGGAGTCCATAAATCCCGAGATGTTTCTCGCGGAACGAACCACGACCTCTGTATTCGACGGCACCAAGGCCATCGTGCTGTCATCCATTTGCATGAAGGCAAAGTAGGCTTGGGCGCGTAGAGAATTCTGATCGTCCACGTCGAGTCCCCACTGCTTGACGTGGCCGATGATGCCAACGATCTCATACGAGTCATCCCGGTTTCCGACGTGAATCGTCTTCCCGATGGCGTCTCCGTTCGGAAAATATTTTCGCGCCAGAACTTCGTCCACGACGGCAACGCGCTGGGAATGCTCGTCGTCGCGATTCGAGAAAAAGCGTCCAGCGAGCAATGGAATCCGCATGGCTCTCAAATAATCGGGGCCCACGATGTAATTGAGCGCCCAGTTTCTTTCGTTGTCGCTCGCCGGGCGCGGCTGGCCGTCAATCCAGAAGGTTGTGTCGTCCTCGCCGTTCATGGGAACTGCGCCCCAGCTGAGCGATTCTGCTTCCACGCCGGGCGTGGCGGCGATTTCCGCATCGAAATTGCGCAGAGCCGCGCGGATGGCTGCGGCGGGAGCCGTCATCATCTGTGGCGGGAGGGCGAGGTTGAAGGTGTAAGTATTGTCGGGGTTAAATCCGGGATTCACGGTCCACAGTCCGGCAAGACTGCGAATCAACAATCCCGCGCCAGCGAGCAGCACCAGTGCCATGGCCATCTGGACGGCAACGAGAACGCCCTGAGTGCGGCGCCGCGAGCCAATCGCGCCTCGTCCGCCTTCTTTCAATGTTTCGTGAACGCTTCGCCGCGCCGTGCGCATCGCCGGAACCAAGCCGAAGAAAATTCCCGCGCACACAGAGAGCAATACCGTGCACCAGAGGACTCGCGCGTCAATTCCCACTTCGCTTGCGCGCGGGAGGGTGGCAGGCAGCGCAGCGAGCGCGGCGTGAGTCCCGGCACGCGCGAGTGCAAGTCCAAGCGCGCCCCCGGCGATCGCGAGCAAAATGCTTTCGGTAAGCATTTGCCGGACCAGGCGGCCTTTGCTCGCGCCGAGAGCCGAGCGCAGGGCGACTTCCCGCACGCGGCCCGTGGCGCGAACGAGCAGCAGATTGGCCACATTGACGCAAGCAATCAGCAATACGAGTCCCACCGCGCCAAGCAATAGCAGCAGAAATGGCCTGACCTCGCCCACCATGCTTTCCTTTAGCGGGGTCAGCGTGGCTCCGATTCCTTTGTCCACGTCAGGATAAATTTCCGCGAGATCGTGCGCCACGTGCTCCATGTCCCCGCGCGCCTGTTCGATTGTGACGCCCGGCTTCAAGCGCGCGATGCCATGAATGCCGAGCCCGGCACCGCGATTCCGAAGCGCCGAGTTGGCAAATTCACCGAGCGGAGCGTAAATATCCACGGAGTCGAAGGTGGAATTGGGCAAGTTGAAGTGCCCGGGAAAGACGGCAACAATCACGTAACCCTTGCCGTCCAGCGTGATGCCTCTTCCGATCACATCCGGAGCGGAGCCGAATTTTCTTTTCCAAAGCGCCGTGCTGATGGCCACCACATTCGAAGCTCCGATTTCATCTTCGGACGGAGTGAACCAGCGACCGAGGACCGGTTTCACTCCGAGCATGGGAAAGAAGTCCGATGTGACCACGGCAGCGTTCAGCTCGTCGGCATCGCCCGCACCCGTGAGCAGGTATCCGGTGGATCGCGAAACGGCGAAGAAAGAAAACGATTGGTTTATCCGCCGCCAATCGAGGAAATTCGGATATGAAATCGAGCCTTGGGGAAAATTGGGCTTGCTCGCATCAACTGTGACCAGCCGATCGGGCTCTGGAAACGGCAACGGATTCAGCAGGACGCCGTTTACTACGGAAAAGATTGCTGTGTTCGCGCCGATGCCGAGGGCCAGGGTGAGAATGGCGACGGCGGTGAAACCGGGGGATTCTCGCAGCGTACGGAGGCCGAAGCGGATGTCTTGCAATAGCTGCTCGAGCCAAACGAAGCTCCAGACTTCGCGGGTTTCTTCCTGCACTCGCGTGACATTGCCGAATTTGCGCAGAGCGGCGTAGCGCGCTTCGTCGGGCGGCATGCCGCGGGCGACGTTATCGCGCGTCTCGATTTCGATGTGGTCGTGAATATCCTGCTCGACATCGTCCAGCATGCGCTTGCGGCGGTTCATGATTTGCCCTCTTGCTGCCTGAGTCTGGAAATCCGTTCGATCCACATGAGGCCGCTATGCACCGCACACTTCCTGTCTGATCATGTGAATGCTCATCACTCGTATCGAAGCGCGACGATGGGGTCGACGCGCATCGCGCGGCGTGCTGGAACATAGGAGGCTAGAAAAGCAACGGTACCGAGCACCACAGCCACAGTGGCAAAGGTCAGCGGATCGGTCGGCTTGACGTCAAACAAGACGCTCGACATCCAGCGCGTCATCACGACCGCCGCCACGACGCCGATGCACAGGCCGAGCATCGCGAGCCGCACTCCATGCCCCACAATTTCGCGCAGAACATCGGCTCGCTGCGCGCCGAGCGCTATTCGCAGGCCGATTTCGCGAGCACGTTGCGTCACCAGGTAGGACAGAACCCCAAAAATTCCCGCGGCCGTAAGCAGCAGCGCAATGCCGCCGAAAGCTCCGAGGAGGAGCGCGTTGAAACGGTCGCCCGCGGTCGAACTCGACACGACATCCTCCATCGTGCGGAACGCCGAAGTCGCTTCATCCGGATCTATCGCGCGGATGGATTGGCGCACGGCAGTCGCGAGCATTGCGGGATCACCGGCGCTGCGAACCACCACATTCATTCTCGTGAAGGAGCCCGGTATAAAGATCGCGGGGCGATTGGATTCCTGCAATGCGAAGTGCTTGTTGCCTCCCACGATTCCGACAATCTCACGCACGACGAATCCGGGCTTACCTTCAAACATTTTCAAGTGCTTGCCCATCGGGTTTTCGTTCGGGAAGAGCTTCTTTGCGAACGGCTCATTCACGATCACAACCTTCCGGGATTCCAATGAATCCCGCCGTTCAAAGGCCCGCCCGGCCAACAGTGGAATTCGCATCGCACCGAAATAGTCGCCGTCGATGACTCGGAAATCCGCGTCATCGTTGTCGTTCGGGTTTGCGGGCGGCCGCTCGTCTGGCGGCATGCCGCGCGCGATGTTGTCGCGAGTCTCGATTTCGATGTGATCGCGGATGTCCTGCTCGAGATCGTCCAGCATGCGCTTGCGGCGGCTCATGACTCGCTCTCTTGCTCTGCAGGCCGGAGAATGCGTGCGATCGCGCCGGCGAGCTTCTCCCACTTGCTGGTTTCGCGCTTGAGTTGCCGCCGGCCTTTGGCGGTGAGCCGGTAGAATTTGGCGCGGCGATTATTTTCGGAAGTGCCCTCTTCGACCGAAATCCATTCTCGCTTGATGAGGCGATGAAGCGCGGGATAGAGCGAGCCTTGTTCGACCTGCAGCACTTCGTCGGAGTTGAATTCGATCGCCTTGGCGATGGCGTGGCCGTGCGTAGGCCCGAGGATGAGCGTGCGGAGAATCAGTAGGTCGAGCGTGCCCTGCAGGAGCTCGATGCGTTTTTTTTGCTCTCTGGTAGACATTCTATGGGAAGCTACCTCGCTTCCAGTAGAATGTCAAGGGGAACGGGCTGAAATTGGCTGACGACTGATCGGGATTAGCTCATCTTAGAGATGCGCAATCCCGGATATACAACCAAGCGTCGCGAGCTCACGATTCAGATTTCATTTTCACCGATCGCGTGCGCGATTAGCGGCGACGGGCCAGTGAGAGCAGGCGGAGAATTTCGAGATAGAGCCAGATGAGCGTGACCATCAGGCCGAACGCACCGTACCACTCCATGTACTTCGCGGCGCCGGACTGGACGCCGGTCTCGATAAAATCAAAATTGAGAATCAGGTTGAGCGCGGCCACGATTACGATGAAGACGCTGATGGCGATGCCCCACGGCCCGGCGCTATTGAGAAGCGGCACCTGTTTGCCGAAAAAGCCGAGGCCCAGGTTCACGAGATAGACGAGCATGATGCCGCCGGTGGCGGCGATGACACCGATTTTGAACTTTTCCGTCGCTCGAATAATTCCACTGGTATAGAGAGCGAGCATTACGGCGAGGGTTCCAAAGGTGAGAGCGACGGCCTGCGTCGCGATCCCGTGATATTGCTTGTCGAAAAATGCGGAAATTCCGCCGAGCGCGAGGCCTTCAAGGAGCGCGTAGACCGGAGCGGTGAAGGGCGACCATTCCTTCTTGAAGATCGTCACCATCGCCACAATGAATCCGCCGATTAGCCCGCCCAGCATCCACGGGAGAACGGCGTCCGGCGATTCTGAACGCGCGAGGCCCCACGTCCATCCGGCTGTAGCAATCACGCAGACGAGAAGGATGCCGGTCCTGTTGACCGTGCCCTGTAAAGTCATCGTCGGGCCGGCGACGGCTATCTGGCCATCGAAAGTCTTTGCATTGAACGCAGGGTTCGAAGTGCGCAGCGGGTCAGGCATGAGTAATTTCCTCCATAAATTTGTCATTGCGAGTGTACCCGTTTCGGATTTTCCAGGCTAGTTTCTAGCTCTGAAGGATTGGCTTGCTTGAGCCGGCCCGCAAATTAAATCCTCGTGAAGCGAAACTTCCGAAACTCCAGTACAATTCAATACCCCAGAGGTAGAACGAGAGGAGTTTCTTATGGCAGCCACTTCGCAAATCTCGGCATCAACCATTGACGCGATCAAGGAAAAAGCCCGGCGGCTCGGAATCTATTCGATGATGTCCACGACGGCAGCCGGTTCGGGACATCCGACTTCCTGCCTCTCCTGCGCGGAATTGATGGCGGGAGTTTTCTTTTATGCGATGAAGTTCGATCCCAAAAACCCAAATTCGCCAGACGGCGACCGCTTCGTGCTTTCAAAAGGCCACGCCGCTCCCATTCTGTATGCCGCTCTCGCGGAAGCCGGCGTGTTTCCGCTCTCTCGCATCATGACGCTCCGCCAACTTTCGAGCGAACTCGAAGGTCATCCGACGCCGCTCATTCCGGGAGTGGATGCGGCGACGGGATCGCTCGGGCAAGGATTGTCGGTCGGCGCTGGACTGGCCATCGGCGCGAGACTCGACGGCAGTTCGACGCGCGTTTACGTCCTCACTGGCGACGGCGAGTTGGCGGAAGGGCAGGTGTGGGAGGCCGCGGAGTTTTCCGGCCACTACAAGCTCGAAAATCTCACGGTGATTGCGGACATCAACGCGCTAGGCCAGAGCGAGCCGACGATGTACCAGCACGACATGGAGATCTATCGCCGCAAATTCGAATCGGAAGGCTTCGACGTTCAAGTGATTGACGGCCATGATGTGGCGGCGGTTCTCGCGGCGCTCGATCACGCCAAATCGGTGAAGGGGCGGCCGCAGGCCATCGTCGCGAGGACGATCAAAGGCCACGGCGTCAGTTTCTGCGCGGGCAAGGAGGGCTGGCACGGGAAGGCATTCTCGAAGGACGAACTCGCGAAAGCGCTTTCCGAAGTTGGCACAGTCGCGCCGATTCCGCCCGATCCCGGAAAATCCTACGCGCGCACATCGCTTCCCGAGCCGCCGGATTTTCCCGCGCCCGCCGCACCCGATTACAAACCCGGCGCCACGGTCGCGACGCGCGAAGCGTATGGCTACGCGCTGAAGCGGCTCGGCGCAGTAAACAAGCACATCGTGGCGATCAGCGGCGACGTCAAGAACTCAACGTTTTCGGAAATTTTCGGCGACGCGTACCCCGACCACTTCTTTCAGGGCTACATCGCCGAGCAGAATATGGTGAGCGTCGGCGTCGGATTGGCAGCTCGCGGAAGAGTTCCGTTTATTGACACGTTCGCGTGCTTCCTCTCTCGCGCGTTCGATGAAGTCCGCATGGCCGCCATCAGCCGCAGCAACATCAAGCTGTGCGGTTCGCACTGCGGTGTCTCGATCGGCGAAGACGGCCCGTCTCAAATGGCGCTCGAAGACCTGGCGATGTTCCGGGCGGTGAACGGCTCGATCGTTCTCTATCCTTCAGACGCCGTTTCCGCGGAGCGCTTGACCGAATTCGCGGCGCACGCCGAAGGTATCACCTACATCCGGACATCGCGGCCAAAGACGGTGATCCTCTATTCGATTGACGAGAAATTCCCCGTTCCCGGCTTCAAGGTGCTTCGGCGAAGCGACAATGATCGCGCAACGATTATCGGCGCGGGAATCACACTTCACGAAGCGCTCAAAGCCGCCGATCAATTGAAGGGGCAGGGAATCGCCGTCCGCGTAATTGACCTTTACTGCGTCAAGCCGCTCGACGGCGCGGCCCTGGCCGCGGAACTGAAGGCGACCGGCGGCCGGCTGGTGACGGTCGAGGATCATTTTGAGGAGGGCGGAATCGGCGAGGCTGTGCTCGCGGCACTCCTCGATGCCGGTTCGGGGCCATCAAAAGTCCGGAGGCTCGCGGTGCGCGGCATGCCTCATTCCGGCAAGCCCGATGAACTGGTGGACAAGTTCGGAATTTCAGCGCGGCATATCGTGGAGGCCGTCAAAGAGATCGGATCCTGATTCGAAATGGCCGATAAACCGATTTTGGTGGGAATTTTCCCGGATATTGTGGTTCTGGACGCGAACGATCAGGTGGTCTGGCAGCCGCTCGCGGGCAATTTGCGCGTCGAGTTCGATCCGCAGCGCACCCCATTTGGCTCGAACGTGTTTCAGGCGCCTGAAGGAACGCGGCTGCAAAGCGGACCGGCTCGGATAGGCGTCAATCCGGGCTCATACAAATACCGGCTGTTTCTGAATGATCAGTTGATAGGCAACGGGGAAGTACTGATTCGCCCGAAATAATTCGCGAGCGGCCTGTTTCGAGCGATGCGCGCGGGATCAGTCCCCGAAGGCGGTTCTGGCGCCGTCGATCGATTCTGCGAGCACTTTTCGGATAGGCGCCAATTGAACCGCCGAAACCGGACGCTCGCTGGGAACGCCGAATCCGGCTACTTTTCGTGGGAATTCGGATCGCCGGTCGAGTTGCAGGCCGATCGACTCCAGCAGGTCTGCCGCAAAATTCGGGTCGTCGCTGCGCTCCCGTCCAAAGAACCACAAGCGCTGCTCGTGGCGCTGTAAGAGCTGAAGCGCTTCTTCCAGCCGCTTCATTGCTCCGTCGAAAGTTCCGGCGAGGAAATAGACTGGAAGCATCCAGCCGCTCTTGCCGAAAGCCGCTCGAACGCGGACGGAATATTTGCCGGTCTGATTGCGCTCGATGGCGCACCGATACTCGTTACCTGAAAGAGTTGTTTTCGCAGCCATTGCTTCCCCCTCTGCTGAATACTGCCCTGCCCCCCGAAGCCGATTACCGCTCGCCGCTTGCTTGATCAGCGCCGCGAGTCGAAGTACCAGAGAAGTGTCAACCGAGCCCCCTAACAAGTTTCAACGCCGAAATGCTCTTGAGCTTGAACTCACGAAACGCCGAGGTCTGTCAGGCCGCTAGGCTTCGACTTAAATCCGAATTCTCGACCTGGCAACAGGGCGGGCGCTGAGAACTAAAAGTATAGCGAACTGGAGATGGCGCGGCAATACTCTGAGGGAAAATCAATAAGTCTGTTATTTTAAGCGATATAGGGCAGTTAGGAGCCGGCGAGAGCTTTCAGATTCGTCTCGTCTATGATCAACTTGCCCTGACGCTGCAGACGGTCCTTGAGTGCTGTCTGGAACGCCGCGAACACGGCCGACTGCTTCGATTGGAGGAGTTGCTGCTGGATTTGAGTCCTTTGAAGGATGAGTTCCTCGGGTTTTGGCTGATCGTGCGCGACGACGCGGTACACAATCCAGTTCGCGCCGAGCGGCATCGCGTCGCTCACCTTGTCCGCGGGCATCGTAAACGCCGCGTCGAACTGGCTCGCCGAGCCGAGATCGCCCACCTGGCCGGTGCGCGCGAAAGATTGGCTGGTGCTGACCGTGAATCCGAGTTCTTTCGCCGCTTTATCGAACGGTGCGCCCGCGCGAGTGCGCTTGGCGAGCTCATCCGCGCGCGACTTAGCCAGCGATACCGAATTCTCCTTGCGGTAATCGGCGAGGACAGCATCGTGAGCTTCGGCAAGGCTCGCCTGATGCGCCGGCTGAATATCTTTGAGCGACAGAATCACCGTACCACGCTCGATTCGAATCGGCGCGCTGATATCACCCTGCCGAAGGCTAAAGAGCGTCTGCTGCAGATCCGGCGCACTGCCTAGGTCGCCGACGGGCTCCGTCGCAGAGACTGGCGGCGTGGATCCGGTTTGCAAGTCAAATTTCTTGGCCAGCGCATCGAGCGTTTGCCGGTTCGACTGCCGCACGGCCGACGCCATCTGATCCGACAATTTAGCTGCTTCCGCGTTCACTTTGTCTTCCTGAACGATCGGCAGAATCTGCGCGCGCACGTCATCGAAGCTCTTTGTGTGCGCGGTCTCTTTATCGAGCACCTTGATGATGTGGAAGCCGTATTGCGTTTTTACGAGGTCAGAGATCGCGCCCTTTGGCAAGCTGAACGCCGCGTGCTCGAATTCCGGCACGGTCTGCCCTTCGACGATCCAGTCTAAATCGCCGCCCTTCGACGCCGTCGTGTCCTCGGAGTATTTCTTGGCAAGATCTTCGAAATTCGCGCCGGACTTGGCTTTTTTCAGGACGTCTTCGGCTCTCGCCTGTATTTCGGCCACTTCAGCGTCCGTTTTTCCCAGCGTCTTGAACAGAATGTGCTCGACGTGGACGCGGTTCTCAACCTTGAACTCGTCGATATGCTGGTCGTAATACGCATGGAGCTCCTGATCGCTGACGGGTGCGTGCTGCTTCAATTGCTCGAGATCGAGGAGGGCGTAGTTCGCCGACCGCTTCTCCGGAATCTGATAATGGCTTTTGTTCTTCTCGAAATATTGCGAGAGCTCGGCATCCGTGGGATTGATCGTGGGCGCCAGATCGGCCGGTTTGCTCAGAGCGTATTCGATCGTCACCTTTTCATTCTTGCGGCGGAACTCCGTTACGATTTCGCCATCCGACACGGTAATCCCGTCCGTCAACAGCGAGTGGAATTTCTCCTCAAGGAGTTGCTGGCGCACGAAGGTCTCAAAATCCCGCACCGACATTCCAGTGCCCGACTGTACCAAAGCGGTATAGCGCTCCCTGCCGACCCATGTGTCACCGTTGAATGCGGTTGGCAAATACTTTTTGATGCGGTCGGTTTCTTCCTGCGGAGTCACTTTCAGCCCAATGCGGTCGCCTTCGATTTCGAGTGCTTTCTCCGAAATCAACTGGTCGAGAACCTGCTTTGCGTAGAGGCTTTTGAACGATGGCGGCAGTTGCTGGCCGCGCAGCTCGCGATTGAGCATGCTCTCGACGTCCTGCCGCGAGATGTCCTCCGTGCCGACGCGCGCGATCGTGTCCGCGCTTGTCATTCCGGATGTCGTGCCGGGAATCAATCCGGGCACCAGGGTGATCACCATCGCGATGCAAATCATACCGAGGATCACACCCATCAGGATCTTCACGCCTGCTTGCCGCCGCTGAATTACATCAAGCATCCCGTATTAAACCTTTTGTTAAACCTTTCGCAGACCGCAAAAACACCCAATTATAGAGCACGTTCCTCGGGCGAACAAACGGTTTCCCGCAGCCTGGCAAAAGGAACGGTTGGGATGGCGGCCAAACGGACCGGTGCCGAGTTCCAGTGAACTGTTTAGTGGCCTGGGGCGACAGTGCTCGAGCCGGAAGCAAAGTGCTGGGCTTGAATCTTGTAATCCGTGTACTTGATCGTAAGAGTCGCGCGGCCGTCGAGTCGCAAGTCGGACACGCTCTGATTTTCAAGCGGAAGCCAGAATTCACCCACTTTTTCGTAGGTGTGACGGATTGCCGTCTTGCGAATCCAGAAAGAGGGATTCTTCGCGGGCTCTGCTTCGATGCGGCAAACCGCGAAATCCTTGTCATCTACCCAGACACGCCCGCGGTAAAGAAACTTCGTAGCGGCCTTGGGTTCTACAGTCAATACGTAGTTGCATCCTGAATCATTCCGCTCGTAATTGAGGGCGGTGAAGTCGTAATTATTCGGATTCAGCTCGACGCCAGCCCGATTCTGCACTTCCATGGCTTCCTGTTCGCTGTCGAGGAGTCTCTTAAGAACGCGATTCACGATTAATTTCGATCCGTTTTCCGAAACCACGTGGAATTGTTTCGTGCCGGGAGCGTCATACGTCATCTCGACCGTCATATCGGCGTGTAGTCCGCCCGGAAAGCCTGCGTAGTCGAGCTGGTAGAACCGATTGCCCTTATAACCTTCGAGCGCCTTGGCCCGTTGGGCGTTCCTGGTAACTAATTTCTCAACCACCTGTGGAAGTGTAAGCTGCGCCTGCATGACTGGCTGACCCGGCGTTTGCGCGGACGCCTGGCCCGCCGAAAGGAAAAGCCACACGAGCAGGGCGAGAATTGACAGAAATCGGCCGTATCCGCGCAATGCCATTATGTCCTTAAGTTCTCCGAACTCAGATGTTCGCTGAATTAACGAGTGGGGTTCAGTCGTCTATCGGCGATCTAATAATAACCTAGAATAACCTAGGTTGTCGCGATATCAAGCACGCCTCGGCTTACCGTGTTCGCAGCATGCAAACACCGGCCGTAAGCCTCGTACATCCCTTCGAATATCTTTTCCCACGAAGTCAAAAGTGCGTATTCGCGGGCTGCCGTGCGCATGGTTGCCAGCAAATCCGGACGGTTCATCAGCATCGCCGCGTAACCCGCGAAATCATGACTTTCCTCGCAGACGAATCCCGTCCTGCCGTGCTGCACCGAGAATTTTGGACCGCCGCGCCCACCGACGATCGCCGGCGCGCCGGAAGCTAGCGCCTCGAGCACCACGAGGCCAAACGTTTCGGTCTCCGAGGGAAACACGAGCGCGTCCATATTCGCGAAAGCACGCGAGAGATCGCGGCCTGTGAGCGCACCGGTGAAATCGGCATGCCGCATATTTTTTTGCAGCCAGCTTCGTTCCGCGCCGTCGCCCACGATTACGATCCGGAAATCGTTTTCGCCTACGTTGAGCAAATCCTGTTCAAACCGCGCCAGGAATCGCACGTTTTTCTCCGTCGTCAACCGCCCAACATAGCCGATTCGGAACGGCCCCCTCGGCCGATCACGAAACGCGGGATCAAAGACCGCCGTGTCCACGCTATGCGACATCAAGAAACACGGTTTGCCGGTTGCCGTCTCCATCTGTTCGATGATCTCTTGGTTCGGCGCAAAGAGAAGCCGCGGAATCTTGTAAAACCGCGCCATCGCGCGGAAACTCCATCGCTCGACGGAGCTGCCGATTTTCACACTCCAACGTTTCGGCAAGAAAGAAGTGGCGGCAACCGCCCGGCGTCCCGCGTACTCATGAAGGTTCGTCTGCCACGACGCGGCCAGCGGAATGTGGAGGCGGTGGGCGGCTAACGCACCGATAATGCCGATGTCGCTTGGACCCGTGATGTGGATGACGTCCGGCTTGAATTCATCCACAAGAGACGCGATCTTCCGATAACGCGCCACAAGCGCAGGATCGAAGCTGTGACTGCGATCGAGCGGAAATTGCGACCAGCCGCGGCGCAACTGCACTCTTGTAACGCTGCCGTCCGTTGAGTTTCGATTCTCCGGACCTGCATGAACCACGAGGAACGGAAGGCCGCGCTGCCGTGCGAATGCTTCGAAATGACGGCTCGTGCAGGCCACGCCGTCCATTTCATGATACGCATCGGGAAAGAGGGCGACTCGCAGGGGCGCGATCGTCAAGTCGTAGCCTCGAACGAAACATCGGTTGCGACGGGATCGACAACTTCTCCGGGCATTGCTTGCTTGAGCGCCCTCTGTACCGAGGCGTTGTCCAGCACCCGTAAGGCGGAGAAAATGAAATCGATGAACTTCGGGGGCGCTTTCCACCATGTCGAAAGCGGCCAATCTCCATCCGTATATCGGGCCGGATGGAAGACGCGATTGTCCCAGCGCCGCGTGCCGATTGGATGGCCGGGATATTCGCGAACCACGTCAAGGAGCATCTGTGCGATGCGAACGCATCTTGGTTCCGCATATTGGGGCATCAGCAGCACGTGACTTCGCTGTTCTGTCCGGATTTCCCGGATGAATTCGGGAAATGTTTCCGCGTTCGTCAGATTGAGCGCGCTGCTCGGGTCGCATCCGTGGCGGTCGCCGCCGGAAATCGACGGAAGTTGCCAGCGGCTGGCCATGTCTCTCACCTTGTCGTTTTCGCACCACCCGCGCGTCGCATTGATCTCAAGCGCATGGAGAAATTTCCCGCTTGCCTTCATAAAGAGGTTGATCGCCTGCTCGTGACCCGCTTGTCCCAGTTCGGAAAGATCCCAAAGCGGATGGTTGAATACGATGAGAACGTCCGGAATTTCGTCCAAGGCGGCGACTAGCTCAACAAACCGCTGCTCGCTGGGGCTTTGAGTGTAAGACGCGAGATCGGCGTAGATCGCGCTGGCGTCGGCCTCGGGCAAATTGTGCACGCCTAGGTGGAATACAGTTCCGGCGAACGGCACGCTCCATTCCAGCGCGATGGGAGTCTCTTTCGAATCCGGCAGGGCTCTCAGAATCGTCGGCGCTTCAATGCTGTCGTGATCCGTGAGCGATACAAAGCTTTTGAGTCCCAACGCATTTTCGATTTGGTTGCGTTCCACTTCAAGCGACATTTCAGCGCTCAACGGCGGTGTCCAGTAGGCTCGCTCGAAATCAACAGGCACTGGCGCCCGGCTGCACTCTCGCGCGAGAGCCCATCGCAATAGCGGGTATTTTTCGGCGAATTGCGGAATGAATCTGAGGCTTTCCTTCGAGTGGTGCGTGTGGCTGTGAAGAGAGACGCCAGCTCGATAACTCTCGCAGACGCCTACTTGTTTCCCAAAACAAGTGACACTGCTTTGGAACATCAGCGACCGTCCTTTAGAGAACTGCGGCGTGACTGTGACACACTGTCCATAAGTATTCCAGCTTCAACGTGGCGTGGTGATGAATTTGGAGATTTCGCGCACGGAAGAGTAACGGCAAGGCCGCCTGTCTCGCTCCCGCTGCCGCGGCATTCCGCGCCAAACGTATCGCGCAGCATGTTCTGATAACGTGGGATGCGTGGCGCCACCGGCGCGTTGTGCCCCATCCTGTTGACACAGTGAATCGTTACGTCAGCTCCCGTTCAACTTTGCAGCACATGGGGTTGGCGATTCCGAAACCGCGCCGGGGCTTTGTTGAAAGGCCTATACCCCTATGCTAGATTTCAGAATTGGCGCATTTTCGCATGATTGAAACAAGAATCCCCGTTCAGCCGAAGCCCAAAATACAGAAGGTCGAGGTGTACTGGCACACCGTCACCTACACGACCATTGCGATTTATGTCGTCATTCTTTTGGCGGTGATTCTCGGCGCAACCTTTTTTATGTTTCCGGAAAAGTCCGGAAACCTCATCAAGCGCGTTACGGCCGCGCTGACGAAGCCGGGTAATGCTGGTGGGTCAGCTACTGCCCGGCAAGTGCGTTTTGTCAATTTGGACGGCAAGGTGCAGGTCAAGAAGGTGGATTCCGTGCAATGGGCGAACGCGGACTATCAATTATCGCTCGATAAGGGCGATCAGATTCGCACCGACACCGACGGCGTGGCCCGCATCGCATTCGCGGACGGCACCACCTACACCGTCAAGGGCGAAACGCTTGTCACCGTGGAAGAGAACGCCGTAGCGTCGGATCAAGCCACCCGCGTCGGAATGCACATTCAGGCCGGCCAGGTCGACCTCGCCACCCCGACGTGGGACAACCCCGGCTCGAAAGCTGACATTTCGTTCGAAAATGCTCTGGCTTCTCTTCGCGAGAACAGCCGCGCTGAAGTTCGCAGCGATCCAACGACGCAGCAGCAACAATTCACTGTGAATGTCGGCAGCGCTGAGATGAATCGCGGCGGCCAGCACCTCGACGTCGGCCCGTTTGAGCGCGTAACTTTCCCGACCGGTGGAACTGTCAAGACGGAGCAGGTCCTCGCGCCGCCGACTCTGATCGCGCCATTGAATCTCACACCCATCATCGTGGCCGATCCGAAGCGCGATCCCATCCACTTTGCGTGGAAAGAGATTTCGACGGCCAAAGGTTACGTGCTTCAAATCAGCAAATCGAGTTTCTTCAACAAGATTTTGGTCGAACGCCATACCACAGAGACGGCTATGGATATTACAGGTCTCGATCCCGGCGAATATTATTGGAAAGTCCGCGCGGTGGACGCCAAGGACGCGATGAGCGACCTCAGCGATCCTTACAAGTTCACTCTTGTCACGCAGGGCAAGCAAGAGGATATGTTTCTGGAAGTTGACGGCACCGAACTCCACGGCAATCTCGTCGAAGTCACCGGCAAGACCGAGCCCGGGGCAACCCTGATTATCAACGGCGAAAAAGTGGCGGATCTTCGTTCCGATGGAACTTTCCATTATTTCACACCGGCGATGACGCCGGGCAGCCAGACGATCGTGATCACCGGACAGAATCGGCGCGGCGGGACCGCGATTAAGCGCGTCTCGATTGTCATTCCGTAGTTTGCCGGCGTTGAACAGGGGCAGCGCCGCAGCCGCAAGCATATGCACCACCTTGGGGGAGGCGCGATACTCACGTGAATAAGAACGGCTACAGCATGCGGTCGGTTTTCAGTCTTTTTTCCTCCGACCTCGCGATCGATCTCGGGACAGCCAACACTCTCGTGTATGCGAAAGGAAAAGGCATCGTTGTTAACGAGCCTTCGATCGTCGCAATCAACAAGAACACGGGCGAAGTCGTTGCCGTCGGCCGCGAAGCGAAGGAAATGCTCGGTCGGACACCAGGCAACGTGGTCGCCATCAAGCCCATGAAGGACGGCGTGATCGCCGACTTCAAAGTCACCGAGAAAATGCTCACCTACTTCATTCAGAAGGCGCACAACCGGCGCGTTCTGGTGCATCCGCGCATCGTCATCGGCGTGCCGAGTGAGATCACGCCCGTCGAAAAGCGCGCCGTGCAGGACTCCGCCTATCGCGCGCGAGCGAGCGAAGTTTATCTTGTCGAGCAGGCTATGGCTGCTGCCATCGGCGCGGGACTGCCGATTGAAGAGCCCTCCGGCAATATGGTTGTGGATATCGGCGGCGGCACGACGGACATCGCTGTGATCTCAATGAGCGGCATCGTCTACTCGCGGTCGGTCCGCGTGGCGGGCAATGAGATGGACGAAGCCGTCATGCACTATCTCAAGCGCAAATACAATTTGCTCGTCGGCGAGCGTACCGCCGAAGGCATCAAAATGGAAATCGGCTCGGCCTATCCGCTCGAGAAGCCGCTGACGCTCGAAGTGAAAGGGCGCAACCTCATCGAGGGCGTGCCCCGCACCGTTACGATTGACGACAACGAAATTCGCGAGGCGCTCTCCGAGTGCATCGCGACGATTATCAACGCCATTCGCGTTGCTCTCGAGCGCACGCCTCCCGAGCTCTCCGCCGACATCAGCGATCGCGGCATTGTGCTGACCGGCGGCGGCGCGCTCATCAAGAATCTAGACAAACGTATTCGCGAAGAGACGGGTCTGCCCGTTTCCATCGCCGACGATCCGCTCGCATCGGTCGTGCTCGGGACCGGCAAGATGCTGAGTGATTTCCGTCTGCTGCGCCTGGTATCGATCGATTAAAGCTTCCCGAAAAGCCGGGCGAATCGCGCGGCGGCAATTCTGTTTGACTTGGTGACAACATGCTCGATTTTCCATCGCGGCGGCGCCCTTTCAGACTCTTGACCGTCGTGGTGTTGTTCCAGGTTCTATTGCTCGCCTTTCAAATCAAGCGCGAACATGACGTGCGCCTGATTCGCCTCTGGGCTGTCGAGATTCTCACGCCATTGCAACGCGCCGGGACGTGGTCGATTTCCACCGTCCGCGGCGGATGGCGCAATTACATCGATCTCCGCCACACGCATGCCGAAAACGAACGCCTGCACTCCGAGCTTGAGCGCCTCGAATTGCGCAATCGTCAGCTCGAGAGCCGTTCCGTCGAAGCCGATCGTCTCGCCGTGCTTTTGAATTTCCGCGATACCCGCACCGAAGCTCCGATGCTCGCCGCACAGGTGATTGGTGCGAGCGCCGATTCCGTCAGCCGCACAATTTTCATCAATCGCGGAGAGCACGATCGCGTCCGCCGCAATTTGCCGGTCATCACCCCCGACGGAGTCGTCGGTAAAATCGTCGAAGTCTTTCCGAATTCCGCGCAGGTGCTGCTGATTGACGATAAAGATAGCGGCGTCGGTGCGCTGCTCTCCGAGACGCGCACGCACGGCGTCGTGAAGGGCACGGGCGATCCTTCCCTGCATCTTGACTATATTGCCCCGACAGAGAACGTTCACGCCGGAGAGACGATCCTTACGTCCGGCGATGACCGCATTTATCCAAAAGATTTTCCGGTTGGCACAGTCGTCCAGGTCAAGCAGGCAAGTCCATTTCAAACGATCACGGTTCGTCCGGCAGCGCGTCTCGATCGCCTTGAGGAAGTGCTCGTCCTGCTCACGCAGCAGGAGATTTCGCCGAAGAAATTGCCGGATGCGCCCGAGCCCGCGACGGCAAACCCGGCAGGAAATCCTGCCGAGGGTGCGCCGTCCGAGCCGCCTCTGCCGCAATGATGGCCATTCATGAGAGATATTGAACGACGATGAGTTCACGAGTCCAAGCCGAGCAGCACATCGAAGTCCACAAGTTCTACGCCGGTGCGGTCGTCCTGGTGGCGTTCCTTGCGCTCGTCGTGCAAGCGTTTCTAAACAAGTATGGCAGTTGGGCCGGACTGCTCGAGTTGCCGTTGCTCGTCACGATTTATTTCGCGCTGAGCCGCCGCAATCCCGCGACGGGTCTGCTGTTGGGAGGATCGATCGGCATCCTTCAGGATGCTGTGAGCCATCTGCCGATCGGAATTTACGGAATTGCTAAAACGCTCGTTGGTTATGCGGCGTCGTCGCTCGGCGGCCGCGTGGATACCGAACATCCCGTCAGCCGCTTTATCATGGTCGTGATCTTCTATCATTTTCACGAGGCCGTACTCGCGATTCTCAATCGCGTTCTCTTGGCGCGTCCCGCGACCTATTTCAGTTGGAAATTGTTGATCGCTTCGGCTGTCAACGCGGGCATCGCCGTCCTGCTGTTTCCCGTCCTCGATCATCTCCGCAAGCCGTCGTAACGCAGGCGAAAGGTCCGCAGCTTTAAAGTAATTCCATTACTTCCTCGTAACGCTTGAATGGCGGAATCAAATAGGCGCCGGCGACTTCGGTGCGGGCCCATTCGAGCATGCGTTTTGCGAGCGCGAAGCCGCGATCGCGGGCCGCAGTGCCGGCTTTTTCCATTTCCAGCAGCGTTGGTTCGGGGATCATGATGCCGGGGACTTCGTTGTTCAGACGCAACGCCTGTTTGTAGCTGGTGAGCGGCCAGACACCGACGAGCACCGGCACGGGACACTTGCCGCCGAGCTTTTTCAGGAAAATGTGCCAGTGGTCCGGATCAAATATGGGCTGCGTCATCGCGAAATGCGCGCCTGCGGCAATTTTCTCGTGGAAACGGCGAATTTCTTCGTCGAGATCTTCCGCCACAGGATTTACGGCCACTCCGATCGTGAAATTTGTGGCGCCGCCGAGACTTTTTCCCGCCCAATCCGTGCCCTGATTCAGCCGCGAAATAATCTTCACCAGTCCGATGGAATCCACTTCGTAGACGCCCGAAGTTTCCGGGTGATCGCCGAGCGAAGGCGGGTCGCCCGTGATGGCAAGAACATTGCGCACGCCGCCGACCGCCCAGGCGCCGAGAAGCATTGCTTGCAGCCCGATGATATTGGCGTCGCGCGAAGTCAGGTGCGGGACCGTTTGGTAGCCGTGCGCTTCGAGCGCGCCAGCGAGCACCAGCGCATCCATCCCGACGCGCGCCAGCGTGCCGCTGTTGATATCAATCGCGTTAACGCGCCCATCCGCCATCACGTGGCCCACTTGCTCGAGGATGCGTTCGGTGGAAATTCCCTTCGGCGGATCAATTTCGACAGACACGACAAATTCTCCCGCCTGAATTTGTTTCCAGAGCTTGCTCTCGGGCTCGCGCGCGAGAACTCGGCGCGTCATGTCCACGGCAGTTACGGCGCCCACAGATGCGGCCGCTTTGTGCTTCGCCGGGAGAAACTGTTTTGCAGCGTCTGCCATTGCGCGGACGTGCTCTGGCGTAGTGCCGCAGCAACCACCGAGCAGCCTTACGCCGATCTCGGCAGCCTCGCGCGCAAACAACGCAAAGTATTCGGGAGATGATTTCGGGTAAACGATGCGGTCGCCCATGCGGTGCGGAAAGCCGGCATTAGGCATCGCGCTGAGCGGCAGGTGCGCCGCCGCGGCCATATCCCGCAGGACCGGAAGCAGAAGCTGCGGACCGATGGTGCAATTTGCGCCGATGGCCTGAACGTGGCGCCCCTTTAATTTTTCCCACGCATCCGCGGGACGCGTTCCGCCGAAGGTGGTGCCTTCCTCGGAATATGTGAGCTGCGCGACAATCGGAAGTTGTGAGAAGGAGCGAATCGCGTCTACCGCGGAGCACAGCTCGTCCACGTCGCTAAAAGTTTCGAGAATGAAGAGGTCCACGCCGCGCTCTTCGAGCGCAGCTGCCTGCTCGCGAAAAATTTCCGTCATCTCATCCGGCGGGAGCTGGATTACGTGGCGCACAACGCCGAGCGGGCCGATCGAGCCGGCAAGGAAAACTTGGTGCCGCGCAGCTTCACGCGCCTCGCGCGCGATTTTTACGCCGCGATGGTTCAGTTCCGTCACCCGTTCGCCGAGACCCAGGGCGGTGAGCTTGTTGCGATTCGCGCCGAACGTGTTCGTTTCGATGATTTGCGCGCCGGCATCGAGATAGGCCTGGTGAATTCCGAACACGGCTTCAGCCTGCGTGATGTTCAGCTCTTCTAGGCATCGCTGCGCGCCCGCGATCTCATACAGCATCGAGCCCATCGCGCCGTCCGCAACGAGCACCGAGTTCCGCAACCGTTCGTTGAATTCTTCGATCTTCATGTTTTTCTAGATTATTTCAGGAAATCGATTCCTCATGGGAGTCCACAGTGCTGGGGGTTGAAAATCGGGAAAAAGATGCTGTAAAAGAGTAGCGCAGGGATACCTTTTGCCGGCCCGTTCGGGGCCAAAAGTTGTATACAACTTGCGAAAGAGAAGAGGGATTATTCCTCGTCGGCCACGGAGGACTCGGAATGACTCAAAAACAGAATCCGCCGGCAAGGCGTGCGAGGAATTCAACGCTTTTGCTCGACGAGGCCGGCGACCGTGTCCATCAGGTCGAACTTCGTCAGGATTTCATGCTTTCCGTTGCCCATCTCGACGAAGACGGCGGGGCGTTCGTGGCTCAGGATGTGCGTCACTCGTTCGACCGGCGTATTGCTCGAGACTTGTGGCAGCGGCGGGTCCATCACCTCGCGAATCACCAGTTTGCGGAGGTCCTTGCCCTGTAATGCGAGGTTCAGGATTTGATCCTCGTAGATCGTGCCGATGGGCGTCTCCTCCTCAAACACGGGGAGCTGCGAGATATCCTGCTGCTGCATCGTGTTCAGCGCGTGGAACACGGTTTGATACGGACGAGCGATGATCAGCTCGCGGGTCCTGCCGCTTTCGTGCTTTACGCGGATGATGTCGGCTGCCGTGAGCGGCAATTCGGATTCCACGTAGCCGTACTCGCGCATCCACGCGTCGTTGAAAATCTTGCTGAGGTAGCGCGTGCCGGTGTCTGGCAGGAACGCGACCACCACATCCCCGGCCTTGCAATCCTTCGCCACTTTGATCGTGCCCGCGATGCATCCGCCGCCGGAGCCGCCGGTAAAAATCCCCTCGCGCTTGGCCAGGCGCCGCGCCCAGACGAAGCACTCCTCGTCGGTCACCTGCAGCACGTCGTCGAGCACCTTGAAATCCATGGTCTTCGGGAAAATATCTTCGCCGATTCCTTCGACCACGTACGTCAGCGCTTTGCCGATCTTGCCCGTCTTCGAGTATTCGTAATAGAGCGAACCGTAGGGATCAACTCCAATAATTTTCACTTTCGGATTTTGTTCTTTCAGATACCGGCCGACGCCGCTGATCGTTCCGCCCGTTCCCATGCCGCAGACGAAGTGTGTGATCTTGCCTTCGGTGTCGTTCCAGATTTCCGGGCCGGTTGTGCGGTAGTGGGCCTCCGGATTCATCGGGTTTTCGTATTGATTGGGATAAAACGAATTGGGAATTTCGCGCGCGAGCTTTTTGGCCACGGAGTAGTAGCTGCGCGGATCGTCGGGCTCGACGGCCGTCGGGCAGACGATCACTTCCGCGCCAAAGGCTTTCAGCAGATCGATTTTTTCGCGCGACTGCTTGTCGGTGATGGTGAAGACGACTTTGTAGCCGCGCACCACGGCGACGAGGGCGAGGCCCATGCCCGTGTTGCCCGAAGTGCCTTCGATGATGGTGCCGCCGGGCTTGAGCAGCCCCTTTTTCTCGGCCTCGTCAATCATGGCGATGCCGATGCGGTCTTTCACCGAGCCGCCAGGATTCAGGAAATCGGCTTTGACGTAGACTTCAGCCTTTGATTCCTTCGCCACGCGATGCAAGCGGATGAGAGGCGTGTTGCCGACCGCGTCGAGGATATTGTTGCACTTCAATTTCGCGCACCTTTTCTGGCTTGTTGAAACTCAAACTTAGCTTAGAGAGTTCGCGAATCGCTGTCCAGCAGCAGTTTCGTTGACCCTACTGCACGCTGTCGAAGTGGGATTATTTGAAGAAAGGCCGGGCGGGTCTGAGACCCGCCCCTACGCATCTGCGGCACACTTGAACGCGTGCCCTGACGACGAGTGCGCGCTGCGTGGCGATAGCTTTAATATCCGCGTGGCGCGACAATATGAGTAAGAGATATGCCCACTGCGCCTAATACAGTGTCAGCTGGTGTTGATCGCAAGAATTATGCTGGCGGATCCGCCGATCGGATTTTTTATGATGGCGTTTGCGGCCTTTGCCAGGGCTATATCCGCTTTCTGATCAGGTGGGACCGCGCGGGAGATAAATTTCGCTACGCATCTCTGCAAGGGACCACGTTCGAAGCGCTCATACCGCCCGACCGGCGCCGCAGTCTCCCGGATAGTCTGGTTGTGCTCACGAATGACGGCCGGTTGCTCATTCGCTCCGGTGGCGTGATCCATATTCTTCGCCGGCTCGGTGGCATCTGGGGGTTCGTCGCTGGAGCGATTTCCGCTATTCCGCGACCGATTCGTGATGCCGTTTACAATTTCGTCGCGCGCATCCGCTACCGCGTTTTCGGCAAGCGGAAGAATGTTTGCCCCGTTACTCCGCCCGATCTGCGCGCCCGCTTCGACGACTAATTCGCGTCTTAATTCCGCAGCATCACGCGATCGTTCCTTCCTGTGTCTGTGTGCTCATTTCGAACGCTTGGACGCGACAAGGCTGCATCGTAAGATGGTTCTCTCGGAGGGGTCCGAACGATGCCAAGAGAAAATATTTCGAGCGGAACACCATGGGAGCCGATCGTCGGCTACTCACGCGCGGTACGCGTTGGAGATTACGTTCACGTATCGGGGACGACGGCGACCAACGACAACGGCGAAATCGTTGGCAAGGACGATGTCGCCAAGCAAATGAAGCAGGCGCTGCGAAATATCGAGTCGGCTCTGACGAAGGCCGGCGCGAAGCTGAGCGACGTGGTGCGCACGCGGATCTACGTCACGGACATTTCCGAATGGGAAAAGATCGGCCGCGCGCATGGCGAAGTCTTCAAGGATATTCGCCCGGCGACAAGCATGCTGGAGGTCGGCGGGTTCGTTTCGCCCGACATGCTGGTGGAGATCGAAGCGGACGCCTACGTGGGCAAGAAATGAGTAGCTGCCCGCGGCGTTTCAAGCTTAGGGCTGTTTAGTCGCTCTGCACTTCGCCCGCGAATTCCATTCCGAAAACTGCCCGTGCGATAGAATATCTTTTACGTGGACGAGCCGGTTCAAAACTCGATGAGGATCACCGTCGGCACGCTTTTCGGCCGGCTGGCGTTCGGATTTCTGCTCCTCTTGTCGATTGCATTCGGCGCGGGAGTTGGCTTGCTGTTCGTTTACACGAGCGACCTTCCCGAAATCCACGCGCTCGAAGACTACCGCCCAGACACGGTCACCGAGCTCTACGCCGATGACGGCCAATCCATCGGCACATTCGCGCTGCAGCGCCGCATTCTTCTTACCTACGAGCAAATCCCGAAAGTGCTTAAGGATGCGATCATCGCCACCGAGGATCAGCACTTCGAGCAGCACTGGGGCGTGGATTTCACGCGCGTCGTCGGCGCGGCCTGGCGCGACATTGCGAAGCGCAAAATCTCCGAGGGCGCGAGTACGATCACGATGCAGCTAGCCGGCGGGCTTTTCCTCGATCGCTCAAATCGCTCGTTCCGCCGGAAAAGCCAGGAAGCCTTGCTTGCGCTGCAGATCGAGCGCCACTACACCAAGCAGCAAATCCTCACGATGTACTGCAATCAAATTTATCTCGGCCAGGGCAATTATGGTTTCGAAGCCGCGTCGGAATATTATTTTGGCAAGCCGGTGGGCAAATTGACGCTGCCGGAAGCGGCTCTACTCGCGGGAATTATTCGCGGGCCGTCGTATTCGCCGGTTCTTCACGGACAGCGGGCGCGCGCGCGGCGAAATCTGGTGCTCTCGCTGATGGCACACGAGGGCAAGATCAGCTCCGCGGACGCGGAAGCGGCGTCGCTCACTCCACTCACGCTCCATCTTTCGTCGCCGCACAACGATTTGGCGCCGTATTTCGTCGAAGACATCCGGCAATATCTCGAAAAGACTTACGGCACCGCAGCTGTGCACGAGCAAGGCCTGCGCGTTTATACGACGCTGAATGTCGCGATGCAGCGCGCCGCCGATCGAGCCGTTCTCGATGGACTGCACGAATACGATCGCCGCCATGGCTGGCGCGGCGGCCTTCAAAATATTTTCAAGCAGGGCGGCAAGCCAGATAGTTACGATTCGGACGATTGGCACGGCGCCATCGAAAAAGGCGCTTATGTAACGGGGCTCATTCGCAGCGTCGAAGGACCGTCGGCCACCGTGAAAATCGGCGCGTACGTGGCGATGGTGTCGGCGGCGAATTTCGCGTGGACGGGCCGGCGCTCGCCGTCAGAGCTTTTCAAGGCCGGCGATTTGGCGCTATTCAAGATTCTCGACATTGCAGGATCGACGGCTCGAGTGGAACTCGAACAGCAATTGACCGTTCAGGGCGCATTTCTCGCCATTGATAATTCCTCCGGCGAAATCAAAGCAATGGTCGGCGGATCGAGCTTCGAGGAATCGAAATTCAATCGCGCCACGCAGGCGATGCGCCAGACGGGCAGCTCGTTCAAGGTCTACGTATACGCGACCGCGATTGAGGACGGCTCAACTCCCTTTGACACGATTATGGATGTGCCCGTGACGTTTCGCAGCGGCGGCCAGGATTATTCGCCGAAGAATTACGACGAGAAATTTGAGGGCCGCATTACGCTACGCCGCGCGCTGGCCGATTCGCGCAACGTTCCGGCCGTGCGGCTGCTCGCGCAAGTGGGTGTGCAGCATGTGATTGATATGGCGCGCCGGTTCGGAATCACGAGCCCGCTGCCACCGTATCTGCCTCTCGCTCTGGGCGCCGCCGACCTGTCGTTGATGGAGCATGTTTCGGCGTTCACCGTTTTCCCCGATGACGGCATTCACATCGAGCCGCACACAATTCGCCGCGTCACGACGTATGATGGCGCGCTCTTGGAAGAGGCGAAGCCTCAGATTACGGATGTCATCCAGCCGGACGTCGCGCGAACGATGGTCGCCATGCTCGAGGAAGTGGTGCAGTTCGGAACGGGCGTTCGCGCTAAAGAGCTTGGCCGGCCCACCGGCGGCAAAACCGGAACGACCAACGATTTCACCGATGCCTGGTACATCGGCTTTACGCCGTCGCTGACGGCGGGCGTTTGGGTGGGAAATGACGACAAACGGATCTCGCTCGGCAAAAAAGAAACCGGCGCGCGCGCCGCGCTGCCTATCTGGCTTCAGTTCATGAAGGAGAGTCTCCAGGGAAAGCCGGTAGAAGACTTTCTGAATGTGATCCCGCTCGAAAAGCTCGCGCAGGCAAAGACAGTACAAGTGGACACGCCGGATACCGCTCCACCCGCCGACGCCGCCGAGCAGGGGCTGACGCAGATTTCAGCGCCGGCGCCTGCGACGCCTCCTCCCCCGCCTGTCGCTCATCCCTGAGTGCCCCGAGGCTGCGCAGAATTCAAGCACCGCAATCCGCCAGCTCCTTCTAGGTGTTGACTCGCGAGGGTTAATTCAGGGGTGACGACTGAAATGGTCCCAGCCTTTTGCTTGCAGCGGTTCCGTCTGGCCATTGGCATCAACCAGGACCATGCGGCGGTCGCGAGTTATCTTGCCGATGCATGTCAGCCGTATCCCGCCGGGTGCCCGGCGCAATTTGTGGGCGCGATGCGGCGGAACGGTCATTAGCAATTCGTAGTCATCGCCGCCGTGCAAAGCAAACTCGAGAGCGGCGCCCGGCGCGAGATGCAGACGCTCTCGCCACACTCTAGAAATTCCCACGCGCGGAATGAGCCCGGCGTCGATCTCCGCGCCGACTCGGCTCGATTCGCACAGACGGCCGAGGTCAATCGAGAGTCCGTCGGAGATATCCATCATTGCCGACGCGATACGTTCGCGCGCGATCCACTCGCCGAGATCGAGCCGCAGCGGCGGATAAAAATGAGGCGCCAGCAATTGTCCTGCACCGGCCTCGGCTCCTCGATGCTTGAGAAGAATCTCAAGCCCGAGGCGCGCTGCGCCCAAGTGCCCGCTTACATAGATGAAGTCGCCGGGTCGCGCTTCTGAGCGCCGCATAGCCCTACCAGCTTTTGCGTAACCAATCACCGTGATTGCAATAGACACCTTCTCGCTCCTCGCTAAGTCTCCTCCTATCAGTAGGATGCGAGATCTTCGCGCGGCGTTCCCGAGGCCTTTCATATAGCCGTCGAACCACGCGCCCGTCTTGCCGGACGGCAGCGCGAGATTCAGCAGAAAATATCCCGGCTCGGCACCCATCGCCGAGAGATCACTCACCGCGCGAACGAGAGATTTATATCCAACGGACTCAGGCGGGTGCAAACGCACGATGAAATGCGCGTCCTCTACGAAAAAATCGCTGCTCACCACGACATCAAATCCGGGGCGCGGCGCGAGCAACGCCGCATCGTCGCCGATCCCCAGGCGCAGACCTGTCCTCGTGGCTCGTACCCCGGTCGAAGGTACGGCTGCGCTGATGCGCGCGACCAGTTTACTTTCTCTAGTCCTCAGTACAGTTGTCACCGGGTCCGCCATACAGCATAATCGCGACAATCCAAACAGAACAAACTTGAATTATAGACCGTCTTATTAGAGGTGTGAGAGGTCGCGCGTCTACGGTAAATGGAAGAAATGGATTGACGAAACATGGCCAAGTCCCTACAATTCGTCGGGTCGCGAACCAAGGCTCGCGGTTCAGACCAGGGGAAGGTTTGGCAGTACTCCGCCAGGCTTAGGTCTCTTCGGGCCGCCACGTTTTTTCGGCAGGAATTTGAGAAAATGACGCGCAAGTCATATACCCTTTTTATCGCCTCTAACGACTCCGGTGGTGTCCGCCGTGTCCGTGTGCCCCTCTATATGGTTCAGCTATTGCTTGCTCTTGCGCTGGTTGGCGGCATTACGGTAACTGCGGCGCTCGGATCTTACAGCCGAATGCTCTGGAAAGTGACGAATTACAACGCGATGCGCCGCGAGCAGACGAGTTTGAAGAAGCAATATCAGGATTTGCAGACTCAAGTATCGAACACGAACCAACAATTGAATTCGCTGCAATCGCTAGCGAGCGAGGTAGCGATGGCGTACGGAATCACGAGGTTCCGCCAGACGCCCTTTGCCATCACCGACGCCTATGAGGGCTCCGACAGCGGATATCAGCAATCTGTCGCCGAATTCAACTACCTTGCAACGAATACGTCGCACGTCTCGGCCGCAACTCCGAATTTCCGCCTGATTTCGGCGCCGCAATTGTCGAATCTCGCGGGTATGCCGTCGCTATGGCCGGTCGTTGGCGAAATTACAGGACGCTTCGGCGAGCGTCTCGATCCGTTCAGTGGTGAAGGCGAGTTTCACGCGGGCCTGGATATTGCGTCGCATCTGGGCGATCCGGTCCGCGCTACCGCGGACGGCGTCGTGAGCTTTGTAGAACGCCGCGCCGGTTATGGCCGGCTCGTGGTAATCGACCATAGCTTCGGTGTGGCGACGTGGTACGGCCATCTCAGGCAATTCAACACGATTGCTGGCGCGCAGGTGAAGCGCGGCGATGTGATCGGTTACGAAGGCGCGTCCGGCCACGCCACCGGGCCCCACCTTCACTACGAAGTTCGCGTCAATAACACGCCGGTGAATCCCTGGCGCTATCTGCGCACGGCGCAAACCACGCCGGTCACCGGCGACTGAATCCTTCGCAGGCAGCTCTTTTCCCCAACGATTGACGAGTTAGCACGAGTGCGTGCGTCGACGCATGCGTCGTAGGCGTGACCCTGCCGCGGGATGGTGAGTTGAAATTGACTTACTGGTTTCCCGATGTACCAGACGCTTTCGGGCTGGATTTCAAGATGTCGGGCGGGAGGTCAACGCGCACGCGGACCCAGTGGCTGTCGCGCGAGACACTCGCAATCTTGAGAATCCGGTCGAGCGCGGTGGCGTCGCCGGGGCACATCTGTGCCCTCGTTTTTGGATCTGCGAGCGCCGCGCGTCCGAGCCAACGTAGCGTGTCGAGCAGTGCGGAAAGCTGAAGCGCATTGGCCGTCGAATCGCAATCCGCTTCCGCCGCGACGACGAGTTTGTTTCCGTCCGGATGCCCTGCGAGTGCCAGTCCACGAATGCTTTTCAAGATTCGATTCATCTGACCAGTCTGCAACCCTGGAATCGCAATCACTTTCGGCAAATCATCCGTCTTCGCGACCGCAAAGAAAGTCGCGCCTGTGACCCGCGCGATCCGGTCGCGAGTTCCGGCATCGAGGTTGGTGCTCCCGGACCTCGAAAGAACAGGATCGAGGCTCATCGATTGCGCTATTACGATCCGGCCGGCCGAGAGAAACGCGAAAGAAAACTTCTCTCCCGGATCGCCGGAGGGAACTTCGTAGACGTCGGTATCACCGTGCTTCGAAATCTTGCCAGTGCGCAGAGCATAGGCAGAAATTTTCGCGCGATCGAACCTGCCATCGGCAATCACGACGACCGAAATACGAGGCGATCCGTCAGCCAGCGGCTTACTGGTATCGATCCACACGTCGGCCGCGAAGCGATCGAGATCGCGCGAATAGTCGAAGCCGGTGTCGCGCACGAAGTCCCGATAGTCTTTCTCCTGGGCAGGCGCCGGCCCCAGGGCGTCGAGATCTGCTGCAAATGGAGACGAGCGCAGTGCGGCAAGATCCCCGTACGCGATCACAGTCGCACCTGGAGGAAGCAGGCTCAGCACATCAGGCGGTGGGCCGGGCGTCAACGGAACAATACCTACCGGAGCCAAGGGCGCGTGCGGACGCAGAAAGTAGAAAGCCGCGCCTGCAGCGACTACAATCAAAATTGCCACGGCGATCAGCGCGCGTTTTCCCGAAGGGCTCATTTTTCCAGTATAGGGTTCGCGCGAAGGGGTGTAAAGTTCAGCGGATCAGGCAGGAGTGTGGTACACTTTTGGGAACGTATTGAATCGGCAAGACTTCAGATCTACGAATTGGCATGTGGCGTGCCGCCAGAATAAACTTGCTTGCAATTCTATTGCCTCTATGATATTTTTGGTCGGTTTGAGTGTGCTGGCGTAGCTCAGCTGGTAGAGCATCTGATTTGTAATCAGAGGGTCGGGGGTTCAATTCCCTCCGCCAGCTGAATTTGATGGGCCGGATAATTTTGCGGTGATACGGACGAAAATCTCGCAATAAAAGAGTTGGGGCTGGTGTCTTTGGACACTAGCCTTTTCTGCATTGCGATTTCCCCCGTGGGGATGCGAACTCTGCGTTCCCGTGGCATACGCGGGACGGGTGGGTGAGTGGCTAAAACCAGCAGACTGTAAATCTGCCGCTCCTTGCGGGCTACGGAGGTTCGAATCCTCCCCCGTCCACCAGCGTCTCGTTTGGATGTACATCCTGCGGATGGCGCGAAACAGCCGGCTCCCGACAGTTGAGGTGCAAGAAAAACCCGAGTCCCGCATTCCTGAGGCGGAATATGCGAAGCGCGGGGCGATTGACCGGAATGAGCCTGGGTAGCTCAGTTGGTAGAGCGCGTCCTTGGTAAGGACGAGGTCACCGGTTCAATCCCGGTCCCAGGCTCCAGGTTCCCAAGTCTCGGGGCGGAGACAGGGGAATTCAGCAGGCGGATGAGCGGGGGTAACTCAGTGGTAGAGTCTCTGCCTTCCAAGCAGATGGTCGCGGGTTCGAATCCCGTCCCCCGCTCCAGATTGCAGTAGAAGAAAGAATTAGCGGGGTCGCGCACCATCCATAACGAAACGAAACGTCGAGTAGAAACCCACAAATAGAAGAGCGCGAGCAAGCGACGGAGCAACGCGCAGCTCTCTGACAAGGACAGCCGACGATGGGCAAGGAGAAATTCGAACGAAGTAAGCCGCACGTAAACGTGGGGACGATTGGGCATATTGACCACGGCAAGACGACATTGACGGCGGCGATCACCAAGGTGCTTTCGAAGACCAACTCGAAGG